>Ga0209712_10000308_pt1 | contig 44295 bp, 33 predicted proteins | sample ArcOceMetagenome_FD_187443 | JGI IMG/M metagenome (GOLD analysis project Ga0209712, IMG submission 187443) | Marine eukaryotic phytoplankton communities from Arctic Ocean - Arctic Ocean - Greenland ARC118M Metagenome (SPAdes) (version 2) | ecosystem: Environmental > Aquatic > Marine > Oceanic...
AAAGAGCTCACTGACATACCCAATACTGCCATCCAAGGGCTCAGTAAACCCATAACAGCTAAAGGTAATATCAATAAATTATATCCTATTGCCCAGCCGATATTTTGTTTGATTTTTGTGTTACATCTTTTCGCTATACTAAAAATTATTTGTAACTTATTCAGTTCGTTATCGAGTAACACGATATCAGCAGAGGATTTAGCCAAATCTGAGCCTGCGCCTAACGTAATAGATACATCAGCTTGGGCTAATACTGGACCGTCATTGATCCCATCACCAACCATCAATACCACATGTTTATTGGCCTGAGCGTCTCTAATCGTTTGCAATTTATCCTGTGGACTTTGTTCAGCTAACCAGTTATTGATCCCTAATTCTGAGGCAACTGATTTTACTATGGGCATAATATCACCACTAATTAAATTGACATTGTAGGGTTTTAGATAGTTAATCAATGCAGTGCCCTTGGGCCTGAGCTTATCAGTCAATAAAAAACCACAAAGTAATTCATTGTCTGATTGAAGAAAAACATTGCAGGCAGACATACTCCTCGGGATCGGAAAATCCATAAAAGTTGCGGCTCCTAGTTTATACAAGACCCCTTCTATATTGCCGCTTACACCTCTACCCATTTCACTTTGGAAATCAATCACTGTATGTGGACTATTATTAAGACTAAATGCCCGAGCAATTGGATGAGATGAATACTGTTCTATGCTAGCTGCTATTTCAAGATAATCACTATCAGATTGTTGATTTGAGTTAATGCACTGAGTGATAGTGAATTTCCCTTCCGTTAAAGTCCCAGTTTTATCTAAACCAATCCAGTCCACCAATGTGATTTTCTCTAACGCATCGGCTCGCTTTAGTAACACACCTTTGCTGTTTAAATTAGCAATAGCACAAGATAAAGCGGAAGGTGTGGCTAGTCCTAGAGCACAGGGGCAAGTTGCAATTAACACTGCAACCATTACCCAAAGCGCCTGAGAAGGGTCTATTTTTTGCCACGCTATATAACTGATACATGATATCAGTAACACCACGACAACAAAATATTGAGAGAACCGATCAGCTAAACTAGCCATCCTCGGCTTAGTGCTCATGGCTTGAGTCTGTAACTTACTGATTTGATTCAAGGTAGAATGTTGCAAGCTTGCTGTGACCTGCACAGTTAAAGTACCTAATTGATTTAAACTACCAGCTAAAACCTGATCACCGGTGTATTTATTGATTAAATCAAACTCACCCGTAAGCATAGCTTGATCAAGTTGTCCTTGCCCTTTGATAATAATCCCATCTACAGGAACCAGTTCACCTGCTTTAACTAAAACTAATTGGTTCACCTTCAGGGACTTAGCCAACACTGGTGTTAATGCTTCACCTTCAACCAACGTCGCTGTGGTAGGCATATATTCAAGCATATTAGCCGATGCCTGAGCAGCTTTATAGCGAGCACTATGTTCAAGATAACGACTAACCAATAGCAGAAATACAAGCATACATAATGATTCAAAATACGTTTGTCCCGTATTTTGCGCAGTGGCAAACACCCCAGATATGTAAGTAATGCCTAAGGCTAACACAATAGGCACATCCATATTAAAGGTATGAGCACGTAGTCCGCGAATAGCACTGGTGTAAAATTCTGAGGCTGAGTAGAGCATGACTGGCGTCGTCAGTAACAAGCTAATCCAATTAAAATATTGTTTAGTTTGAGGATCTATATGGCCAAATAGATCAAAAAAAACACCTATGTTTAACATCATGACTTGCATTGTCATTAATCCAGCTAGGCCTAGTCGTTTCAGAAAAGCTTTATTCTCCTGCCTAAATGTGGCCTCATGTTGTTCGGGTTGGAAAGGTTTCGCGTGATAACCTATTTTTTCAATATGGCTCAGGATTTGGCTAAGTTTTAGTTGCTGACTATTCCAGATTACACTTGCTCGCCTTGCAGAAACATTCACACCAACCTTCATGATCCCATTTAATTTAGCCAGTTGTTTTTCAATTAGCCAACCACATGCTGCACAGTTAATACCGCTAATCGTTAATTGAATTTCGCTTGAGTCTTCACGACTTTCAACAAATTCTTGTAATATACTGTCGTCATCAAATACTTTGAGTTTTTGTAATACCTCATCTTCGTTTTCTGAGGCTTTTTCCGCAAACTCGCTTCTATAATGATAATAATCTTCCAAGCCATTATTTACGATTGCATCTGCGACGGCACAGCATCCAGGACAACAAAAGGATTGTCGTTTTCCTAATACGTCAGTGTGATAGTTATGTTGTGGGTCTATATGTAAGCCACAATGAAAGCACTTGACCAGCATTACAATTAAGGTTTTAAGTCAAAAGAGTTTTTTTGCGGCAGAGAAACCACTTTTTGGATTTTCCAGTCTTCGTTGAAGGGATGTAAACTCAATTGCCACTTACCCGAGACATCTTCTGTCAATGGCGCGCGATACATTCCACTGGCATCACGAAACAAGGTCACTGAAAAATCCTTAAATTTTTGTGTGGAATGAAAAAAGTCTAAAATTAGTGCTTCACCATTTTCAGGCTCACCGCTGATAAAAATAATCTCAACGTAGTCTGAAAAGACTTGAGCCTTGGTCGATATATTGAGGACCTTGGCTTGCTGTAATTTTTGAATTTTAAGATTGATTGCTCTACCTTCTTTATAATAGTCATCAATGACCATGCTGTCTTCACCAGTAAATGCCAAATTCATCATAGTAAAGCTAAGGACCATAGATGTGAGCGGAACAATGATTAAAAACCAAGGCCAGAACTGTTTGTACCAAACTTTTGGAATATCGGATTGCATGTAAAAAAACTACTCAATGTTAAAATAAAAAATAAAAAAGCCCCGTGAGCGGGGCCTTCAGTAAATCACTTCATGACTACTTGTCCTGAGATAGACTGTATACGTACGCACTAACCAGATGGATTTTCTTTTCTCCAAGTGTCTTCTTAAATGCAGGCATGACGCCGTTACGTCCATACCTTAGGGTTTCTGTGATCGATTTATCAGTGCCACCATATAACCAAATCTCATCAGTCAGGTTAGGTGCACCAATTAATTGATTACCCTTACCATTTTGGCCGTGACAAGCCGCACATACAGCAAATCTGGCCTGGCCTCCATCTACCATTGATTGGTTTAAACTTGGATCATCAATATATTTTTGGGCACTTAACTTTCTATCGCTCAAACTTAGAACGTAAGCCACTAGTTCCTCGATACCATCCTCACCATGAACAGCTAATTGGGCTGGCATCATTGCCCTGCGACCATAGATTAAGGTTTCAGTTATTTTCTCGGGTGAGCCACCATATAACCAATCATCATCAGTTAAATTTGGAAAGCCCCTTTGCCCCCGTGCATCTGAGCCGTGACATTGTGAACAATTTTGACTATATAATCGTTGGCCAATTTTTAGTGCTTCTGGATCCTTAACTAAATCAGTAATAGGCTGTTTGTAATAAGCTTCGAATATAGGGGCAAAGAGGTCATTAGCAAACTTAACTTCCCTATCATATTGATTTATCACCCCATTGGTCTTATTTGCCTCAGTTGCTGCTCTAGACTCTGCTAATGATTGAATATTTTGATTAGAACTTTGCCAGTTGATCAATCCTTTATAATTGCCCAGGCCAGGATATAAAACTAAGTAGATGAGTGCCCAAACGATACAAATATAAAATAAGATCGTCCACCATCTAGGTAGCTGGTTATTGAGTTCGATGATGCCATCAAACTCATGATGCATATTTTCACCTTCTGCGATCCCAGTTTTATTAGATAAACACCAACGAAGCAATAAAAAACAACCTAATATTGATCCCAGTGTAATCACAGTGATCCAGATACTCCAAAAACTACTCATCGACTTTAGACTCCTGCTTACCTTGCTGTGGTTCATCATCAAAAACAAGCTTTTCAGCTTCATCAAAATTTGCTTTTGATTTACTACTATAGGCCCACCAAACAATTCCAATAAAACACACAAAGACTAATACGGTGTAAATACTGCCACTTATCGCATAATCCATATTATTTCAACGCCGTGCCAAGCGATTGAAGATAGGCGATGAGCGCCACCATTTCGGTTTTACCTTTGACCGCTTCTTTAGCACCAGCAATATCCTCATCTGTGTACGGCACACCAAAATCCCTAAATACTGATAATTTTTTTGCTGTTAATTTCCCGTCTAGGGTATTTTCCATCAGCCATGGAAAACCAGGCATATTAGACTCGGGTACTAAGTCTCTTGCGTTAATGAGGTGAATTCTGTGCCAATCGTCACTGTATCTGCCACCAACACGAGATAGGTCAGGCCCTGTGCGTTTTGAACCCCACAAAAACGGGTGTTCCCATACTGACTCACCCGCCACTGAATAATGGCCATAGCGCTCTGTTTCAGAACGGAAAGGGCGGATCATTTGGCTGTGGCAACCCACACAACCTTCACGAATATAGATATCTCGTCCTTCCATCTGCAGAGCAGTGTAAGGTTTCAATCCGTCAACGGGTTCCATCATTTGTTGTTGGTACATAAGCGGTGTAATTTGTGCCATGCCACCTAAACTGATAGCAATCAATATAAGAATGGCCAAAAGGCCTACATTTTTTTCGATTAACGCATGTGCATTTGTCATAGTGTTCCCTCTTTAAGCCGGTTGTGCTTCTGGTTCAATTGCCTTTTCTTCACTCTCACTTCTAATGGTTTTGTAAACGTTGTAAGCCATGGTTAACATGCCTATGACAACCAATACACCGCCCACAAAGCGCAATAAATAAAATGGCTTGGAAGCTTCAAGTGATTCAACAAAACTATAAGTGAGTGTTCCATCAGCGTTTATTGCGCGCCACATCAGACCTTGTAAAACACCTGACATCCACATGGCAACTATGTATAACACTACACCCACTGTGGCCAACCAAAAGTGTATGTTGATTAACCTGATACTGTACATTCTAGGCTTATCAAACAAGACTGGAATGAGGTGATAAATGGAACCAATAGATATCATAGCAACCCAACCCAAAGCACCGGAATGCACGTGCCCAATAGTCCAATCTGTGTAATGTGATAATGCGTTTACAGTTTTGATTGCCATCATAGGTCCTTCAAATGTAGACATTCCGTAGAAAGATAATGAAACAACAAGAAAGCGTAATATAGGGTCGGTACGCAATTTATGCCATGCACCAGATAACGTCATGATCCCGTTTATCATACCGCCCCAAGAGGGCACAAATAATATAATAGACATGGCCATTCCTAAGGACTGAGTCCAGTCAGGTAGAGCGGTGTAATGTAAATGGTGCGGGCCAGCCCATATATACAAGGAAATAAGTGCCCAAAAATGTACTACTGATAAACGGTATGAATAAACAGGACGTCCAGCCTGTTTAGGTACAAAATAATACATCATACCCAAGAAGCCCGCTGTGAGGAAAAAACCAACCGCATTGTGCCCATACCACCACTGGATCATGGCATCCACTGCACCAGCATAAATAGAGTAAGATTTGGTCAAAGAAACGGGTATAGCCATACTATTGGCGATATGCAGAACCGCAACAGTTAACATAAATGCACCGAAGAACCAATTTGCTACGTATATGTGGGAAACTTTTCTAATAACCATAGTACCAAAAAAATTAATCACGTAAGACAGCCATACTATGGTAATTAATATATCGATAGGCCATTCCAGTTCACCATACTCTTTTGAGCTGGTCAGACCCATTGGAAGAGTTATTACAGCTAATACGATGACGAGCTGCCAGCCCCAAAAAGTAAATGATGCTAATTTGTCACTGAATAATCTCACGTTAGACGTTCGCTGGACTATGTACAAAGATGTGGCAAACAGGGCACATCCGCCGAAAGCAAAAATAACCGAGTTGGTATGCAGTGGTCTTAACCTGGAGAATGTTAACCATGGAGTGTCAAAGTTCAAAGCGGGCCAATATAGTTGAGCGGCAATTAATACCCCTAAACCCATACCAATGATTCCCCATACTACGGTCATTACCGCAAACTGCCGAACTACTTTATAGTTGTATTCGGGATGTACTTGAATAGCTGCACTCATTTAATGAATCTTCCACTCTTATTAACGATAAATTTACAGGCTTTTTACAAACAAGAAATAATCATGTACTATCTCTTGGTATTTTTACTAAAATATTGATATCAATACAAATAAAATCTATAACCTCAGCTTATTGGGATCATGTTATTTAAAAATAAAGATAAAAACATACTTGTTACTTAACTTAATTTTTATCACAATCAGCAAGTCGTTAGTCTAACTGCTGAGTAAATGTGAAACCTACTTTTTTTAAAATAATTTCGCTTTTTTTGCTGGTTTTTGCAGCAGTCACCGGTATTTATTTAAATTATATCGATTCCCCATTAAAAAATCCGACAAAAAAATGCAACTTGACTCTAACGCAAGAATGTATTGTGAAGGAGCATGGCCAACAAGTTTCAGTTCAATTTTTACAAAAAATTGAAGTAGAGGAGCAAATATCACTCTCTATAACTGTACCAAGCAACACAGAAATTAAACAAATGTGGGTGCAAGGTATCAATATGTATATGGGAAAAAATGCTGTTATTGTTGAGTCTGTTTACGCAAAGGAAATGAAAAAGGTTTACAACGCGTATTTATTTTTAGGCTCTTGCAGCGAACCAGCTATGAAATGGCGGTTAATTATACAGACTGTAGACAATAATGGATTAGAGCAATCTTGGCTTTTTAATTTTGCTACAAACAGAAACAAAAAAGCTGAATAAGTGCACACTTATTCAGCCTATTTAAATCCGCTTTTTGTTACATTTGTGATTGCGCAGTAATCAAACAAGCCTAAACATTTTATTAAGCAAGTCTAACCGTTGTTCACGCCAATGAGCATGTTTCATTTCAGTATCGTCTAATACTATTAATAATATGTCTCTATTAACATGCACCTTCCCCGCCTCAAAAATGCTATTGGTATCTTTCAATGCTTATGTAACAGCATACTCCATGCACACATCACTTTTTAACTTCGAAGGTTCATCTGATAATGTCGTTAAATCATCATGGTTAGTCATATTAGGCAAACTTTTTAAAACAGCACACGCTCTATTAATTTTGTAGTACGGCCATCTTTATCATTAAATTCATAGGGTATTCGCTCGTATAACTAATTTAAACTCTAGCCTTGGTAAATTGAAAATGTACAGATTGTTGAGCCATAGCGGTTGATTCATAAGCGAGCAGGGTATTAATTCGATTAATTATGACTTTGTCACCTGCATGTTAGTTGTCCTCAACTTGAGGTTTGTAAATAATTTTCTAAACCTCAATGCTTGATTTGATATTGCTGAGTCTCAATCCAGCCTTCCAGGTAACATAAAATCGCCCCAAGTAAATAACGATATATAAAATCTTGTAATTTTTCATGTACACCAATCAATTCTTTTTGTAAGAGTATTTGTAAACTCTAAAGGGCTGTGTCGTTGGTAAGCATTTCGACAGTTTTTTCATTTATCATTATTTACCCAACATCTATAAGTTAGGTAGCTCTTCTAGAAATAAAATACGTTCTATTAACTGGTTTGATTGCTTTATGTGTTTATAAATTTGTTAAAAGCCACACTATTAAGCTCTTTTTATCCCTAATTTTTAAACATATGAGCATGAAAAAAACATTGATTAATAGAGGTATGTCAGAAAGAAAGTACTTCACTTAATACAACTAATACTTCTCTATCGCCTTTCATTATAAGTAATTCGTTTGTAATAACCAATACTCTAAATTACATTTAAATATATTATCAAAATCTACTTTTCAATAAAATAATCATATAAAACAGTTTGATACATAATTATTGCGACTTTATGTACTGTGGCAGAAGCTGCAAACTTTCCTCAGCAAAACCTGTTCCTGCTTCAGTAAAAAAGTTAAAAACTTTATCTGAGCCTGCATCTATAAGGGGTTGTATTTCATCCTCATAACGTGCAATTGAGGCTATTTTCCCCGTATAATTAGCATGTTGAAGTTGTTCGGTAATATTGCAAATATCTTCAATTGAAGGTAATGCCAGTAAAATTAACTGTATTTGGGTTAAGTTCATATTCTCCCATAAATCGACGTCTTCTCCGTCTCCCACCATGGCCTGATAGCCTATGTTTTTGAGGTGTTTTATTCGAATAGGATCTGCGTCCATACCCCACACTTTATTACCTACCAAGCTGTTTAAAGATAAATAAGCCCCCTTGCCAACTCTTCCAAGACCAATCACGATAATTTCAGCCCCAATTGGTTGTATGTAAACATCTTCAGGCAGTCGGTGTGGACTTTCAAAAGACTTAAGCCGATTTTTAAATTTGGTGTATTGGTTATGTGAGGTTTTGTAAACTAAGCCAGTTAACACAAATGAGAATGATACAGACAAAGCAAGAACCACCAACCACTCTGTATTTAACCAGCCCAGACTTACCAACAATGCCACTACAATAAGGCCAAATTCACTGTAGTTTGATAACACCAAACTAGCTAAATAACTGGTACGAGCTCTTAATTTGAAAAAAGTAAATAACGAAAAAAACAGGACAAATTTAATTGGGATGAGGAGGCAAAGTATTATGGCTGTAAATATTAAATCTAGGGTTGGAAGTGCACTGAAACCTATGGTCAGAAAAAAGCCAACTAGAAACATATCTTTAAAATTCATCAGAGCTTTTGACATTTCTACAGATTTTACATGTGTCGCAATAAACATTCCAAAAATTAGAGCTCCTAAATCGCCTTTTATCCCCAATGCTTCAAAAAGTTCATAACCACCCAAAGCAAAAAGAAACCCTGACAATATGAGCAATTCACCATGGCCTACACGCTCTAAAATGAAAGACCATATTGGTTTTACAAAAAACAATAATAATAATAATAACGCCCATACAGAAGGGATATTTCCCGTGGCTATGACCAAAAATAGCACCGCTACGATGTCCTGCATAATCAATACGCCAATAGCTAACTTGCCATGGCGCGTTTTTATTTCTCCACTCTCCTCAAGTATTTTAACAATACAAACGGTACTACTGAAACTTAATGAAAAAGCAATTAGGGCTTGAGTTGACCAGTCTAGGTTGGCAAAGGCTGCCAAACCAAACCAAGACACTACGAATAGTAATAGGTTAATTAATGTAACCCATATAACTGAGTGGAAAATACTGCCTAACCAGACTTCTTTTTTATACAAATCACGCACATTAAGTTTTAAGCCAATGGTAAATAACATTAATGTTATTCCCAAGTTAGCAATTGTCTGCAAAGCGTCTGTTGAATGAAAACCGAGGTAATTTAAGGTGAATCCAGCGATTAAATAACCTATTAATGGAGGTAACCCAAATAGTTTCAGGCCTAGACCACAGATAAATGCAAGGAGAATAAATACGAATTCCATATGAACTCTATAACAGTAATTAAGTGGCTATTATGGTAACAATTTTATTCAAGAAAGCCAGTTGAACAATTCAAATGCAAGGTTTCAGAGATAATCAATTAAATTTTTGGAGGGTTTGTTTATCAATCGAAACTAAGCATTAACTTACCATTCGTTGACAAGAATCAATATCTCCTCTATCAAATTCTGCACTATTGATAATCAAATAATAATCAAATAATAATCAAATAATAATCAAATAATAATCAAATAATACTCGAAATTGAACTCAACATTAACCATTAATACTCGTTAGCAGTCATCAACAAAAACTTTTTTAATTATTGCCACATCACCGTGAGTTTTATATTCAGGTGCAACTTTTAAAAAGGGTAATTATTATATTAAAGGCCTCAGCAATATAACAATTGTAATAAAAATTAATAACTCAGAGCCGACTATCATTGTCGACTCAACAGGGATCAAAAAATGAGAATTGATAAATTTACCAGTAAACTGCAGTTAGCTTTGTCAGATGCGCAGAGCTTAGCATTGGGTAATGACAATCCAACAATTGAACCGGTACATTTATTGTTTGCCTTGCTCAATCAAGATGACGGCACTGCAAGGCCATTGTTACATAAAGCAGATGTTGATATTAACAAGCTGAGATCACAACTAAGCGAATTTTTAGAGCGCATAGCTAAGGTAGAAGACAGTAACGGAGATATTCACGTATCTAATGAACTGTCTAGATTGTTTAATCAAACGGACAAGTTATCGCAGAAGCGTGGTGATAAATTCATTTCTAGTGACTTGTTTTTACTCGCTTGTACACAAGACAAAGGGCAAGTCGGTAAGTTGATGCAAGATGCTGGTGCCACTACAACCCTTATCAACAAAGCGATAGAAGATGCGACAGGTGGTCAGCCTACTAATGATGTTAACGCCGAAGAACAACGTGATGCCTTAGATAAATATAGTATCGATGTTACAGAGCGAGCAGAGCAAGGCAAACTTGATCCCGTTATTGGTCGTGATGATGAAATCAGGCGTGTCATTCAAGTCTTACAACGTCGCTCAAAAAACAATCCCGTTTTGATTGGCGAGCCAGGCGTCGGAAAAACGGCCATTGTTGAAGGTTTAGCCCAACGTATTGTTAATGGAGAAGTACCTGAAGGTTTAAAAGGACGAAAATTATTATCTCTGGATATGGCTTCCCTGATTGCAGGTGCCAAATATAGAGGGGAGTTTGAAGAGCGTCTCAAAGCTGTTTTAAATGATGTGGCTAAACAAGAAGGCAACGTTATTTTATTTATCGACGAGATCCACACTATTGTCGGAGCAGGAAAGAGTGAGGGTGCCATGGACGCGGGTAATATGCTTAAACCTGCATTAGCAAGAGGTGAGCTTCACTGCGTGGGAGCAACAACTCTTGATGAGTACAGAAAATACATTGAAAAAGACACGGCTCTTGAGCGTCGTTTTCAGAAAGTCCTAGTTGAAGAGCCTTCAGTCGAAGATACGATTGCTATTTTACGAGGTTTAAAGGAAAGGTATGAAGTACATCATGGTGTCGCGATCAACGACTCCGCTATTGTAGCGGCTACGATGTTGTCACAGCGGTATATCACTGATCGCCAATTACCAGATAAAGCCATTGACCTAATTGATGAAGCTGGTTCACGGATTAGAATGGAAATTGATTCGATGCCAGAAGTAATGGATAAGCTAGACAGACGGTTAATCCAATTAAAAATTGAACGTGAAGCACTGAAAAAAGAAACGGATGACGCGTCTAAAAAAAGATTAGCCAACCTTGATGAAGAGGTAAACAGTGTAGAGTTAGAATTTGCTGATCTAAGAGAAACTTGGACGTCTGAAAAAGCGTACGTGCAAGGTGAAACACAAGTTAAGGAAGAACTTGAGCAAGCCAGAAGGGAACTTGAGGCTGCAGGAAGGGCAAGTGATCTAACCCGAATGTCTGAAATTCAATATGGAAGAATACCGGAGTTAGAAGCAAAATTAGTTGTTGCTAGTCAGAGCCAAACCCAAGAGTTGACGTTACTCAGAAATAAAGTGACAGACGAAGAAATAGCGGAAGTTGTTTCGAAGTGGACAGGTATACCTGTATCAAAAATGCTGTCTGGAGAGCGTGAAAAATTGCTAAAAATGGAAGAAGCGCTGCATAGCCGAGTCATTGGACAAGAGGAGGCGATAACGGCAGTTTCAGACTCTATAAGAAGTTCAAGAGCAGGGCTGGCTGATCCACAAAGGCCAAATGGCTCCTTCTTATTTTTAGGACCGACAGGAGTTGGTAAGACTGAATTAACCAAGGCACTTGCTGAATTTTTGTTTGATACTGAGGATTCTATCGTTCGTATCGATATGTCTGAATTTATGGAAAAACATTCTGTTGCTAGGCTGGTTGGAGCCCCTCCCGGATATGTTGGTTATGAAGAAGGTGGTTATCTCACTGAAGCTGTTAGGCGACGGCCTTACGCAGTTGTATTGTTAGACGAAGTCGAAAAAGCGCACCCTGATGTATTTAATATCTTGCTTCAGGTTCTTGATGATGGACGTCTGACTGATGGACAAGGACGCACGGTAGATTTTCGAAACACAGTAATTGTGATGACTTCAAATCTTGGAAGTGATTTAATTCTAGATGTTGCAGGTGAAGAAAATTATGAAGAGATAAAAACCAGAGTGTTGGAGGTGGTTGGTCAACATTTCAGACCAGAGTTTATCAATAGACTAGACGAAATAGTTGTGTTTCACCCACTTAAACATAACCAAGTAAGAGATATTGCAAAAATACAATTAAACCATTTACATACACGCTTGGCGGAAAAAGACTTGTCATTACGCATTGCAAACGAGGTTGTTGATGTGATCACAGATGTAGGTTTTGATCCAGTCTATGGAGCCAGACCCTTAAAAAGGGTCATCAAAAACAAAATAGAGAAAGAGTTAGCAAAGCGCATTCTTGGTGGTGATTTTAGCCCAGGGGATACTATTAATGTTGAGATGAAGGACAATATTGTGAAGTTCTCTAAAACATTAACAGCCGACCTGATCTAATTTGATATTGTATCGCTCTGTTTCTGTTTGTCTAGATGGGTACGTGTATTATAGTGCTGGTTTGGCTCTTTGGTTTCCTGCAACCAGTTAGTCTTCGCTTCATTATCGTAATCGTCGAGCAAATTATACAACAGTTTTTAAATAGGAATTTAAACAGGTGTACTGAATCTGTATCTAATGATAACTACTTTATCGATTTTTATTAATCAAAGTCAAAATATTCCTAATTTCAATCCCTTTAATTTTTTTATACGTTAGGAGGGGTAGCTGTTTTTTTTCTTTCATCGCTTGCCAGCGATCGGTTAACTATTCGAGTATCTGTAGTATGATTGGCCCTCTTCTTTATCCCGGTAAAATTCGAAGTGGCATACATGGTCAGATGGAATTTAGAGTGTTTTGCAGCTGAGCATTAGGGATTTGTAGTTTTGGTTTACTGTTATTGGAAATTTAACAACTTGGTACATGGCGCTGCAATATTTGCAGGTCTCGAGAGCAGCTATAATGAAAGTTTGCCCAAAATGTTCTAGCCATAATTAGTTCTGCTGGAACCTGCCAAGACTTGATCTAGACGTCACTTAATGATGTTCTGTATTTATAGAACTGACTAAACCAAAATTGATAACCTGGTTGCTAAAAGATTAAGACATCCTTGGTTAAATCGGTACTTTATTACCAGTTCAAAAAGTAGTAAAAATTAACGTCAAATAATAAATACTATTTTGCTTTTGGATTCGATTCATAATGAATAAAATTAATTAGTGTGATGTATTTTGTAGTTTTAAGCTGATATGGATTACGCGTGACTAATTATTGTGTACTTAAAGCACATTAATGCCTATGTAAATACTTTATTGATATTTGAAACAACCTGTTATTTTCTGTATGTAGTTCATCCAAGCTAAGCTTTATCAACTTTTTGGGCATGCCGAATAGTCTTTTAAATATAAGTATCATCACAGAAGCTATCAGTATTTTAGTTTCATATTCACTTCTTTTATATTTATTGTTGGCATCTTCAAGATGAGTTTTGTCCTTAGTTCTTCATGGAATATGACTAAGCTAGCACTTTGATTGGCTGATGGTGTGGCTTTTGGTTACTTTTGGTTACTGTCAGTGCAGTTGTCATATGGGTGAAAACTTCTTCATTGATTTACATGAGTTTGCTATTCACGTGCATCTGATACCATCGTTCTTGAACCTGACCACCACTTTATAAAGTGGTTTTCACAAGGGACTTGAGCACTTTTATTTACGGCAATAACCCGTGGTGTGTAGTCCTCAAAATGACGACTCGATTGCAACTCAATTCGATAAATAAAGCCATTCAGTGAGCCTGATATAGCTGTTTCACAATTCATTTTTTGACAAAAAATAGAGGTATCTTGATTTTCAGCATCTGCAAATAGCTGAACTTCAATATAATCAACAGGCACGTCACCCAGATACACAGATACCACAAAACTTCTGCTATCAGCATGTTGTTCTACCCGCAAATCACCCCAGTGAATATTGTCTCCGTAGTGCACTAATTGGGTTTGCCATTGAATTAATTTATGAGCAAGTTCAATACCGTTTTCATTTCGCATTTTATAATCAGCTAGGGCAGGGAGATAAAGCTTTTCTGTGTATTCACGTAACATGCGGTTGCTACTGAATTTTGGGGTCAGGGAAGACATGCTATTACGGATCATTTGTACCCACTCAATCGGTATTCCATCTGCATCGCGACGATAAAATGCAGGTATAACTTGGTCTTCTAATAAAGTATATAATTGTTGCGCTTCGATGTGATCCCAATCATTTTCATTGTGTTGTTCGCCGTCACCCAGTGCCCAACCCACATTAGACGCATAGGCTTCTGCCCACCATCCATCCAATTCTGAAATATTAAGCCCACCATTTACCAACACTTTCATACCACTGGTTCCACATGCTTCCCATGGACGGCGGGGGGTGTTTAGCCAAAGATCTACACCCTGAACCATATGTTGTGCCAGTCTAATATCATAATCTTCCAAAAACACTATGTGTGGTCTTACCTCGGGACGTTGCAAAAACGCAAACCATTCTTTAATAAAATGTTTGCCCTTGTTGTCTTGAGGGTGAGCTTTACCGGCTATGATGATTTGTAATGGCATTTGGGTGTTGGACAATAAATTGATTAAGCGTTGTTGATCCGTCAATAGTAAGTTTGGACGCTTATACTCAGTAAAGCGTCTGGCGAAACCCAAGGTCAGAATATTTGGATCGAGAATGGTTTGAGCCTGTTCAATGGGTTGCCCACTATTAGGTGAACGTCTTTTTTGATCGCTTAAACGACGACGAACATAGTGTATTAAATCTGTACGCTGTTGTCCTCGCAAACTCCAGATTTCATTGTCGTCGAGTTTTTCAATTTTACTATTCAGACACTCTTGTGCGCCTAACCAACGGTCTTTACCGCAACTATCAGTCCATACTTTGTCGGCCAATGCTGAATCCCATGAAGGCATATGCACGCCATTGGTAATGTAACTTACGGGGATTTCAACTAATGGCCAATCGGGGTAAAGTCCAGCAAAAATCTTTTTACTGACCGCACCGTGTAATTCACTTACGCCGTTAATTCTGGCGCAAGTGCGAGCCGCTAGATAGGCCATATTAAACCGCTCATTGTTATTATCAGCAAACATTTTACCCATATTGAGTAAATGCTCAGGGTTGATCCCAAGAGTATCGGCATAGTGCTGTCCATAATGTTCCAATAAATCAGCAGGAAACGTATCAAAGGCAGCTGCTACTGGCGTATGGGTAGTAAATATGTTGCCCGCGCGCGTTGCCCAAAGTGCCTGCCAAAAATTCAAGTCGTTTTTTTGCATAAAACAACGAGCACGTTCCAGCGCTGCAAACGCTGCGTGACCTTCATTTAGGTGGCATATTTTGATGTCCAGTTTCAAGGCTTCGATAACTTGCCATCCACCCACGCCTAAAACTATTTCCTGTATTAAGCGTAATTCCTCAGAGCCTGCATACAGTCGTCCGGTTATGGCTTGATCAACTGGGTTATTTAATGGGTCATTGCTGTCAAGTAAATACAGGGTCGTTCGTCCAACTTGTGCCTGCCATACTTGCAAGTATAATATTCGCCCAGGAAGAGTGATTTCAATGGTTAACCATGCTCCATCTTCAGTAATAACAGGCTGTAAAGGCAGATTCCGTGAATCGTTGTGAGGGTACATTTCATGTTGCCAACCATCATTGTCTAAGTATTGGCGAAAATATCCTTCATCATATAATAAACCCATTCCGATCGCTGGAACTCCCAGATCACTGGCGGTTTTTAAATAATCTCCGGCTAAAATACCTAGACCACCGGCATATAGTGGTAAGGCCTCAGACAAGCCAAACTCCATACTGAAATAGGCAATTTGAGGTTGTTTACTGTTGGTAAAATACTGTTCCGCCCAACAATCTTTAGTTAGGTAGTCATTACGCGCATCTAATAAGTTGTGCAGATGTGTAGAAAAGTTTTTATCAGTATGCAGTTCAGTTAAGCGCTTTACTGATAGTTTTTGAAGAACAGCATAGGGATTACGGGTTAACATCCATGTTTTGGTGTCTAAATAATTCCAAAACGTGTCTCCATCGTGGCTCCATGTCCATCGTAAATCGGTTGCCAAAGTTAAAATCTGTTTAACCAAAGGTTCTAATTCGATTGGAATATTTCGAGCAAGTAGCAACATGATTATCGATCTCTAGTTTTATGTCGACTAAGACAGTCGGTTCGCCGGGCAAAAGTCATTTGTTCATATCGACCATTGTAAGCTATGTTAAAATAACCAAAATTACCTATGTCTGATTGGAGGATTTTTATCATTCGAGGCTTATTAATTTTAAGTCCAGGCTTTCTTGTAATATCAAATATGTTTTTTATACTTACTTTTATTTTTTTGAACCCGTATCTGACTTAAGCTGGAATTATCTAGCCTACTAATTTTCAACGCTTGACTAAGATCAAAGAAAGCGGATTCCAGTCTTTAGAATGAGTCCGTGTTAGTTCTTTATAGGTTCCAACGGAACGCTGAGAGCCCAATTAACTATTTCATCATGGTTCATTTTTTTGTCTGTTCGCGCTAGTTCTTCGTTTTGATAAAATATACCTATAGTTTCAGCCACAGATATTCCAAGTGCAACAGCTGTATTTTTTTCACTATCTATGTTAATTCTTGCAAGCCTAATATGTGGTTCTAATGACTGAACACAGTCGTCAAACGCCAATACCATTTTAGTGTTAGAGTTGGAAAAAAAAGACCAGAAAAGAATCATCAGTGGAATATCATTATGGCCCAAAAATTGGCCGATATTAACACTCGATAATTCTATGGTTTTCCCCATGAAAAGAACGTGATGACATTTTCCACACATAGGTTTGCGTACAATGTGTTCATATTGAAGTTTGTTGATAGCCCAACAGATTGGACATGCGATTTGAATCTGGGTGTTCATTTATACTCTTCCTCCAGGCCATTATTTGTTTTACAAACAATAGTTGCGTAATTTTTCAAGTCTGTGTCCGTATAATGCTAGATGTTTTCTATTGCCTTCCATACTGCATAAAGTGAATTTTGTTAATTGGCGCTATTAGTTCTATTAGTGCTAATACGGCTAATGTTTTTTACAACTAAATTTACATACTTACCAAGTTAAGTATTGACGCCGATCAAATTTCATTTTTGTATTTTATTTAGTTTTAAAAAAAGACAAAGACACATTGGGCTGGTTTATGAAAGGGTTAATGATTTGTGGGCTTTGGCTGAGCGGTTTATTTTCATCTTTTGCTTATTCGCAACAAACAGATGCCGACGCCCTTCAAAATTCGAGTTGTACCAGTATTGAAGTATTTTCAAGACAAGGCTGTCCGCACTGCAAAGCAGCATATCAAGCACTGGAAAACCTTACCTCCCTGCATCCGGATCTTAGAATAAGTAAACGTGATATTCAGCAAACCGAGGTAAACTATGCACGTTTTGTCAGTCTTAATAAGACCCACAAAATAGATAAGCCCGGTGTGCCTTCATTTTATATGTGTGGTCATTTTTGGGTTGGGTTTGACCACGTATTCACACCACAGCAAATATTGAACTATTCTGGTTTAAAAAAAACCGAACGCCTTGACGAAGCGGCTCCTATAAAATCGGTGCGGATGCCGTTTTTCGGAGACATGACTGCTCAACGATATGGTTTACCCATGTTCACTGTTGTGACGGGCTTGTTAGATGGTTTTAATCCATGTGCCATGTGGGTGCTGATGTTTCTGTTGTCAATGCTGGTCAATGTTAAAAGTCGTAAACGTATGGTCATCATAGCCGGTACTTTTGTGTTGGTCAGCGGTGTTGTATATTTTGCTTTTATGGCTGCATGGTTAAATCTTTTTATCATTATTGGGATTTCCCGAAATGTTCAAATTTTGATTGCAGCCATTGCCATAGTGGTAGGTAGTATTAATCTGAAGGACTACTTCGCATTTAAAAAAGGGTTAAGTCTAGGAATACCTGAAACATCAAAGTCAGATCTATATGTGAAAGTTCGTAATATTGTGCAGGCAAAGAATATTACCGCAGCTCTTTTAGGGGTAGTAATGGTTGCTGTGTTGGTCAACCTTTTGGAGCTGATTTGTACTGCCGGATTACCAGCAATTTATACACAAGTGCTTACCTTACAAAAACTACAACCAATGGAATATTATGCGTATTTGATGCTTTATAATTTAGCCTATATTTTTGATGACGCACTTATGGTCTCTGTTGTGGTGATTACTTTACATAAATATAAGGTTTCTGAAAAACAAGCTCGCTGGTTAAAACTGATAAGCGGTGGATTCATCATTGCTTTAGGTTTTATGTTGCTATTGATACCTGAGCACCTGTTTTAAATGACATATGGCTGTACTTTATGCCGTCAGTTATTTTCGATATCAGAATAGGATGTTATCCAGTCTAATTGTGAAACAACGAATGCCGGTGACATTTCAGACAGGCTCTCCCGTTTATGATAAGCGTCATAGACGAGGTACATAATTAATATTGAGCATAATGTCCAAAAATCCTAAATAGGCTTAATTCAAACTTCTAAATGCCGAAATACTTTTGTACAGGTTTTTTAATTTAGTAAAAAATACCTATCACTTACCTGTAAACCGATTTTTAAAAAACTGGCTACATATAAAAGATAACGGCATCAAATATACCTGTATAAGGTTAGTTAATAATACAGGTCGGTGTTTGATGAACATCAACATTTTTACATTATAAACCAACAAAATGGTCTTGTTATTGAAAAAGGTTATCTGTCTAAAAGGGTGGGATCTATGAATATAAGATTGAGTTTTAGTGCTTATTTACCAGCACAAATTGCTGCAATGGTTGATGAAATTGGCGTAAAAAAAGCAACAATGCCTATTTTACCTTTAGTGATGCTGGGGATGTTGGCAGGTTCGTTTATTGGTTTAGGTGCAATGTTGTATGTGTTAATTAAATCAGATAACACATTAAGTTTTGCCAGTATTCAGCTTTTAGGTGGACTGGCTTTTTGCTTGGGACTTATATTAGTGGTTGTGGCGGGGGCAGAATTGTTTACCGGTAATAACTTAATTGTGATGGCATGGGCGGATAACAAGATTTCATTGTACGGGTTGCTTAGAAATTGGACGGTAGTGTGTATCGCTAATTTGTTTGGCGCGGCCGGTATGGCAACCCTCGTTTTTTTATCGGGGCACGTACTTATGAATGACGGAGCGATAGCTGAACAGTATTTGAATATCGCATCGACTAAAAGTGACTTAACAAACACTGAGGCTTTATTTCGCGGAATACTATGTAATATTTTGGTTTGTATGGCTGTATGGATGGCAATTGCTGGTAAAACAGTCACCGACAAAGTGGTGGCAATTATCTTTCCCATAACCGCATTTGTAGCAGCTGGATTTGAGCATAGTGTGGCAAATATGTATTTTTATCCAATGGCTCTGCTGATCCAACACTTTTCAATCCTAGATATACCTGGAAGTCTCATCACATTTATAGATTTTTTTCGAAATATTTTTTTTGTGATTATAGGTAACATCATCGGTGGTAGTATTTTTGTTGGATTGGTGTACCACATTATCTATCAGCGAAAATATTGAGTTAATGAATTTTTTAGAATAAATAGCATAAGTTTGATATCCGTCAAAATAAAATTCCAAATAGTAATTTTAATAGATGTTAAATATTTAATGGCTAGGCTGACTATTTATGAGTACAACTCAGGTTAACAGCATCTGTCCTTTTTGTGGGGTAGGATGTGGTATTGCACTCGTGGCGAGTGATAACAATATCATTGCTGTACAACCTCTTAGTAAGCATCCAGTTAGTCAAGGAAAGTTGTGCGCAAAAGGCTGGAACACGCCCTTTGGCATCAGTCGTCATGGTCGATTAACGCAACCTTTAATGAAAGTAGATGGCAAGTTTAAGGTTGTGAGCTGGCAACATGCTCTAAGTCATATAGCCAAAAGTCTTAAACAGTTCATCAAAGAAAGTGGCCCTCAAAGTGTCGGCCTTATCAGTAGTGCTAGAGCAACCAACGAAGATAACTATGCGGCGCAAAAATTTGCCAGAGCCGTATTAAAGACCAATAACATCGATCATTGTGCACGTATTTGTCACAGCCCCACAGTCGCCGGTCTCAAGAAGACTTTAGGATCGGGTGCGATGACAAATAGTATTGATGATGTGGGCAAAGCCGATGTGATATTGGTAATTGGTGCCGACCCTACTGAAAACCACGCAATAATTGGTGGGCAGATCATGAAAGCCAAGCTGAGTGGGGCTAAACTTATTGTGGTTGATCCACGTCAAACACGCCTTGCCAAAGTGGCTGACTTGCACCTGCAACTTAAGATTGGAACTAATATCGCACTATTAAACGGTTTGTTGAATATTATCTTTGACCACGGTTGGCAAAACGATGATTTTATTAAACGACGCTGTGAGGGGTATGACGCTCTCAAGGCTCATGTTGCAGATTATACTGTTGAAAAAGTATCTGGAATTACCGGTATAAAAGGCGCCGACTTAGTAAAGACGGCAAAATTATATAGTCAAGCAAATGCCGCATTTCTTGCTTACGGAATGGGCATAACCCAATTCGTAAGCGGTACAAATAATGTGATAGCTGTATCAAACCTTGCGCTTGTTTGCGGCCAAATTGGCCGCGAAGGAACAGGCATTAACCCGTTACGAGGACAAAATAACGTGCAAGGTGCATGCGACATGGGATGTTTACCTAATGTTTATCCTGATTATCAAAGCGCCATTGACAAACAGGTTAGAGAAAAATTTAGTCATGCATGGCAAACAGAAGTCGCACTTTTACCGGGTTTGACATCACTAGGAATGAGTCATCAGGCAAGACATGGTAACTTTAGAGGATTACTTATATTTGGTGAAGATCCAGTGGTGACTGATCCTGACCGCAATAAAGTCGCCCAGGGAATGCGGGCAATGGACTTGTTGGTGGTGATTGAACTATCGATGACAGAAACCGCTAAAATGGCGGACATCGTATTGCCTGCTGCTAGTTTTGCTGAAAAACAAGGCACATTTACTAACTGCGAACGCCGAGTTCAGTTGATCCACAAGGCCGTTGCACCTCCTGGTGAGGCGAAGATTGATTGGCAGATATTGAGCGAACTAGCAAACAAAATGGGGATGTCTGAATTAATGAATTGGCAAACTAGTGAGCAAGTTTTTGATGAAATGTGTCAATTAACCGACTCTTTTAGCAGCATGTCATATCCTCGTTTAAAACAAAATAATGGCCTGCAATGGCCCTGTAACAAAGAATTTCCAGATGGTAGTCGTTATTTACACACAACAACTTTTCCTATAGGTAAAGGTAAACTTATTCCTGTGGAATATGAGTTGACCGATGAAATACCCAGCGCCGATTATCCATATTGGTTTACCACCATGCGCTTGCACTTTCATTATGGTTGCGGCTCTATGACTCGAAAATCACCATTGTTAGAGCGCGAGACTCCGATTGGACTATTGTTTATTCATCCACAGGATGCATTGGACCTAGGATTGAAAAATCATCAAGGGGTGACTGTTTCTTCAAGACGTGGTTGTGTCGAAACAAGGATTGAGATCAGTAACCAAGTGAGTCCAGGTTTGTTGAGTATGCCTTATCATTTTAAAGAAGCCCCTTCCAACTTTTTGACTAATGATGCAATGGATCCGATAACAGAAATGCCAGAACTTAAAGTCTGTGCTGTCAATATCATTCCTTTACCTGAAAACCAATCGCCACGTTCGTCTGTATTAAGCGATGTGGGGAGTAGTTATGACTGAAGTAAATAATATGGCTAATAAGTTTTTAATCAATGACTTAGATGTTTTAAAACATCATATTGCTAAGTTTTATTCGGTAGTGCAGATCCAAAAAGATGTTAATGGTCAGGAACTGTGGACAGAGCAACTTGGTGATAAACTTGACCCTTTATTTGGTCATAATCATTTACCTTTAACTTCTCCAAAAGGTTTTTTGTTTGCTGAAAAAGAAGTTCTCTACAAATTTGATGGCGAAACCTTTGAGACCATATTACCTCGAGTTCATCCAAAAGTTCTGTTCGGTGTTCAGGCCTGTGATTTAAGTGCTATCGCCTACCAAGATAAGTTTTTTGAGCACGACCCCTATTATCAAAAAAGACGTGAGCATATTCTTCTTGTTGGGATCGATTGTGAGTCACCGTGTGCCAACGGGTTTTGTGTTCAAGTCGATGCTGGTCCACACGTTAAAGATAATACAGCCGATTTGGTGTTGAGCCGTTTAAGTGTTGATGAAACTAATGAATTCTCTGAATGGCTAGTGATTGCCCAGACTGAAAAAGGTATTAACAGCATTAAAGGTATGATGTTAGATAAGGCCGATAACAAGCATCTAAAAAGGCGCAGAGAATTGTTTGAAAAAGTACGTTCTGAGTTTGTTGATTATAGCTATATCAGTAACGCTATTGAGTATCTAAACGACAATTCAGTTCCAGCACAACTTTGGGAAGAATTAAGTGTGCGATGTATGGGGTGCTCTGGTTGTACCAATCTTTGTCCTACCTGCTCTTGTTACAGTACCTATGAAGTGGTTGAAAAAAAGACAGTCACTCCTGCATCAATATCCAATGAAGTAAAACTTGAGGTTACCCATTCTGAGACAATAAGATGCTGGGATTCCTGTCTATTTGAAGGATTTCAAAAGGAAGCCAGTGGTCATAATCCTAGTCAAAAGGCTGCTCAAAGAGTTGAAAGATTTTGGTTTCATAAGTTTTCAGATGAATACCTACCTGAGTTCCAACGATACGGCTGTGTAGGTTGTGGACGATGCGAACAAACCTGCCCAGGCAGCATTGGAGTGCATTCGGTTATGAAAAGGATAGATCAGCAATGTTGCAACTAACACCTCAAACAATCCGTATCATTGATGTGTACGATGATGGCTCTCATGCAAGGCATTTTACCTTTGAACCGAAGGATTTTGTGCATAACGAACCGATTAGTATTGGCCAGTTCTTTATGTTAACCGTACCTGGTGCTGGTCTTGCCCCTTTTACATACACATCTATTCCTGACAAAACAGGTCGCTTTAAAGCTCTCATCAGAAATGTTGGACATTTAACCCAAAAGGTATTTTCCTTAGGGAAGGGGGATGTACTTGGATATAACGGGCCATTTGGTAGAGGGTGGCCAGTAGAGCTTGTAATACATAAAAAAGTATTAATTGTTGCAGGTGGTTGCGGGTTAGCCCCCGTAGCATCCACCATTGACTATTTGATTAAAGGTGGTTTTTCAAACTCAGTCACATTGTTATATGCTTCTTACGACATCGCGTCACAGGTGCTCAAAAAAGAAAGAGCACGTTGGTCCTCCAGCATCAATCTGCTTGAAACGCTGGAGGTAGGTGGGGTGAGCGGCCGTTCTGGTTTGCCAACACAATACTTGTCCCATCTATTAAACAAAAATGATAGATATCCAGACATTGTGCTTACCTGTGGTCCGGAAGCGATGATGATGGCGGTTGCTAAATCCTGTCTAGACCTAGGCTTAAAAGCGTCAGATATTTGGATGTCAATTGAAAGGCGAATGCGCTGTGGGGTAGGGCTATGTGGTCATTGCTATGTGGCCAATAGTTATGCATGCAAACAAGGGCCTACTTATCGTTATGATGAGTTTGTAGCGCTTGAAAACAAAACCGTAGCCTTTGAAAAGCATCAAGGTTTATTTCAGTATTGCTAAGTGCAATGCTGTTTTGATAAGGTTCGAATTTTTCAAAAACTTCGGCTATTACACTTTTACTACTGACTATAATGTTAAAACATAATAACAGTCATAGAGGTTCCTGTAACAAAAGAACATAACCTCCCTGATAATGAAAAAGCTCCACGAACACGAGTTTCTTAAAAGGATCTCACGCATACCAAGCCTTAACGCTACGAGCTTTACTGCTCAAGGTTTCTATGCGTAGCATACTAAATTTTTGGCCCTGCTAAACCCCTTGCTGTTACTCAGGGAGATGCCCTGAACTCAATATCATAACGCTCAGCACCATCAGGTGCAGTTGCTATCTTATGCAATGAATAGATACCACCTATTAAAATACAGACAACCAGCATTAGGTATAACCATCCTTCTAGTTTCTTCATGAGCAATATCCTTATTGTTAGTGAGTAATGTTGGTGAGAAATGTTGGTGAGTAGTGATAGTAAATAAGTTTGTGAATAGGTTAGTTATAGTATTTGGTTGGTAGGGTTACTATTAATTTCCCTAATTTATTTATCTAATAAACGTGCTTAAGAAGTATTCCCTAAGAAATCATATTAAGAGTTTATTTCCCTATATATATTTTAATGTTTTTAATAATACTTACATAGGCTCTAGAGCCTAGCTGCTATTTGCTGTGGCTCTTGGTTGTATGCCCTTGCTTTGTAGGTCGCCTTTTATTGACGTAAATACCTGAGAATCCCGACCCAAATGGGGCAGCCGAAACTCATGTCAAGACGGAGTACGCCTTATTATAAGGACTTGGTTTTTCAAAATAGTAATTTCAAAATACCAGTTCGTGTTTAGTCTGGTTTGTGTAAGGGTTGATTAATATCAATTACATCGAGTGGTGCAGGTGGAACACGTTGGCTTTTGATAGATACTGGTTAAATACTAGGCGCAACATCTCTGTGAATCATGCCACTGCTTCAATGCTCTTTGTTGCTCTATCTGGGTTATGAGTACTTGCAAAGTCAAATTTCAAGAGGTTTACTTGAATCATTACCTAGATAAGCTTTATCTTGGATTACAGTTTGACATATAGACTTGTCAGTTCGTGTGTAATTCTACATTAACACTGACAGTAAAACTGTATTGAGACCCTAGGGTATATACCCAAATTCTCACTTTCAATATTATATGTATCCTCATCTGATAGTGTGCTAAAAAATTTGAACGTAAAACCACCAGATTTGATATGCATCAATACATCGTTAAAAACTCACGTTAGAATTTGAATACGTTTGCTACTAAAAAATAGAGCTGTGAAGTTTAAAGTTTAAAGTCTAATGTTTGTAAAGGACTCAGTTACGAAGTACACAAAGACGGTGTCCAAGACCGTCGTATCACAAAAGATTTATAAGGAATATAAAACTGTGAAAACAAATTCTAGCCCTAGTATTGAAAACAAAGTAAATACCTATAACTCATCCAATAAAGAAGTAAATCCTCATTGGCCAAAAGCTTTGGTCATACCTTCACCAATTAATAGTAGGCCTGAAAAGAAGAAACCTGAAATCTCCATTTTTTTTGAATTAAGTCAGGTCTTAAAAAGTAAATTTATTTGCAATGACTCTCAGGCAAAATAAATGACTTTCATCACATCAGCAGTTTGAACGTACCTATGTGGTCTCATTTTCTTTTTTTAATGTGACGGCTATATGATTTTTCAGTCACTATTTGAAGTCATAATTTAGAATGTGAATGCAGATATTGATGATAACAATCGACTTAAAATACAAACAATTAATCTGATAGACATTTTTTAAGAATTAATACTAGATATATTGTCACATTATCAGCTTATCAATATTTGGCTTTTATTTGGTACATTTTGACTCGGATCAATACTCTGTTTTGAGCTGTGTTTTCATTAAGGTGTATTGATTATACGTGCAATTAAATATTGTGATTCCTGCACTTCTAGCAGACCCAAAAGCTCGACTTTGTTGTTGTGTCAGAATTCTACTGAGAAGATTATGATGTTTTGTATTACATTCTTGGATAAATCTAAGATCAATCAATAGGCTAATGACACATGAGTTATGAATGTAGTGTTCAATCTTAGCCTTATTTTATATAAACATGCTGGGTCTCGGTCAAACCTCGTCTAAAGTTTGCTAGGGCACACCATAACATCGATTTATTTTGCCTAACTGTGTTAATTAGGGGGGCAAATTATAGGTGGGGAAATCCGTTAAAAGGTATAAACCCTGATCTGCCAAATTGTAATTGGTTGTTCTTAATTCAATAAAAAACATAAATTGGATTAAAAATCGACATTGTTAATGTACTGGATTTTATATGTTAAAAACACTTTCATTGTTATTACAGCAAGCGACACAAAATGTGCAACTTATAACCGCAAAAAAAGCAGCCCTAGACCGCCTAAAAAATAAAGGGTTACTGATAGATGTGAGGGAATCAGCAGAACATTTCGCATCTCCAGCTGTCGGCGCGATCAATATCCCTCGAGGTGTGCTAGAAATAAAAATGCTAGAAATAGAAAAAGATCCAACGCGACCTATTTACCTTCATTGTGCATCTTCACTGCGTGCCGCATTAGCGGCTGAACAATTAGCCAGAGTTGGCTATACAAATGTCAGCGTGATTAGTTGTAAGATGGATGACGTACATAAAATGTACCAGTATTCAGAAGAGTCGGTTTAAGGTAATAATACTTACCTATATGTACAACATAAATTCATGCTTAGTAAAATATCTACGGCTGTTAAGGCTTTCTATAGGTTTGGTATTTTCGGTATCGCTCACACCTTCACTATTAAAATTCTAATATAAACAGTCTTTGAAAGCTTGACCAACCCAAAATTGGTCTGGAAGGGATTTCACGAGTTTAGATTAAGGTAAATATCTAAAGTTTTTGTATATGCTGCATCACACTCATAAAACAATTAAGCGCCATTTTTGTACACAAACCCTGAGCCACATAATCATTTTAGAATGTCATTAATCTATTATGGGATAAGGCTTTTAGTTTGAATTTTGATACAGATCAAATTTCCTGGGACATGTTTGATTAGGCTTACTAGAGCTTATTGGAAAATTGGAATCAGTATGGATTATGTCACGATTGAGAAAGGGACAAATAGACAAGACAAACCACCAAATATGCAAAGTTATCAGGAAAGTTATATTGATTTTAATTGGCAACAGGCCAATGCGTTAATTAAGGGTTACAAAAACGGTATAAATATTGGATACGAAGCTGTCGATCGTCACGTTGATGAAGGATACGGTGATCAAACTGCGGTGATTTATTTAAGTAAAAAGGACCAAAGGCAAATCTTATCTTATCGCCAGCTGCAACAAAGCAGCAACCGGTTTGCGAATCTACTGAATAACTTACAGATTGAAAAGGGGCACTTACTGTGTAGTTTGACTGATCGAAGTCCAATAATGTTTACGGCTGTAATGGGTTGTTTAAAGTCCGGCGTAGTGTTCAGTCCATTGTTTGCTGCATTTGGACCAGAGCCAATAAAATCTCGCATAAAAATAGGCGGCGCCAGAGTATTACTGACAAGTGCCCGACTTTATCGTAAAAAAATAGCATCTTGGCGCGATGAATTTAACTCTTTAAAACAGGTGTTACTTTATGACTGCAATGGCCAATGTCCTGAGGGGTGTGTTGATTTAGACTTAGTATTAAGCCAATACAGTGATGCATATCAAATATGTGAAACAAGCTCACAAGATACGGCCCTTTTGCACTTTACAAGTGGCACAACCGGTAAACCTAAGGGTGTGGTTCACGTGCATGAAGCCGTTATTTATCATAAATACTCTGGCTACTGTGCGCTGGATATTCATCCCCAAGATGTTTACTGGTGTACCGCTGACCCGGGATGGGTAACGGGTATATCTTATGGTGTCATTTCGCCATTATGTAACCGCGCCACACTTATCGTTGATAATGCTGAATTTGACCCAGTTCGATGGTATGGCATTTTGGAAACAGAAAAAGTCAATATTTGGTATACCGCACCTACCGCTATTCGGATGTTAATGAAGTCAGGTAACGAATTATGCCAACAGTATGATTTATCAGCACTGCGTTTTTTGGCTAGTGTAGGAGAACCCCTTAACCCAGAAGCAGTAGTGTGGAGTCAAGAGTTCCTAGGCAAACCTTTTCATGATAATTGGTGGCAAACAGAAACTGGTGGGATCATGTTGGCCAACTTCATTGGTGAAAATGTTAAGCCTGGTTCAATGGGCAGACCATTACCAGGCATTCGTGCCGCGATTATTAAGACAGATCACCAAGGAAATATCATCAGAGTTACCACACCTGGTGAATCGGGAGAGTTAGCGTTTAAAAAAGGTTGGCCATCCATGTTCCGTAATTATCTGCACGAAACCGAACGATATCAAAGTTGCTTTAAAGGTGATTGGTACTTCAGTGGTGACTTAGCCTATCAGGATGAGGATGGGTATTTTTGGTTTGTGGGTCGCAATTCAGACTTAATTAAATCTTCGGGTCATTTGATCGGTCCGTTTGAAGTTGAGAGTGCATTAATAGAACATCCTGACGTTGTTGAAGCAGGGGTTATTGGCATACCTGACCCAGTTGCAGGAGAAATAGTCAAAGCTTTTGTGTCGCTCAAATTTGGTTGCGTACCTGACTACGATTTAATTAAAAGCATTATGGCCCATGCTCGTAAAAGATTGGGTTCGGCTTTAGCGCCAAGAGAAATTGTCGTAAAACAAAATATACCCAAAACCCGAAGTGGAAAAATCATGCGCAGATTGTTAAAAGCGCGAGAACTTGGATTACCTGAAGGTGACATTTCCACTTTAGAAAGTGACGAATGCGACAGGATAAAAACAAGTAATGAAGACTAGCTAAATGAAGAAAATATAATATGAACATTGAAAACAGTAAAGTCCATATGGACATCGCACACTTGCAATTTTTGTTCAAACAAATGTTACGCATCAGGCGTTTCGAAGAGAAGTGTGCCGAACTTTATACGCAAGAAAAAATCCGCGGGTTTTTACACCTTTACATAGGTGAAGAGGCTGTTGCAGTAGGTGTGATGCAAGCATTAAAAGCTGAAGATGCAGTATTTTCCACTTACCGAGAGCATGGACATGCCTTAGCCCGCGGTTTAAGTATGGATAAAGTGATGGCTGAAATGTTTGGTAAAGTCACAGGCAGCAGCAGAGGCCGAGGTGGCTCAATGCATATTTTTGATGTTGAAAAGCGATTTTATGGGGGCAATGCCATTGTTGCTGGAGCATTACCATTAGCGGTTGGTTTAGCTTTAGCCAATAAAATGCAGAAAAAAAATGATGTGGTGGTATGTTTTTTTGGGGAAGGTGCGGTAGCGGAAGGGGAGTTTCATGAGAGTCTTAATTTAGCCCAGTTGTGGCAACTACCCATCTTATTTGTGTGTGAAAATAATGGCTATGCCATGGGCACTGCTCTGGCAATTTCAGAGTCGGAAAAACACATATTTCGTAAAGCACAAAGTTACGGCTTAATGTCACATGCTGTTGATGGGATGAATGTTGTTGAGGTCGAATCAGCGGCGACCCAATATTGTCAAAGAATTCGAAAAGGTGATGGACCCTGTTTATTGGAGTGTAATACCTATCGTTTTCGTGGTCATTCGATGTTTGATACTCAGCTGTATCGAGAATCTGATGAAGTAGAAGCATGGAAAAGCAAAGGCCCGGTTATGAAGTTACAGCGCTGGCTTGAAGCTAATGGAAAGCTAAGTAGCACTGAATTAAAACAGATTGAAGATCAGGTGGCAGACGAGATTAATCTGTCTGTCGCTTTTGCCGAGCGTAGTGAGATAGAAGATATATCTGACTTGTATCTTGGGGTTTATGCGGAGTCAGGAACTTGAAAAATCAAACTTTAACGTATCGTGAGGCACTCAAAACTGCTATTGGTGAAGCCATGCATAACGACAAACGTGTTTTTCTGATGGGCGAAGATGTAGGTAACTACGGTGGTTGTTATGCTGTATCCAAGGGGCTATCAGAGAAATTTGGAGCTGACAGAGTGATTGATACTCCTTTATCTGAATCAGGCTTTGTTGGAGCTGGCATAGGGGCAGCTATAGGTGGAATGCGTCCGATAGTCGAAGTGATGACCGTTAACTTTAGCTTGTTGGCACTCGACCAAATTGTTAATAATGCAGCCACATTACGGCATATGTCTGGGAATCAAATTGGTGTGCCTTTGGTTATCCGTATGGCCACTGGAGCAGGCAAACAATTAGCTGCACAGCATTCCCATAGTTTAGAAAATTGGTATGCACATATCCCAGGCATCAAAGTACTCGCGCCTGCTACAGTGGCAGATGCTCGCTATATGCTCTGTATGGCTTTGAAAGACCCAGACCCTGTCATACTCTTTGAACATGTTATGTTGTATAACGATTCTGCTGTAATTCCAAAACCTGAAGATTGCCCAGATATGCATCAAGCGATGGTCAGAAAAGCTGGTAATGATATAAGCTTAGTTACTTACGGTGGTTCGCTTTTAAAGACGTTGCAAGCTGCCGGTGAATTAGAGAAGCAGGGTATAAGTGCAGAGGTAGTTGATTTAAGGTGTTTACGCCCACTTGATACTCAAACCTTATTTAAATCGGTGAATAAAACTCATCGTGTTTTAGTGGTTGACGAGGGGTGGCGTACCGGAAGTTTAGCAAGCGAAATATGCGCACTAGTAGCAGAGCATTGTTTTTGGTCGCTGGATGCGCCACCAAACCGAATCTGCAGTAAAGAAGTCCCTATTCCTTATCCGCAACACCTAGAACACGCAGCCACACCACAAGTTTCGCAAGTGGTCGAAGCCGCTTTGGTATTGTTAAACCGAGATGTCACTTAATGAAAATACTCACTATGCCATCTTTTGGCGCTGACATGGCTGTGGGCACTATTGTCAAATGGAATGTTAAACCTGGCGACCCTGTATCTAGAGGCGATATTATTGCTAGCATTGAAACCATGAAAGGTCTTATTGATATGGAGGTGTTTGACGACGGTATCATTGTCAGATTACTGGCGGGTGAGGGGGAAGAATTAGAAATTGGCCGTCCCATCGCAGAACTTAAGTTAAAAAAAGAAGAATATTTAAACAATAATCCTGAACAAATAGTAGAAAGTGTCGATCCACATAAGGTTGAAATGGGACTCGATACAACGGTTAGCCAAGAGGATGCTAGCAACTTATCAGATAATCGAAATGTGTTAAATAAAGTAAGCAAAATACTCACTGACGTAATTGACAATAATGGTGCTAGCCTAAATGCTCGACGGCCGAGAGTATCACCTGCAGCACGCAGCAAAGCAGAACATTTAGGCATTGATTGGCGACAACTGAGTCAAGGAACTGGGCCAGATGGCGCTGTGTTGTTAGATGATATCAATATTGCAGATAAACCACCTATAGAATCATCATCAGTTAGCGATAAAGACCGTAACGATATGATGCGTGAAGCTATTGCTAAGACGGTTAGTTGTTCAAAGCGAGATATTCCTCATTATTACCTGCAATTGGATATGGTATTAGACAACACTCTGAATTGGTTGAGTCATCACAATGAAGATTTGCCTCCTAGTAAACGCATATTGAGCAATGCCGTTATTTATTCAGCCATTGCTCGGGCATTAACAGCGTTTCCTGCGTTTAATGGCTTTTATCGCGACGGCCAATATCAGCCATCAGACTCTATACACTTGGGTAATGCAATTAGTTTGCGACAAGGAGGTTTAATGGTTGTAGCGATCCATGATGCGCATCGTTTAGGGTTGGCTGAGTTGATGGGAAAAATCAAAGATCAAGTGAATAGAGCCAGAAATGGAGGGTTACGCATGTCTGAAATGCAAGATGCGACAGTCACCGTATCCAACCTTGGAGACAGAGGCTGCGACACTATTCAAAGCATTATTTTCCCGCCTCAGGTTGCTATCATTGGTATAGGTAGGCAGCGCACTGTGCCTTGGATAATCGATAACAGGGTGACCAGTGCAACCATTATCAGCATGAGTCTTGCCGCAGATCATCGAGTCAGTGATGGTCATTCTGGGGCACTTTTACTCAACCAAATTAACAAACTGTTACAAACACCTGAGAGACTAATATGAATAACAACCAATCATTGAAAGACCTCGTTTGTAATCTGATATTAGATATTGCTCCTGAGGCAGACGTGCAGCATCTCGATCCTAACGAGGAATTTAGAGAAGAGCTTGATTTGGACTCGATGGATTTCATGAATCTGCTGGATTTAATCTTAAAAGAAACAGGTGTTAACGTACCAGAGAGGGATTATGTAAAAGTGAATTCATTACAATCCTTGACTGAATATATTGCTACCCGGAAATAGTTTTTAAAGTGACAGGGTGAGCTTTGAACACGATGAAAGTTTATCGATTCATACTCAAGAGTCTTAACTATTTCAGTAAGCTGGCCAATTTTATTAAGACCGTTAAGATTTTTTTCATGGTTACAGCACATACTCATTATGAATCCGTTTTGGTAGCCTCTCAAAAATTTATTTGGTCATAACTCTTGTTATTAACCCTTCCCCAAATTAGCCCTTAGACGTTCTTTTAAAGATACGAATACTTAATGAAAGATCAACACAGTTGGCGTTGTTATTGGCTGTAGTATTCAAAGCAGTGTAACGCCAGAAAACACAAAACCCAAATCATAATCATAATCATAATCAACTAAGTGCAATCTCTTTTTTTACATGACTTTCCAAGGCGAATATCATATTTGCTGGGTGAGTGATAACCATAGAATGAGGTTCTGTTTTTTTAAATTTAGATTTATTTTTAGACAATAAAAAACAGTCATAACTATAAAACGCTGCATAGATATATTAAGCCTTCATCTTACTACTTTTTGATCTCTGTCAATTTTTTTAAGGGCCCACGGCATACGCTAATGAAGAGTTTACTTTAATGCTAGAAAATTAGGGAGAGTTAGCATGAGCCATGGAACCACACTGTTTAAAAAAACCTCTATTGCTCTGGGGATAGTTACTTTAGTAAGTGCGAAATTTGCTTCTGCCGCTAGCTGGAGTAGTGGAGATTGGTCCGTTAGCTTTGATTCCAATTTTTCACTTGGCACCAGTATCAGAACAGAAACACGTGACTTATCACTGGTAGGGAACAGTAACCAATCAGCATTTAATTGGACAGGCTATAATCCAGCCATTAACCCTTTGTACAGTTCAGCACAAGTGTGGGCACAATCCGACGGAACCTATTCTACTAATGGTGACTTGGGCAACCTTAACTTCGACAAGAATAATACCATATCTACGCTGTTTAAAGGGGTACACGAATTAGACCTAAAGTATAAAGATATGGGGGTGTTTTTACGGGGAATGTATTTTTATGATACAGAGTTGAAAGACAAAACACGTGATTGGCAAAACCCTATCACTGGACAATCACAAGACCCTTGTGATTCGCCAACGGCCAGTGATGAGTTATGTTCAGATGTGCGTTTGTTAGATGCGTTTTTTTATTCTGACTTCTACCTAGGGGATGTACCCGTGAGCTTGCGAATTGGTCAGCAGGTTATCAGTTGGGGAGAAAGTACCTTTATTCAGCACGGTATTAATACTATCAATCCAGTCGATGTGTCTAGGGCACTGGCACCAGGTGCTGAATTAAAAGAAGTGTTTATTCCAATCGGAACTGTCTTTGCTTCATTTGGATTAACAGATGAATTCAGTGTGTCTGTTTATTATCAATACGAGTGGCAGCGTAGTCGCTTACCCCAAGCGGGGAGTTACTTTGCAACCAATGACTTTGCAGGTGAAGGCGGGCAAAGTAGCAATATTCAACTTGGCTTTAGTGGCAACCCAGATATAGATTTAGACTTTTTATTGGCTAGTCTTAATGGCTTAGGTGATGCGCTTCGCCTAGGTGCCGATGCATCATTAATTGCTCAGGCTTATCTGGCTAATTCAACTAAAGTTGCATTAAGAGGCTATAGCGACAGTGCCCACGATGATGCAGATGATGATGGGCAATATGGTATCAAACTGTCATATTTCGCTGAAAATATGAATGAAACTGAGTTTGGTTTATATCTGATTAATTACCATAGTCAACGTCCTTTGATTTCTGGTGTAGCTTCAAATTTCACTTCTGCTGCTATTGGTGCTGATTTGGGATATATCGCAGGGCAAGAACTCACAAAGGACAATGTAACGGACCTTCAAGCCTTTACAAAAACACGTTTTGTCTACCCTGAAGATATTAAATTATATGGATTGAGCTTTAATACCAATTTGGGTGATACCGCTTTGGCGGGAGAGATTGCATATCGAGTTGATGAGCCCTTACAGATAGATGATGTGGAGTTGTTATATGCCGCCATGCCACAACAACTAGCCATTGCAGGTATTGCCCCACCATTTGCGGGTATTTCTCAACTTGATAATTATCTGGGGTATGTGGTTGGGCCCGGCGAGTCTGCCCAAGGGTATTTAACCTCAGATACAGTACAAATTCAGGCCACGGCTACTCATATATTTGGCCCTGTGTTAGGTACTGATAATCTGGTGCTTTTAGCCGAGCTGGGTTACGTAAGTATTGAAGATTTTCCTGACCCCAATTTAATTCGTTTAAATGGTCCGGGAACAGCGCGTAGCCCCTCACTTCAACCTACAGCAGATGGAGACCCCAGAACTGCATTGCATATCGGGTTATCGAACGGCCCTGAACTTAATCCCTTCCCAACTAACAGTGCTTGGGGTTACAGACTATTAGCCAATGTCACTTTTAATAATGTGTTTGCAGGAATTAACATCAACAACAGGTTCACTTTTGCACATGATGTTGATGGCATTACCCCAGACCCCATGTTTTTGTTTGTTGAAGGACGAAAATCGGCCAGTGCTTCTGTAACGTTTGACTACCTGAATAAATGGTCTGCAACAGCTGGTTATAACGCTTTTTGGGGAGGAGTAGGTACTACCAATGCTCTCTCAGATCGTGATTTTGTTTCTTTTAACCTTAAATATTCAATATAGGACGTCAAATCATGATGAAGAAAATAAATCTGGTTTTTGCCGCTTTAACCCTCACAATTGGCGCAAGTCACATACAAGCAAAAGTCTCTGAAGAAGCAGCAGCAAAACTAGGTAACGAACTTACACCTTTAGGCGGGGACAAATCTGGCAATGCTGATGGTAGTATTCCCCCTTGGACTGGGGGTATTACCAGCCCACCTGAGGGATATCAACCAGGTGATAACCATCCCAACCCTTATCCTGATGACAAACTTTTATTTGAAATAACAGGTGCAAATTATAAAGACTACGTTGATTTTTTGAGTGATGGTCAACAAGTATTATTTGAGACATACCCCGGCACTTATAAGTTACCTATTTATCCTAGTCGTCGCTCTGCTTCATCACCACAGTTTGTTTATGATGCCACCAAAAAAAACGCACTCAGTGGTGAATTAGTACAAGGAGGAAACGGTATTAAAAATGCTGTTATTGGTATTCCTTTTCCTATTCCCACAAGTGGTGTGGAGGTAATTTGGAATCATATATTACGTTATCGCGGAGAAACCATTAAACGTTTTGCTGGCCAAGCTTCACCGACCGCTAGTGGAGACTATAATATTATTGGTTTTGAAGATGTGTTGCTAGTCAAGTATTCAGCTAAAGAAGCGACTGCCGATCAATTGTTTGAAGAAAATATTTTGATGAAGTTTAAGCAAAAAATTACTTCGCCAGCGCGTCTGGCTGGCACTGCATTGTTGGTGCACGAAACGATGGATCAGGTTAGAGATCCTCGCCAGGCATGGACTTATAATACGGGCCAGCGTCGCGTTAGAAGAGCACCTAACATTGCTTATGATGCCCCGGGAACTGCTGCTGATGGATTAAGAACCACTGACGATTTTGATATGTTTAATGGTGCACCAGACAGATATAATTGGGAATTAAAGGGTAAAAAAGAAATGTATGTGGCCTATAACAATTATCAGTTACACAGCAGCAGTGTAAAGTACGCTGATATTCTTAAGCCTAGGCATATTAATCCAGATTTAACGCGTTTTGAGAAGCATAGAGTATGGGTAGTGGAAGCCACATTAAAAGATGAGTTTAGACATATCTACCATAAACGCGTTTTTTATATAGACGAAGATAGTTGGCAAGTTCAACTTGCTGATATGTATGATAGTCGAAACGAAATATATCGGGTGGCCATTGCATATGGCATTAATTATTACGAAGTGCCAGCACAATGGTCAACCCTAGATGTTTTACATGATCTTAACTCTCGTCGTTATTTAGCATTAGGCTTAGACAATCAAGAAAACATGTACCAGTTTGGCATTGAATTAGATGACCGCGAGTTTACGCCCCAAGCATTGCGCCGTGAAGGAAAGCGTTAAGTCATTAAAAATGGTTGGCACTGCCAACCGTTTTTTTATTCATAAAGAAGCCTCATATGAAAATAAGAACAGCTAGTTTTATCGCGGTCATATTATTCAACCCCCCTAACTGGGCCAAGGTTGACGTGCAATCTTATCCAGCCCCCTTAGTATCTAGTTCACTGCTTCTAGATATTGCTCAGTCCGACTCACGGCTGATTGCTGTAGGGGAAAGAGGGCATGTTTTATTATCAAAACACACTCAGGATTGGTCTCAGGTTGTAGTCCCTAGTTTAGCCACTTTGACCGCTGTCGATTTTAATGGAGATAAAGGCTGGGCAGTGGGTCACGACACCACTATTTTGATGACGAACGATGCTGGTGTGAGTTGGTCATTGCAATACCACACCCCACAAATAGAACGTCCCTTGTTGGATGTACATTTTTTTAATGCTCACCATGGTATTACTATCGGCGCGTATGGCACTTTTCTAAGAACTCAAGATGGCGGTGCAAGTTGGGTATCTGAAATACATTCAGAATTTTTGAGTCAGGACGATCTCGATTATTTAGAAGAAATTAGATTAGAGGACGAAGCCTTTTATATAGAGGAATTAGCCTCAATTTCACCTCACTTAAACAGCGTTTCACAAAGTGGTGAACGATTATATCTGGCTGGAGAAGCAGGGCTGTTGGCTATAAGTGATGACATGGGACATACCTGGCAGCGTATGGATATTGATTACTACGGTTCTTTTTTTGACTTCGCTAAAACCGAGTCAGGCAGAGTTTTCGCTGCGGGTCTTCGTGGTCATTTATTTGAGTTGGATCATAATAAACAACAATGGAATGCGATTAATTCAGGTAGCACTTCTTCTCTTAACGCCATTATTTCTATTGATGAAAAAAACTCGATGATTTTAGGTAATAATGGTGCCCGGGTTCGTATCTCAGAAACACAAGTAACTTATACCCAAAGTGATGATGGAAAAGCGATCCTCAATGGTGTTTTTCAAGACGGGCAGGTTGTTGTGGTCACAGAAATTGGTATTAAATATATACACAAGGATTTGTAATTCGCCATGTCTACAATCATCAATTTTACCGAGTCACTCATTTTTAGAAACAGACTGATCGTTATTTTTATGTTTTTAATCGCTACCCTGTTTCTAATTTACCAAGCATCACAGCTTAAATTAGCGGCTGGTTTTACTAAAAATATTCCCTTGACCCATGAATATATGCGTAATTATATGAAACATGCTAAAGACTTTGGCGGGGCAAATAATGTATTAGTATCGGTGTGTGACAAGAATGGGGATATTTTCAATGCAGAGTTTTTTAATACCCTAAAAGAGGTACATGACCAGCTGTTTTTTATCAATGGCGTAGACCGCTCTTTGGTTAAATCTTTGTTCTCTTCGTCTACACGATTTACCGAAATTGTTGAAGGGGGGTTTGCAGGCGGTCCAGTGATACCTGCTGATTTTAAAGCGACCAATCCGGCAGCCTTACAAACCGTTTCCCAGAATATAAATAAAGCAGGAATTGTTGGACGATTGGTGTCTGATGATTTTAAGTGTGCGATGGTTACCGCGCAATTACTGGAACTGGATCCCGATACAGGGAAAAAGCTAGACTCCTTGGAAATTGCTGAAGAACTTGAACAACAAGTGCGCGTTAAATTTGAAAACGAACGGGTCAGTATTCATATTATCGGCTTCGCCAAAATGATTGGCGATGTGGCTAAAGGTGCACAAGGTGTGTTGGTTTTTTTCGCCATCGCCATCGCTATCACTGCGGTTCTGGTATTTTTCTTTTGCAAATCAATGATGTTAACTCTGCTACCTTTATTGTGCTCGGTAATAGCGGTTATCTGGCAACTGGGCTTGTTAACCCTGCTAGGATTTGGATTGGATCCTATGTCAATATTGGTGCCTTTTTTGGTCTTTGCTATAGGTATCAGTCATGGGGTACAGATGATTAATGCTTTGGGTAAACAGGTGGTTGCTGGCAGTGACGTAGGACCAGCAGCACAGCTGGCTTTTCGAACTTTGTTGATTCCAGGTGGCATCGCCTTGTTGTCCGATACAATAGGATTTATGACCTTATTGGTGATTAATATTGGCATCATACGGGAGCTTGCCATCACCGCAAGTATGGGGGTGGCGGTGATTATTTTGACCAATTTGGTCTTACTACCTGTGCTTATGTCGTTCGTGAAACTTGGCGATAAATACAAGAATAAGTTTAGTCATAAAACCCAATGGTCCACAAAATTTTGGCATGTCATAAGTGCCTGTGCTAGCCCAAAGGTTGCGCCTGTAGTCTTGGTTACCACAACAATATTGTTTGTATTTGCATGGTTTCAAGCACAAAACATGAAAATTGGCGATCTTCATGCTGGGGCACCTGCATTACATAGCGACTCTCGTTATAATCTTGATACTGCTTTGATCACCAGTAAATATGGTATCAGTGTGGATTATTTATCCATACTAGTAGAAACAACACCAGAAGCTTGTACATCATATCAGGCGATGAATGCCATTGATGAATTGCAGTGGAAAGTATCCAATATTCAGGGCGTACAGTCTGCTGTTAGTTTGGCATCCGTTGCCAAATTGATTAATGCTGGTTATAACGAAGGTAATCCTAAGTGGCGTGTTTTACCCCGTAACCAACAAACATTAGTACAATCTATCTCACGTATCCCTACATCTTCAGGTCTGCTTAATGGTGATTGTTCAGTGATGCCCATCATTTTATTTATGCAAGATCATAAAGCAGAAACGATTAGCCGTGTCATTAATGCAGTTAAGACGTTAAGACAGGAATACCAAACCGATAGTTTACAATTTAAATTGGCGTCTGGGCCTATTGGTGTCATGGCCGCACAAAATGAAGCGGTGGATGCGGCTCAAGAGCCAATGATGCTCTATGTATTTGGCGCCGTAATTTTATTATGTTTAATCAGCTTTAAGTCACTGCGGGCGACACTTTCAGTAGTGATCCCTTTATACGTAGTGTCGGTGATGGCTCAAGCGTTGATGACCTATTTACATATTGGATTGACCGTTGCTACTTTACCCGTCATAGCCTTAGGAGTAGGTATAGGGGTTGATTACGGTATCTATATATTATCGACCATGAATAATAAACTGAAGGAAGGCATGGCTGTGCGCCAAGCATATTTTGAAGCACTAATAGAACGGGGCAGTGCGGTATTATTTACTGCCGCCACGTTAGCAGTTGGGGTCAGCACTTGGGTTTTTTCAGCCTTAAAGTTTCAGGTGGATATGGGGGTTTTACTCACTTTTATGTTTGTTGTAAACATGCTGGGAGCTATTATTGTTTTACCAGCGCTTGCTTCGATTTTCTGGCGTAAACAAGGTTGACTCAGAAGGAGATTATCTTGAGTTTACTGTCGAGTTTAGAACATAACTAAACTCGGCCTATTTAACTATTAATGGCAAAATACACTCGAAGGAAAAGCTATAGCCACTAATCAATCACATTCAAGTATTTATTAATTTGTGGATACTTGACGTGTTATACTGCGATGCCCTAATGTATGTATTAGAGCAGTAAATCAAGCTTCCAACTTATTTATAGTTTTAAAGGCGATGAGTAAAACTGATATGAATAATCTACGACGCATCATTTACACAAGTCAGTCAGTCATTGAACTTAATAAGCAAGCTATGCTTACTCTATTGCATGATGCACGAAGCTATAATGCAATAGATGACATCACGGGTGTGCTACTGCAAGATAAAGGACGTTTTTTACAGGTTATTGAAGGTCCGGAAAAACCAGTTGAAAACCTTCTTCAGCGTTTAAAAAACGATACTCGGCATAACGAATTCCATATTTACGAAGATATTATTACACAAGTGCGGTTATTTTCTGACTGGAAAATGGGATTTGGCGATTTACAGGTGATCGAATTATCATTTCTACCTGGCATTGCTAGTGAGTCAGAACAACATGATAAGCTTTTATTATTGGTAGATCGACTGCCTGAGTTGGCCAAAGAATTATACTTCTTATTGGATCAATCTAGCTAAGGAAAGAAAACGGTTTAGTTACTGAAAATAATAACTTTCTTGCTAATTTCGGGTATGGTATTTAAAAATTGAAGATGCCATATCCTTTGCCAGCTTTTTACACTGTTAATTATATCTGTTGAAGGTTTTGATGAACCTTCACTTGTCGTATTCCATCGTCGTATGTACTCTAAACATTCCATAGCTCAATCAAGTTACTAAGTTATTTGTCCATCTTTTTTAATAGGTAACATAGTCGTTACTAACACAGCGCTAGATTCTAATATCCTTAAATACGAGGGTACTGGATAATTTTCTAATTATTAATCTAGTTATGGATTGGAAATGACACAGAACATTCAATGATAATATTATGAAATACTCAATTTAACATAATATACATTATAGGAACTCTATAGTATGGATATATATTGGTACTTGGTTGATTGTTTAAACTGCAAATAATGCAATTGCATAGCTGGGTAATACATTTATGGGACGCTGTGTACTTCGTTTGGGACTTACATGGTGTTAGCTTACTTCATTCACACAGCACCATGTTAAAGCCAAATGTTGCCTGAGCTAATTATGGATGATTGTTTGTAGCAATCGCTGTTGTACTTAATCTATGCACATGTGGCTGATTTCTATTACAGCTGACTGCAACTCAAATGGCTATGAGGATTGACAGCTTAAAATAATAACCATAACCAGTGATTCTTTTAGTGTTCAATGCTATTTAGGCCTTACTATTGAATTTAGTTTTTGCATATGTAAGTTTGCCGCTGACACCTCACCATAATAACTGTCTACCAGTTTTCCATCTTGTGAATAATACAATGTTATGGATAAACTATGAGCATCCATAATGATGGCCATATCGCCGTTAATATCATGCTTGATAAACTGCTTATCAATGTTTAATGTCCGCCCCAGATTCAACATAATAATGTGTACGTCTTTATTGCGCTATTGTGCATAGATAAATACATGAATGTCTGATCTACATGGCTGGCACCAAGTGGCTCGTAAATTTATGACTGTGTTCTTATCTTTATTGATCGACTGAACATTGATTTTTTAATCATCGAGTTACACTAATACCAAGTCCGGCATAACGTCTTGGGCTCGCATGCACTGAGCGCCGACATATTTATAATAAAGAGTCATGGAGTTATTACCACTGCGTAATAGTACCAATTAGCATGTTACTGTGATTAAGTTTTATCAATTCAAGACCATCAGATAGTCAAAATACAGCGAGGATGTCTAATTAGTTTATCAGGTTGTTTTATATGCGTATAATTAGCGTTATACGGCTATACCTATATATGTAAGCAGCTAAGTTAAATTAGGGTATGTAACTAACAGATTGTATTTGGATTACTGTGATTATTTTGGCGAAATAACGGTTATTAAATAAGTAAATATTTACGTAGTGTTTGCAACAAATTAGTCAGTAGGCGCGCTAGAGAGTACCGGTTAAGAGGATTTAAACAAAAATTATATCAACTGGATAAGTATACAGTTAAAATCATTTATATATACTTATGTCATGTTCAAACATCACTATGAACCAAAATTTCATGCCTTTATTTCCCCATGCAAATCAGCTTGATTCGGGAGTTGATTACATCAATCAACATATCAGTGAGCTAGACAGAAGCATTCCTGACGCTGCTTACAGCTATGAACTTGCAATAGAATATTTGGCTGAGAATCGCTTTAACGCCAATAATTTCAAGTCTATTCGCGGTGAGTTAAATGTGTTGTTTAACTGGACTTGGTTTGAGTGCGGCATGTCCATAGCTGAGATTGATCGTATCGCCTTGCGTAAATTTATTGATTTTTGTAATCAGCCCCCTGCCCATCTTATTGCACGCACCTCCTATCCATTTTTTATTACCGAGGCGAAAACGACCTTATTGCAAGCTAATCCTAAGTGGCAGCCTTTTGTTCATCGTGGTTTAGGTAAATACATACGTAAAACAAGTACCTTAAAAGCTCAGCTTTCACTATTGAGCAGTTTTTTCTTATTTCTTAATGATGTGGAATATCACGATAAGAATCCTGCTGCGATTTTATTGCGACGATTAAATGTTAACAATACTCATGTAGCGGATCCAGAAGTGGGGGAAAAGGCATTGAGTTCCTTGCAGTGGCGGAGTGTATGGGATGTTGTCAATGAGTTGGCAGACAAACAGCCAGAGAAACATCAGCGCAGTCGTTTGTTGTTCGCCCTACTCTACTTACTTTACCCCAGAGTGTCAGAAATAGCAGCAAGGCCAGGCTTTACACCCTTAATGAGTAGTTTTTTTAAACATAGAAGCGGTAATTGGGTGTTTAAAATCCCCCGAAGTAAAGGTGGGAAAAGCCGTATCATTCCCTGTCCAGATGAACTTCTTCAGTGTTTAAAGGACTATCGTCGTTATCTGGGGTTAAGCGATTTGCCACAGCCCGATGAAAAAATCCCATTATTTGTTCGCCATAAGGCTGGCACTCATGGCCGTGATACGGGCGTGTTAAATGCTCAACTGGGAATTGAAGCAATTCGTAACATCGTACGTGAAATTTTTGATTTAACCGCCTCTAAGCTTACGTCAGATGAACCACACGCCGCCGGCGAATTACGGCAATTCAGCGTGCATTCGTTGCGCCATACCGGCATATCTACCTCCATCGCAGCGGGCACCCCTTTACAAGTTGTGATGAAAAATGCAGGGCATGCTGATCTATCAACCTTATCTATTTATATTAGTGCAGACTTACAGCAACAAGTTACGGCCACGGTAAGCCGTGACCTGTAGACTCGAGCCCCTCGATATTTACTGAGTTTGTGATGAAAAAGTTGTTGAATCATTGTCCCCTAAAGTATTGCTCCACCTCAGATAAGTCTGTTTAAATAAAAGCCATTCATCACCATATACTAAAGTAAAAATTCAAAACTGGTTTACACAATAATTTGCCTAGCAATGGCAGGTGTAGGACCAGTATTATATAAATCCCGTTGATAACCACACGGAAAGTAATCAACTTTCACTTCCACAAAGATAAAAAAGAAAAGTAGATATGGAAAATATTAGGTAAAATGGAATATCATTTTTTTTGAAAAATGATATTCCATTTTACCTATACTCAAGGATGACGAGATTGTTAAAGCGTCACTACCCTTATACTTAACGCAATAAACACCACACCGGCGATTTTGTCGATTAGCGGGCCTTTTTCAGCTAATGCAAAACGCTCACGGGTACCGTGAACCAAACCGGCCACAATAATATACCAAATGGTATCAATGGTCAGCACGGTACCAGCCATTAAAGCACCGCTACTGAAGTTCATTCGCTCGTGGGTGATGAACTGACTGAACAATGCGGCAAAAAAAACCGCCAGCTTGGGATTTAAAAATGCAATAGAAAAACCATCTCGGGCAGCAGCATAATAACTGGTAGGTTGCTTTGAGTCGGTATCGGCCTTAAACGGATTGCCCTTGGACATGAGCGCTTTTACCCCCATATACAACAAATATAAGGCCCCAGCATAAACCAGCCCCTTAAATAGTAACGGCGAACTTAACAGTAAACCTGACAGCCCAACGATGGTTAATACCGCATAAACCCCAACACCCAACCCATGACTCATGGCCACTACTATGCCGTGTTTGGTCGAATGAATACTGTGTCTTAGTACCACAGCCAAGCTCGGTCCTGGCGACATCGCGCCCAAAATACAGATTGTGAGCAGTGATAACCAATCGGTGAGTGTCATATTTTATTCAACCCTAATAGTCGCTGTAATTATTCTAAGTTTTCACTGGTCTTGCTACTGAGTGACGCCAGTTTTCCAGCACCTTAATGGTTTTCATATTGCTGTGTACTTCATCAAAAACCGTGTGAAAGCCATCTACATCTGGGTTGAACCAAAGAACAGAAAAAACTGACTGCCATCGGAGCCGATTGGGAAAGTGACTTAGTTGCTAGACTAC
>Ga0209712_10000309_pt1 | contig 44217 bp, 41 predicted proteins | sample ArcOceMetagenome_FD_187443 | JGI IMG/M metagenome (GOLD analysis project Ga0209712, IMG submission 187443) | Marine eukaryotic phytoplankton communities from Arctic Ocean - Arctic Ocean - Greenland ARC118M Metagenome (SPAdes) (version 2) | ecosystem: Environmental > Aquatic > Marine > Oceanic...
TCATGGTATTTTTTTTGGGTTATACCTATTGGTAGTCGCCAAGATTCCAGTTGCCAATGTCATCTTCTGTACCTTGTTCTCCATCAGGACCCATGCTAAAAATATCAATATCACCATTTTCGCCTGGATTTAATAATTGATATGCGTTGCCCCAAGGATCATCAGGTAAACGTTTAACGTACCCACCATTTGGAAAGCGACGTGGTAAAGGTTCAATATCAGTTTCTTCAACCAATGCTTCTAAACCTTGTTCTGTATTTGGATATTTATAATTATCCATTTTGTACATGGTTAACGATGTTTCCAAGCCATTAATATCTTGTACCGCTTTTTGAAGTTTTGCTGTGTCCATATTGCCCATTAAATTTTGGACCACGACACTGCCCAGTAAACCTATGACCACGACTACCACCATCACTTCTAATAAAGTAAAACCTCGTTGTTTATTGTTTGTTTTAATCGGTTGATTTACTTTGTTCATACTAACCTCCTACTAAGGTATTTAACTGAAGAATAGGCTGTAAAATAGCCATAACAATAAAAAGAACGAAACCCGCCATAACGACCATCAGTGCCGGTTCAAAAGCTTTTAGCGATATATTCATTAACGCTTCAAACTCTCTGTCTTGGTTGTCTGCTGAGCGGCCCAGCATATGTTCTAACTTGCCACTTTTTTCACCACTGGCTATCATATGAAGCATCATCGGTGGAAATAATTTCGTTTGCTCTAAAGAAACGCGTAAACTTGTACCTTCACGCACTTTATCGGCCGACTCTTTTACACACTGCTTGATGTATAAGTTTTCTAAAACCTCACCCGATATTTTCATACTTTCAAGTAAAGGCACAGCACTAGCGGTAAGAATACTTAAAGTACGTGCAAAACGAGCGGTGTTAATACCACGAATTATTTTTCCAACACCAGGAAAGCTGATGACTTTACGATGAAATTCAAATTTAAATTTTGCCTTTTTCATTAAGTGATTAAAACCGGCAATGAACAATATAATGAGAACAAGAATATACAAACCGTAATCTCTTAAAAAATCACTCGTACTGATCAAAAACTGAGTGGATGCAGGTAAATTTGCCCCCATATGATCAAACTGGCCAACAATTTTTGGTACTACAGCAGTTAATAGTATTGAAATAACACCAATCGCCACGACGGTCATAATGACTGGATAAATAAGCGCCTGAATTATTTGCGAGCGTAATTGCTCACGTTGCTCTGTATAATCAGCTAAACGGTTCAGTACGGTATCTAGAAAGCCAGACTTTTCACCTGCAGCAACCATCGCACGATATAAACCACTAAAAATATAGGGGAATTCGGCCATACTTTCAGCCAACCCATAGCCTTCGGTTACTTTCGTACGTACGGCCATAACCATACTTTTCATACTGTTTTTTTCACATTGCTCACCGACAGCAAGCAATGATTCTTCGATAGGTAAACCTGACTCTACGAGCGTTGCAAGCTGGCGTGTAATTAACGCAAGCTCCGCAACAGAGACCTTAGTTCGACCAGCAAATCGTGATTTATTGGCTGCTTGCTTGGTTTTTTGTAAACTCGGCGTTACCTCAGTTGGCATTAAGCCTTTATCACGTAATAAACCTCGCACTTGCCTGGGAGTATCACCTTCGATTACACCCTTTACCGTTTTACCTCGGCTGTTTACTGCTTGATAATCAAAAGCTGCCATAATAAAACTCTCGTTAATCTTCTCTTGTTACACGTAGCACTTCTTCAAGTGTTGTTTGGCCAGTGATGACTTTATCAAAACCATCTCGACGAATGCTTGGCGTATTGGTGCGAATAAATTTTTCGATGGCTTGCTCGCCTTTACCGTTATGTATGAGTTCGCGTACTTTATCGTCTACAACAATTAGCTCATGAATGCCCATACGGCCTTTATAGCCTTTATTGTTACATTCACTACAACCGATAGCGCGATAAATTTTATGTGTATTGTCTTGAGTTAACTCAAGTAATTTCAATTCTTGCTCATCAGGTAAATGACTTTCTTTACAATGTGGGCAAAGTGTTCTGACGAGTCGTTGCGCTAATACACCTAGTAAACTCGATGATAATAAAAATGATTCTACGCCCATATCTTCCATACGGGTTATTGCGCCAGCAGCACTATTTGTATGTAATGTAGACATAACTAAGTGACCGGTTAAACTGGCTTGCACCGCAATTTGTGCCGTTTCTAAATCGCGAATCTCACCTACCATGACTACATCGGGATCTTGACGAAGTATTGCACGTAAACCACGAGCAAAGGTCATATCCACCTTCGTGTTCACCTGAGTTTGGCCAATACCTTCAATTGCGTATTCTATAGGATCTTCAACGGTTAGCACGTTACGTTCTTTAGAATCAATTTGGCTTAAACCGGCATAAAGAGTGGTACTTTTACCCGAGCCCGTAGGGCCTGTAACTAAGATAATGCCATGTGGTTTTTCGATAAGTTTCGAAAATTTCACGCGATTTGCGAGTGTCATGCCTAAATCTTCAAGATCTAAGCGAACAGAATTTTTATCAAGTAAACGAAGTACAACACGTTCGCCATGACCTGTTGGCATAGTTGATACACGGACATCGACTGCACGACCGGCAATACGTAAAGAAATACGACCATCTTGAGGGATACGCTTCTCAGCAATATCAAGTTTTGCCATAACCTTAATACGTGAGACTAATAATGAAGCAAGTTTACGGTTAGGTTTCAATACTTCACGTAATACGCCATCAACTCGAAAGCGAATTTGTAAAGCGGTTTCAAACGTCTCAATATGAATATCAGAAGCATTTTCTTTTATCGCTTCACTCAACATCGCGTTTATCAATTTAATGATTGGCGCATCATCTTCATTTTCGAGCAAATCTTCAGTTTCGGTCATTTCATCTGCAAGCGAATATAAATCAACTTCGTTGCCGATGTCTTCCATCATTTGCTGTGCTTCAGATGAGTCTCGCTGGTAAGAAATCGTCAGTAATTGTTCAAATTCATCTAAAGAATGAAATTCGATTGAAAATGCCGTTTTTAATACTCTGCGTACTTCTAATACTGCTGAGCTATTAACATTATCCAAACAGTGTAAGGTGTATTGATCAGCTTCTTTACTGATTAACACACAATGCCGCTTGGCAAAGCTAAAGGGTAAACGGCTAATTTCTATCTTTGTTATATCGCTCTCTTGAACATTACCAGCAACATTAACACTGACAATGTTTTCGACTGCTTCATTACTTTCATTATCAGCCATATTATTGTTCTTTTTGCTCTGAACTTGATGAATCTTCATCCACACTGTTAACAGCTGGAGGCAATAAATTTGGATCTCTTACATTAGTTTCTTTCATGTATTCATCAAATGAAGGAGGTAAAGCAAGTTGGTCATTCCATTCAGGCAATAATGGCATTTTTTCGTCGCTCATTAATGACAAACCTTCTTCTTGCTTACGTAATTCAGTCGCACGAATATAATTATATTTTTCTTTACTGATATCGTTCATCAACTTGCCATCACGAATAATCGTTGGGCGAATAAAGACCATTAAATTACGTTTACGTGTTGAGGTTGTTGTTGACTTAAACAAGTGGCCAATAAAGGGGATATCACCTAACAAAGGCACTTTTTGCACACTTTCTTGAACATCTTCATCTATCAAGCCACCAAGAACCACTGTTGCGCCAGAATCAGCCATTACCACTGTTTTTATTTCACGTTTGTTGATGGAAATATCTACACCTGTCGCACCACTGACTGAAGAAACTTCTTGTTCTATCGTTAATTGAACACCCGTACCTTCATTAACTTGTGGGGTAACTGTAAGTTTTATACCCACTTCTTGGCGCTCTACGGTTTGAAATGGATTTCCATTATTACTACCTGCAGTGGAACCGGTTAGAATTGGAATTTCTTGCCCAACAAGGAAATGCGCTTCTTCATTATCAAGCGTTGTAATACTTGGCGTTGCAAGAATATTTGAGTTAGTGTCATTACTCACCGCTTGTATAATAGCGCCCCAGCCATTTTTCATGATACCAAACATCCCACCACTGACTGAACCGAGTAAGGTTGCCGCTAATGAGTAATCTCCCTTAATATCGTTACCTGCTGGATTTTGCCCTATAATTTCGCCTAAAGAGTTAGTGATAAATGATCCAGGGTCCCCGGCGGTAGTTTGTGCAGATTCAGCTGCTGCTGCAACAGCACTAATAGGAGCAGGACCATTGTTGAACTGTGTAAACCCTCCTTCTTCACTAAACCACTGAACACCTAAACTAACACCATCGCTTTCAAATACTTCAACAATGATTGCTTCTACTAACACTTGTGCACGGCGAACATCTAATTTACGAATAACCGCTTCAAGTGAACGAAGCATATCTTGTTGTGCGGTGATGACGAGCGTATTCGTGTCTTCGTGCGCGTCAATGCTGACATTGCGTTTATTGCTGCTTCTTTTAGACGAGCTTGTTGTCGAAGTACTTTCTGCTTCTATTGATTTACTGACCCCCTCTAAAACCTTCACTAAGTCTTCAGCCTTAGAATACTTCAAATAGTAAACGCGAGTATTACCATTGGTTTCGAGTTCGCTATCCAAACGAGAAATTAATTTAGCAATACGTGCTCGAGCTTGTGACTCTCCAGTCACGATGACACTATTAGTGCGTTCATCCGCCACTATTTTAGGGATGAGAAATGAAGGAGTTCCTGATTTACCCCCGTTAGATTTATTCATCGCTTCAACAATACGAACCATTTCTGCTGCTGAAGCATATTTCAATTTGATTATTTGTACGTCTTGGTCACCCGCTTTGTCCACGCGTTCGATAATTTTCACTAGACGATTTACTACTGCGGCAGTGCCTGTAAGCATGATCACGTTTGCGGGATCATAATTCACTACATTGCCACCACCTGCTTGGTCTGATAGCTGGCGGAGTAATGGTGTTAATTCACGTACTGTCACATTTTTAACTTCAACAACACGCGTAACCATCTCATCACCTACCCCTGGGTTCTCATTCCCAACGACAGGGATTGATGAGGTTTTAGCATCTTTATTACGAATGATTTTTACTACGTTGTTATCCATTTCTACAGCAGAAAAACCATAAACTTCCAGTACATTGAGAAAGACTTGGTAATATTGTTCTTCTGTTAACGCATCTTGAGTGCGAAGCGTTACTTTTCCTCGAACATTTGGATCAACAATCATGGTTTTTTTAAGGTTCTTACCGACTATATTAATGAATTCTGCAATTTCAGTACCTTTGAAATTTGGAGAGTACTTAGCAGCAACTACATTAGCGCTAAACAATAAGGTATTCATCATCACAACGGTTAAGCCTGTTGTTAATAAACGTTTATACCAAGGTGCGCTAAAAGTCTTGCGCAAGGGTGAATTCATCATAACTTAATTCTCAATTTTGTAAGTAAAGACGTTAGCCGCCAATACTAAATAATATTTCGTTCAATTCGCCATTACGATCAATTAACAACGATACTTCTTTGTCTTGTTTTAGTGCTGAAAGCGCTTGTGCAGCTTCGCTTGGTGCAGTTAAATCATATCCGTTCATCTGAATTGCAACGTCACCAGATTTTAAACCTGCGTTTTGAAAAAACTCAGCATTTTCACCTGGCATCAACCGGTAACCTATAATTTCCCCATTTTTACGCTTAGGCGATATTTTTAAATAATCGGTAATATTACTTGGGTCTGAATTAATATCTTCTTTAAATGCTTGAGCATTCTTACTCAGCATTTTGTTTGTTCTTTGATCAACCACATTGGGTGATGTTAAACGGTCATTTCTTATCGGTAATTTTTCTGGAGTGATCGAAGGCTGACTGACAGCTTTGGACTGAGGATTTTTAACTATTTTATTATAATCAAAACCATCTAACATGAGTGTTTCAAGCTTTCCGGAATGCTTTAAAATTACTCTGTCTCGAAATACACTATCAAGTACAGCACGTGTACCCGTAATCGTTTCACCAGGACTATAAGTATCTTGTTTACCTGATTTTTCAATTACCGCTGCAGATGTTGTTTTATCATCACTTGCTACGACGCCTGCCAACGTTAAATTCAACTGTGTTTCTGGCACATTTTCAACTTCAGCCATTTGAACTTCTTCGGTATTGTCTGTATACAAACCAAATAAGTTCAATGTTTTTAAACCTGCTAAACTAATCGTAGTTCCTTTAGTGTTTATCATCGCTACTTTAACGGTAACATTTGAAGATGTACGGTAATCAGCACTAGAGGCTAAGAGCCAAGTCATTTGAGCAAGCACGTATGCAATATAAGTTAATAAAAGCACACTGATCACCTTAGCAATTTTTTGCTGAGGTAATTGTGTGAAAAAATCGACTGAACTGGAAAAGTTTGTAGGTAATTGCATGGCTATCTTTATAAAGATTCAAATTAGATTTTATTATTATCACTAGATAATACGTGAGCTAGACACTATCAACAAGGGAAGAGTGGCTATTGTTAATATTTATTAACAATTAAGTTCCAGAATGTGCAAACTAATATTGCCATTGCTGTTAACCATCAGATTAAATAACTAGACATTATAAAATATTATGATATTTTCGCCGCGACATTTATTAATAGGAATATGACCAATAGATGAAAAACAGTCAGCCTCCGACGGAACACACATCAACTCGCCTTGACAAATGGTTATGGGCCGCTCGTTTTTATAAGACCCGCGCTATTGCAAAACAAATGATCGATGGTGGAAAAGTGTTCTATAATGGTCAACGTACAAAATCCGGAAAAGCGGTTGCTTTAGGTGACAAAATTACACTTCGCCAAAGCTATGAAGAACGCGAAATTGTTATTATTGCACTTGCAGATAAACGCCGAGATGCAGACTTTGCTATGACGCTTTACCAAGAAACTGAAAAAAGTATCGCTACGCGAGAAAAAAATGCCTTTGCTCGAAAACAAGGTACCTTACTAAGCCCTGCCAGCGATACTAAACCTGATAAAAAACAACGTCGAAAACTTATACAATTTAAAGAAAGGATGTAACTGTGACTGTTAAAACTGATGTGTTAAATCGCTATTTATTTGATGGTAAACATGCCCGTGGAGAGCTTGTTCAATTAAGCCATACTTATCAACAAATAATTGATTTGCATGAATATCCTTCGGGCGTACAAACGTTATTAGGAGAGTTAGTTGCCGCAACGTGTCTACTTACTGCTACTTTAAAGTTTCAAGGTGAAATTACCGTTCAATTACAAGGTGATGGGCCTATTGGTTATATGTCAGTTAATGGCGATCATAATCAAAATATGCGCGGTATTGCCCGTTTAACCGAACCCACTGAGGGAAAATTTTTAAGAGATTTAATTGGTAAGGGCACCATGGTAATCACCATTCGACCTGAAAAAGGAGAAGCTTACCAAGGTGTAGTTGCGCTTGACGAAGATAATTTAGCTGACTGCTTAGCACACTACTTTGAAGTTTCAGAGCAGATCCCTACAAAAATCTGGTTATTTAGTCATGCTGATAATACTCAAGTAGCTGGAAGTTTAATACAGCTATTACCTGATAGTGATGACAAAGAAAAACAGCAAAGTGATTTTGAACACTTATGCCAATTAACTAATACAATTAAAGCCGAAGAGATATTTACCTTAGACGCCAAGACATTACTTTATCGTTTGTACCACCAAGAAGATGTTCGCTTATTTGAACCCCAACCGGTTAGTTATCAATGTAGCTGCTCAGAAGAAAAATGCTTAACGGCTATTGCTCAAGTTGCACCAAGCGAATTGAAAAGTATTATTGAGGAGCAAGGTTGCGTAACAATGACGTGTGATTATTGTTTAACCACTTATAAGTTTAATGAAACAAAAATTGATTGTTTTATTAATGATACTAACCACTAAATTAAATTTTAGGTAAATAATTTTTATCATCACTAGCCTGCAACAGACGCTGTAGGCTATTTTAATCATAGTTTTATTTTAACTTTAGGCTTAGCGTGTACATATGAAACGCTATTTATATTATGATTATCAGAATGATCTATTAACCTGTCTTTGGGTTCTCGTTGCCAAATACCGATTATTAACGTATCCCAAACAAGCTGTAATTTCATTTTTGCTTCCATGCTCAACACCACGACTATCCGTGAAAATAAGTCACTCATGATACATAAATACAACCAACTTCCTGATATCAATAACTTATACCTTATCTGATCACAACTTCTTCTCAAAGTTACGTTTATAATGATTTGCTGTGGTCTAAAAACCGCAAAGCCTATTTATTTTTAGCATAAAAAAACCCCATCACATTGTGATAGGGTTTTTATTAAACACTTTCGTTAAAACAAATTTATTTTAAAATAAATTATGCTTTAGTAATTACATCAACTAAAGTCCAGTTTTTAGACTTTGAGATTGGTGCAACTTCACGAATAGTTACTAAATCACCAGCATTGCATTGGTTAGTTTCATCATGCGCTTTCAACTTAGTTGAACGCGTAAGGTACTTACCATACATTGGGTGTTTAACACGACGTTCGATTAATACAGTGATAGACTTATCCATTTTATCACTGATAACACGACCTTGTAGTGTGCGGATTTTAGCTTCGCTCATTACTTACCTGCCTTTTCAGTTATGATAGTCTTAACACGTGCAATATTGCGACGTACTATTCTTAGCAAATGAGTTTGAGCTAATTGACCTGTGCTTGCTTGCATGCGGTAGTTAAACTGTTCGCGCAATAATTCAAGTAACTCAGTATTTAACTCTTCAATGCTTTTTTCTTTTAATTCACTAGCTTTCATTACATCACCGTTCTAGTTACGAAAGATGTTTTAAATGGAAGTTTAGCCGCTGCTAAAGCAAATGCTTCGCGAGCGATTTCTTCCGAAACACCTTCCATTTCATAAAGAACACGGCCTGGTAGAATTTGGCATACCCAATATTCCACTGAACCTTTACCTTTACCCATACGAACCTCAAGAGGTTTTTTAGTAATTGGCTTATCAGGGAATACTCGGATCCAGATTTTACCTTGACGCTTAACGTGACGAGTCATTGCTCGACGTGCCGCTTCAATTTGGCGCGCAGTCATACGACCACGTTCCATTGATTTTAAACCGAAAGTACCGAAGCTTACTGAACTACCGACGTGTGCAAGACCGCGGTTGCGCATTTTAAATTGCTTACGGAATTTAGTACGTTTTGGTTGTAACATTACTTAGCTCCTTACTTAGGCTTGCGGTTGTTTTTTCTTTTAGGTTTAGCCGCTGGTACTTCTGCCTGTAGAGGCATGTTACCAATGATTTCACCTTTAAAGATCCACACTTTGATACCGATTACACCATAAGTGGTGTCACCGCGTGCAATAGCGTAGTCGATGTCTGCACGTAAAGTGTGTAATGGAACACGACCTTCACGATACCATTCAGCACGTGCAATATCTGCACCGCCTAAACGACCACTTACTTGTACTTTAATACCCTTTGCGCCTAGACGCATAGCATTTTGTACAGCACGTTTCATAGCGCGACGGAACATCACACGACGTTCTAATTGACTAGCAATGCTGTCTGCAACGAGCTGCGCATCCATTTCTGGCTTACGTACTTCAGCGATGTTGATTTGAGCAGGAACACCAGCAATTTTAGAAACAGCTAAACGTAGTTTCTCAACATCTTCGCCTTTCTTACCGATAACAACACCCGGACGAGCCGTGTGAATAGTTACGCGGATAGATTTAGCTGGACGTTCAATGACTACTTTTGATAATGATGCACGTTTAAGCTTCTCTTTCAAATATTCGCGAACCAAATGGTCACCGCGTAAATTTTCAGCGAAGTCTTTGTTACTTGCAAACCATGTAGACGCGAAAGGTTTCGTGATACCTAAGCGAATACCGTTAGGATGAACTTTTTGACCCATACTAATATACTCCTAAGAATCAGACACGATCACAGTGATGTGACTTGTGCGCTTAATGATGCGATCCGCGCGGCCTTTGGCACGTGGTCGAATACGTTTCATTGTAGGACCATCGTCAACCATTATAGTTTTTACGATAAGTTCATCAATGTCTGCACCTTCGTTATGCTCAGCGTTAGCAATTGCAGAGTTAAGGACTTTTTTTACTAAGTCAGCAGCTGATTTGTTGCTGAATGTTAGTATTTCAAGTGCTTTCTCTACATGCAAGCCGCGGATTTGATCCACAACTAAACGTGCTTTCTGAGCAGAACCGCGGGCAAATTTATGTATAGCGATAGCTTCCATCTAATTTCCCCTATTTCTTCGCTTTCTTATCAGCGATATGACCGCGATAAGTACGAGTTGGTGCAAATTCGCCTAATTTGTGACCGATCATTTCATCAGTTACAAATACAGGTACGTGTTGACGGCCATTATGGACAGCTATGGTCAATCCGATCATCGTTGGGATGATCATTGAACGACGGGACCAAGTCTTAATTGGCTTTTTATTCCCGCTTTCCAGAGCTTTCTCTACCTTCGTCAGCAAGTGTAGGTCTATAAATGGACCTTTCTTGAGAGAACGTGGCATGGTGAATCCTCTTTATTTACTCTTCATGTTGAACTTAACTTTACCGAAGTAAAATAAGCCCTACATTCAGAGTATTAATTAAATGTACTATTTAGTACGACGACGTACGATAAATTTATCAGTACGTTTGTTTGAACGAGTCTTGTAACCCTTAGTTGGTACGCCCCAAGGGGATACCGGGTGACGACCGCCAGATGTTTTACCTTCACCACCACCGTGTGGGTGATCAACTGGGTTCATAGCAACACCACGAACAGTTGGGCGAACACCGCGCCATCTTGAAGCACCAGCTTTACCCAAAGAGCGAAGCATGTGTTCAGAATTGCCGATTTCACCTAAAGTAGCACGACAGTCAGACTCAATCTTACGCATTTCGCCAGAGCGAAGACGTAAAGTGACATATGCACCGTCTTTAGCAACTAACTGAGCATAAGTACCAGCAGCACGTGCAATTTGAGCACCTTTACCTGGTTTAAGTTCGATTGCATGCACAACACTACCCAAAGGTGCGTTGCGTAATGGCATTGTATTACCTGGTTTGATTGGAGCATCAACACCTGACTGGACTGAATCTCCAGCGCTTAAGCCTTTAGGGGCTAAGATGTAACGACGTTCACCATCTGCATATAATACAAGTGCAATGTTAGCAGAACGGTTTGGATCATATTCCAAACGCTCAACTTTTGCAGGGATACCATCTTTATTACGTTTAAAATCGATCATACGGTAATGTTGTTTGTGACCACCACCAATATGACGAACTGTAATACGACCGTTATTATTACGACCACCAGACTTAGACTTAGTGTCTAGTAATGGTGCGTAAGGCTTACCTTTATGCAACTCCGTGTTTACCACTTTAACTACGTGGCGACGACCCGGAGAAGTAGGTTTACATTTAACTATAGCCATTTTCGTAAACTCCTATGATTCCGCGCCGACGAAGTCGATGTCGCTGCCTTCAGCAAGAGTAACGTATGCTTTTTTCCAGTCGCTTCTGCGACCAAAACGAGCACCAGTACGTTTCACTTTACCTTTAACATTTAATGTGCGAACACCGTCTACTGAAACTTCAAAAAGTTTCTCAACAGCAGCTTTAATTTCAGCTTTAGTAGCAGTAGTGACAACTTTGAAAACAACAGTGTTGTTTGCTTCAGAAGCCATAGTGCTTTTCTCAGAAATGTTCGGTGCTAATAGCACTTTTAACAAACGTTCTTCGCTTATCATCCTAACATCTCCTCAATTTGCTTAACTGCGCTAGCAGTCATCAAAACTTTTTCGAAACCAACCAAGCTAACTGGGTCAATGCCGTCTACGTCACGTACGTCAACTTTATACAAGTTACGTGCTGATAAGAATAAGTTCTCATCAACGTCTGGAGTAACGATTAATACGTCTTTTAACTCCAAACCGTTTAGCTTAGCAACTAACTCTTTAGTCTTTGGTGTTTCAACTGTAAAATTTTCTACCACTACTAAGCGATCTTGACGAACAAGCTCAGATAAGATGCTTTTAATCGCACCACGGTACATTTTACGGTTTACTTTTTGGCTGTGGTCTTGAGGTTTAGCAGCGAATGTTACACCACCAGAACGCCAAATTGGACCACGGGTAGTACCAGCACGAGCACGGCCAGTACCTTTTTGACGCCAAGGTTTTGCGCCACCGCCACTAACTTCTGAACGAGTTTTCTGAGCACGAGTACCTTGACGAGCGCCAGCTGCATATGCAACTACTACCTGATGTACTAATGCTTCGTTAAACTCAAGTCCAAAAGTTGCTTCAGAAACTTCAAGAGCACCTGTAGCGTCTTTTAATGATAATTCCATCACAAATCTCCCGGACTAGGCTTTAACAGCTGGTTTGATGATTACGTTACCGTTGATTGCACCCGGAACCGCACCTTTAATAAGGAGCAAGTTACGTTCTGCGTCAACGCGAACCAATTCAAGGTTTTGTGTAGTACAACGCACAGAACCCATGTGACCAGACATTTTTTTGCCTTTGAAAACGCGACCTGGTGTTTGACACTGACCTAACGAACCGTTAGAACGATGTGATAAAGAAACACCATGAGTGGCATGTTGCATAGTAAAGTTCCAGCGCTTAATACCGCCTTGGAAGCCTTTACCTTTTGACGTGCCAGTTACGTCTACTAATTTTGTGTCATCGAAAATTGAAACAGTTAATTCACTGCCCAATTCTAAACCTTCGCCTTCATTTTCGTTTAAGCGGAATTCCCACAGGCCACGACCTGCTTGAACTCCAGCTTTAGCGAAATGACCCGCTGCTGGTTTTGTAACACGGCTAGCCTTACGGCTACCTGTTGTAACTTGAAGCGCTGAGTAACCGTCAGTTTCTAAAGTTTTCACTTGAGAAATACGGTTGGCTTCAACTTCTAGAACGGTTACAGGTGTTGATACGCCATCTTCAGTGAAGATACGTGTCATGCCTACTTTACGTCCAACTAGACCAATAGTCATTGTTAAAACCCCTTAACCCAAGCTGATTTGAACGTCAACACCAGCTGCAAGATCTAAACGCATTAATGCGTCTACAGTCTTTTCAGTTGGCTCTACGATATCAATCATGCGTTTGTGAGTACGAATTTCGTACTGATCTCGCGCATCTTTGTTAACGTGTGGAGAAGTCAAGATAGTAAAACGCTCTTTACGTGTAGGAAGTGGAATTGGACCACGAACCTGAGCACCAGTGCGCTTTGCAGTATCTACGATTTCAGCTGTTGATTGATCAATCAAACGATGATCGAACGCTTTCAAACGAATGCGAATTCTTTGATTTGACATTAATCAAATCCCCATTTTAAAGAACAACAAAATACATCCCATCACCTTTTATATGTAAAAGGAGGGTGTATCGCTAATAACATTCAACTCCCAATCGGAGTTGCTGTATGAAGCTAAATTCTTCGAAGCAATTTAGCTATTTCACGAAGGCTATGCCTACCGTGAGTGCGCATTATACACAAACATAAATAAAGAGCAATAGCCGATTTATTATTGCGCTTTATATTAAGTTTTATTGTTATTGCGCTTTAATTTTGAATATCTTAGGACTGAGAGATTATTTCATTCTTTACTGTATTATGTTTACCTCAAAAACTTTGGTGATGAAGTCTTATCCAATGTGTATCGCCAAAATTTTCATCATTGATAAACTTCACACATTTTCTAATTAGACGCTATATTTATATGCAACGTAAAGTTTCGGATGTAACCCACCTAACAACGTGATGACTCTCTCGCTAGGTAACGCAGTTAATGTAACCTTTTCATTGTCAGTAAATTGATTTAATCTTTTAGCCAATATATATACTTGATTAATTGGTTTACTGTCATTATGGAAATCTAACAATATTTAATAGCAGGACATAACTCTATATAGCACTTTTCAAATACTTGTTGTTCACCCTCTTTCCTTTTATCAACGAGCAGTTCATTCCATTGTTACAAAATTACACCCTTTCATTTTTCTTCATCTCTATAAAACAACTCACGAGCCTTAATGGGCGAATAAATTTTAGAATCATTAACTTTTTAAAATCTCTGCTTATATAGAGGAAACATTAATTCAATACTATCGCCATAATCTAAACATCAATAAATGCTTCTTTAATGAGTTATTATTAATATTTATTTAGATTTCTAAAAAGTAATGGTATACTCGCGCGCAAATTTTCAACAATTCCGCTTTTTTAGTAGCGACTTAAATAGAGTAAAGTAATGGCAGATTTATCTAAATATAGAAATATTGGTATCTTCGCTCACGTTGATGCTGGTAAAACCACAACAACTGAACGTATCCTCAAACTTACCGGTCAGATCCATAAAACAGGTGAAGTGCATGACGGTGAGTCTACGACTGATTTCATGGAACAAGAAGCTGAGCGCGGTATTACCATCCAGTCTGCTGCAGTAAGCTGTTTTTGGAACGATCACCGTTTTAATGTCATCGATACTCCTGGTCACGTTGATTTCACTGTTGAAGTATACCGTTCACTTAAAGTACTTGATGGCGGTGTTGGTGTTTTCTGTGGTTCTGGTGGTGTTGAACCACAATCAGAAACTAACTGGCGTTATGCGAATGACTCAAAAGTTGCTCGTATCATCATGGTTAACAAATTAGACCGTTTAGGTGCTGATTTCTACCGTGTTTGTAAGCAAGTTAAAGACGTTTTAGGTGCTAACCCATTAATAATGACCTTACCTATTGGTACTGAAGATGATTTCGTTGGTGTTGTTGACCTACTTTCTGAAAAAGCTTACATCTGGGATGACACAGGTCTTCCTGAAAACTTCGAAATCACTGATATTCCAGCAGACATGGTAGAACAAGCTGCTGAGTACCGTGTGAAGTTAATTGAAACAGCTTTAGAAGTTGATGAAGACATGTTAATGGAGTTCTTAGAAGGGGAAATGGTTCCTACTACAGAACAAATCAAAGCGTGTATCCGTATTGGTACTCGTGACATGACTTTCTTCCCAACTTATGGTGCATCTGCATTTAAAAACAAAGGTATTCAATTAATTCTTGATGCTGTTGTTGATTACTTGCCTTCACCTACTGATGTTAATCCACAACCTCTTACTGATGAAGAAGGCGAGCCTAATGGTGAGTACGCACTCGTTTCTGCAGATGAAACATTCAAAGCGTTAGCATTCAAAATCACTGATGACCGTTTTGGTACATTAACTTTCGTCCGTATCTATTCAGGTACATTGAAGAAAGGCGATACCATTCTTAATGCTGCAACAGGTAAAACTGAGCGTGTTGGCCGTATGTGTGAAATGCAAGCTGATGACCGTAACGAACTTGTGTCTGCACAAGCGGGTGATATCATCGCAATTGTAGGTATGAAAGGTAACGTTCAGACAGGTCACACATTATGTGATCCTAAGCACCCGATCATTCTAGAAGCTATGGTATTCCCTAAGCCTGTAATCTCAATTTCTGTATCTCCTACAGATAAAGGTTCTACTGAGAAAATGGGTATTGCTATCGGTAAAATGGTTGCAGAAGATCCAACATTTAAAGTTGAAACTGATGTAGATTCTGGTGAAACAATTTTATCGGGTATGGGTGAACTTCACTTAGATATCAAGGTAGATATTCTAAAACGCACTTACGGTGTTGAATTAGCTGTTGGTAAACCACAAGTTGCTTATCGTGAAACCATCACGACTGAGATTGAAGATTCTTATACACATAAGAAACAATCTGGTGGTTCTGGTCAGTTCGGTAAAATTGATTACCGTATCAAGCCTGGCGAACCTGGTTCTGGTTTTGTATTCAGCTCTATTGTTGTTGGTGGTAACGTTCCTAAAGAATTCTTCCCAGCTATCGAGAAAGGCTTCAAAGGCATGATGGGTACTGGTGTTCTTGCTGGTTTCCCTGTACTAGACGTTGAAATTGAATTATACGATGGTGGCTTCCATGCTGTCGATTCATCTGCTGTTGCATTTGAACTCGCTGCTCGTGGTGCTTTCCGTCAATCAATACCAAAAGCGGGTGCACAGTTAATTGAACCTATCATGAAAGTTGATGTGTTTACGCCTGATGATCACGTTGGTGATGTTATTGGTGATTTAAACCGTCGCCGTGGCATGATCGCAGGTCAAGACGCGGGTGTTTCTGGTGTTCGTATTAAAGCTGACGTACCTCTTTCAGAAATGTTCGGTTACATCGGAACGTTACGTACAATGACATCAGGTCGTGGTCAATTCTCTATGGAATTCTCTCACTACATGCCTTGTCCTAATAACGTAACAGAAGTTGTTATTGCTGAAGTTAAAGCAGCTAAAGCAGCTAAAGATGCTGCTAGAAAATAATAAGTAATTAATTACTTATATAAAAAAGGACGCTTCGGCGTCCTTTTTATTTTCTCAATAATCAATCAAAAACAACGTTTAGCAGCAGCTAGTTTTTACTCCTCACTATCATTTTCTATGTCACTTTTTATATCATTGACCGCAATTACCGTAGCCCATGGATCACCAGTATCTTCATCTTCTTTCGGTAAAGCAGTTTTAGTAGACGTTGCTACTGCGCCATTAATTTCAGCCATTTCTTCTGGTGATAAATCTCGCCATTGCCCAGGTTTTAATGTGCCTAGCTCAACACTCATAATGCGTGAACGTTTAAGTTTCAATACTTCGTAATCTAAATATTCACACATACGGCGAATTTGACGATTCAGACCTTGAGTCAGAATAATGCGAAATTCAAATTTGCTGTGTACTTTAACAATACAAGGTTTTGTAATAGTACCGAGAATAGGAACACCTTTAGACATACGTAGAATAAAGCGCTCACTGATCGGTTTATCTACCGTTACTATATATTCTTTATCATGGGAGTTTTCAGCGCGTAATATTTTGTTAACAATATCGCCATCGCTGGTCAGAAAAATGAGTCCTTCTGATGGTTTGTCTAAACGGCCGATGGGGAAAATTCTTTCTTTATGACCAATAGCCTCGATAATATTACCTCTGACATGCAATTCAGTGGTACAAGTAATCCCTATAGGCTTATTGTAGGCAATATACACTCTGTCAGACTTGTTTTCAGGCATCGCGCCAATAAGTTTACCATCGACGAAAACTACATCACCTGGTTGTACTTTAGTACCTAGTTCAGGAATTAGTCCATTTATAGTAACTCGATTTTCTTCAATCAGCTTATCGGCTCCGCGACGCGAAGAATAACCTGATTCACTGATAAATTTATTGAGTCTTTTTTCTTGATCGCTCACAAGGTTTGTCCAAAGTAATACTGAGTAATGAAAGGTATTTTACCTGAAATTTAACTATACAGTAAAAAAGCTTTCTCAATATTTAGTTTTATTCCATAGCTTTTGATTAATCTTTAACGCAAAGAAGTCGTTTGGTTGCCAACAACGCGGTAATAAATCTAATTGCTTTCGTTCATGGTAGTTTGACACTAAAAGTTCTAAGATTTCGTTCAGTCGATCTTTACTAATAGTGGAGAAAGATTTTGCGGTGTCGTTAAAGTATAAGTTATTCGTCTTTGTGATCTCGATGTCTTGCCCATGGCTGATAAACGTTAAATTTCGAGTGGCTGTCCGGCAAATAGGATGTTCAGGCGATTCTGGGTAAAGTTGGCTAACGATGCCATATTCATAACGGTCATAAATATCTTGATCAGACGGTATATAGATCACCCCATAACCTTGAGGAAAGTGGCCAATAATTTTTGTAAGTGAGTCAACCACTACCTGGCTACACGCACCACGATCTGCATTTTGATTTAAGACTTGAAAAACTTTCGGCAATAATTTGTAATTATAACTCGTTTTTGTCGACAAAATGATTGAGCTATAAATTTGTGGCACTTTAAGTAAGTTGCCAATCCCTTCTTTTGGGTTAACCGAGCTCTTTAGTAAATGCTTTATAAATAATAGTTTTTTATGTTCCATTATATTATATTTATCACGGTCAGCTTTTGAATTACCTATGTATATTGATGCCCCAATACCATCAACAAGGTATTTCACCGTTTCTCGATAATTAATGTGTAATAATGACTTTCGTTCTTCTATGGGTAAAGTTTGATACGGATTTTGTTTATAATCAACACCATATAATATTTTTAGTGATTCAGGGTGATGATTACCTATATCCTGTAATAGGGCGGCCATAACAAGTGGGATTTTTACTGTTGCTACAAAAAATTTATACGCTTCTGGGTTATCTTGAGCGAACGTCATATAATTTTCTGAAGTAGTTTCACCCAAAGCTATCTTGATATAGGGCTCTACAATATTTTTATCCATACATAATCTATCAAGTAAACGTAAACATAGCACACTCTTATAAAGGGGTTTATGTTGTTCGTTTATTGACGCTATCTGTTTACCCTCAGTCGGACTTACCAGTTGTATCGTACCTAATAACTGTGCTGACTTTCGATTAGTTTCGTCAAAAGTATTTCCTTCACAAAGCCCTATAATCTCTTCACAAATAGAAAATAGATCTTCGTGGCGGGCATTTCGTGCAAAGTTCAGTTCATCATGATAATTACGTTGTTCACGTTCTAATCTTATTATATTTTTTTTACTTTTTTCTGTTGCTATTTCCGTGGTTACTTTGTGAATATTATGTTTTAGTTCATCTAATTTATGCTGTTCAAATGGTTTTTTTTCATAATATTCTATCGCGCTTTCTAGCATTGAATTTTTTAATTGGCCACGACCATATATTCTTGAAGAAAGACTTTTTACTTGCGTGGTAAAATGGGTATCACTTTGGGCTTTACTTTCCATTGATATACAACATATTGTCTGATCTGAATCACTAAAAATTTTTATTATCTACAGGCTAGTGAATATTACGTTCACAGACAAGTATTTATTTCGGTATTTTAGTCACTCATAAAATAACTTAACTTAACCCTTTGATTTTTACTTGATGCTTTTTATCTGCCAGTTGCTGACAAATACTCACTAAATCTGAGTGTAATCCACCTGCAGTGACATCACGTCCTGCACCTGGTCCACGAATAATAAGTGGATTATCTTTATACCATAGACTCTTTATTTGAAAAATATTGTCGCAAGGTGTCAAACTAGCAAATGCGTCATTTTTAGGTAATACGGCGAGATACACTTTAGCTGTAACTTTGCCTTGTTCACTAACGGAGAATTTTGCAATGTATCGTATACACGCCTGCTTTGCCAATGCTCTCGCTAATTGATCAGCAAAATAGTCATTTAATTGCTCTACTTTTGTTAAAAAATCTACAGTTGACAATGCTTGTAGTGACTCTGGTACTAAATTTTGACAATCGATATCTTCAAGTGACAATTCAAAACCTGCCATGCGCGCTAAGATTAATAATTTTCGTTGTACGTCTCTACCTGATAGGTCTTCACGTGGGTCTGGCTCTGTAATACCTTGTGATAAAGCATCTAGCAGCAGTATTGAAAACGGTACACTACCGTCATAAGTTTCAAATAACCAAGAAAGAGTACCTGAGAATATTCCTGATATTTCATGTATTTTATCACCACTATTGAGAAAATCGTTTATGGCGAAATTAATGGGTAATCCTGCACCAACGGTAGTATTACCTAGCCATAAACTCTTGTTTTCTGCTGCTATTGACACTAATTCATTATATTTATCCGTGCTAGAAGATGCCGCCCATTTATTCGCACCGATGACATGAATGCCTTCTTTGAAGAACTCACCATATAAATTACTAAAATGTTCACTGGGTGTTATATCGACAACAATTAATTCATCATAAGGATGATTGGTTAGCCACGAGATTAATAAGTTATTGTCATAAGCTTTTGCATCTCGTTCATACAATGACATGGCTTGAGTTACATCAATACCATCAGTATTGACGAGTGCTTTTTTAGAGGTAACTAAACCCACTAAATGCAAATTTTCTAAAGCAGAAACCCGAGTTAGCTGAGAAGGTAACAGCGCTAAGAAACGTTGACCAATGTTGCCAAGTCCCGCGACTACAACGCCAATATGACGAGAATCTTTAGTCATATCATAATGAACATTATTAAGTAACTCTCCTGTACAACTTTGGTTAAGAATGGCAATTATACTGTGTTCACTGAGAGAATTAACCAAATGCAGTACATGGGTATGCTTAAGTGCTCGTTTAAATCGCGCTTGGATATTCCCCTGATTAACCACATTATGACCCACAATAGCGAATATAGAAACTGGCGTGAATGACACTTCAGTATCATGACTTGCCAACCATTGACTAACCGACTTTTGTTGCGCTTGGTGTATAACAATAAACCCTTGTTGAACATCACTGCATATAGCAGAAAATTCATTAGTGGCCTGTTCTCCAAATGATCCTACTAGGCTTATCGATTTCACGAGTAACAAGTCATTTAGCGAAGTAACTGATAACTCTTGCTTAGCAATTTGACCAAACTTACCAATCTCTGTACCTGAAATTTCAGGGTCAAAACTACTGGCTACATGCAAGTGTGTGCTGTGATTTGTTAACGGTTGCAATGTTTTTGCATGCAAAACTGGATTTCCTAGACGGCCAAGCTCTTTTGCTACACCATTTGGTAAACGGTGTAATTTCCGTGCGAGTGGAACAATACGCGGATCCGCACTATAAATGCCATCAACATCAGTCCAGAGTGTTACATTTAATGCTCCTGACAATGACGCCATAATGGTTGCTGAATAATCACTACCATTTCGTCCTAAGGTGCAAGTTTCACCTTGATAGTTTTTAGTAATATAACCCGTTATAACGGCTAATTTCCCCTTTTGTAGCTGTTGTTGAAATTGTTGGCTACTTTTTTGGTTATCTACCGCACAGTCTTTATCATTATTAATAACAAGGAAATCACGAGCATCGACCGGATAACTAGGACAAACTTGCTCACTGAGGACTGCAGATAATAAACGTGCCGTCCACAATTCTCCAAATGCCAACATATCTGCATGATGCAGATTAGGTTGCTCAGTTAACCAATAAATTAACTGTTCAATATCTTGGTATAAAGCTTCATTCAAACGAGCAGCGCTGCTGTTATTTAAAAGCTCATTGATTAATGTACTTTGTGATGTTTTTAGTGCGTCAATGGCAGGTAAGAGTGCTTTACTCTCTTGCGTAGCAAGCTGATAAATATTAAATAAGTGATCCGTTGTATTACCGTTTGCCGATACCACAACTAAATCATTTAGCTGACAATTTTGACGAATAATGTCAACAACACGTTCAATACATTGCGAAGTGGCTAAACTACTGCCACCGAATTTGTGTACATGAATAGCATGTTTCGCGAGTTGATTATTCCCTGATGATAATTGTTCTGCTGCATTTGACTGTGTCATTATTAACTCATTAACTTATTAATTTTTACTGAAATAGATAAATTTTATATTTGGCTTGCTAAAAGTGCTTGTTCTAAATCACTGATAATATCTTGAACATCTTCAATACCTACGGATATTCGTACTAAAGATTGCGTAATACCTGCTGCAATTTGTGCTTCTATTTCCATACCTGCATGAGTCATTGTCGATGGATGACTAATTAAGCTTTCAACACCACCTAAAGATTGTGCCAACGTAAAAAGAGCCAGTTTATCAAATAATATTTTAACGGCTTCAATGCCACCTTTAATTTCAAAACTCATCATTGCGCCAAAACCGCTTTGTTGGCGCTTGGCAATTTCGTGCCCAGGATGTTCGGTTAATCCAGGGAAATAAACCGCTTTGATTGCCGAATGATCTTTCAAATATTTTGCGACTTCATTCGCATTCTCTTGATGTTGCTTCATGCGAACAGGTAATGTTTTTAATCCACGTAAAGCAAGGTAACTGTCAAATGGTGACCCCGTAATGCCAATACAATTTGCCCACCAAGCTAGTTGTTCACCAAGCGCTTGTTCTTTCGTAACTAATACGCCGCCAACGACATCACTATGACCGTTGATATATTTAGTTGTCGAGTGAAAAACAATATCAGCACCTAATAATAAAGGTTGCTGTAAGAGAGGTGAAAGAAAAGTATTATCTACAGCCACTAAAGCGCCAACAGCATGACACTTCTTAGTAATTTTCTCTATATCAACTAAACGTAATAATGGATTACTTGGTGATTCTACCAGGACTAATTTTGGTTTTCTCTCGAGTGCTTGGGTTAATGCCCTTTTATCATTTTGATCAACCACAATAACCTTAAATTGACCCCGTTTTTCGAGATGGGTAAATAAGCGATAGCTGCCACCATAACAATCATGGGGTATAACAACGGTATCTTCTGTCTTTAATAATTGGCAAAGTAAATGTACAGCAGACATACCCGTACTCGTAACAATACCCACTGCGCCATGTTCTAAATCAGCGATAGCTTGTCCAAATGTACTACGAGTTGGATTACCCGTTCGAGAATAATCAAATTGACGCTTTTCATTAAAACCTTTTAGGGCATAAGTACTCGACAAATGAATTGCAGGAATAACCGCACCATGATGTTTATCACTATTAATACCGGCTCTAACAGCCAATGTAGCTGGTTTTTTACTTGTCATTTGTTGCTCCAATCGGGCAGTAAATCAAATAGATGTTTGGACGTCTATAACTCTAAACGCTTTATTTTTGTCGGTCAAGAACTTTAGACTTCTAAACTTCTACACATTCGTTATTGACTCAACGCCCACAACTAGTAAAATCTATCTTATAACAAATAATTCAGCTAAATAAAGGTAATTAGATGGCAAAGTGGAATGGCGAATATATAAAACCATACGCCGAACATGGTAAAAAAAGTGAGCAGGTAAAAAAAATCACTGTATCAATTCCGTTGCGTGTACTTAAAGTGTTAACTGATGAACGCACCCGTCGACAAGTAAATAACTTACGTCATGCTACAAATAGCGAATTGTTGTGTGAAGCTTTTTTACATGCTTTTACCGGACAGCCTCTTCCTGATGATGGCGATTTAACAAAAGATAATACTGAAAAGTTACCTAAAAGTGTGCGAGATGCATTAATTGCTCAAGGCATAACTGACTTCAGTCAATTTGAAGATAATGAAGATAATGAAGATAATGAAGATAATGAAGATTAGTATTTAAATTCATAAATATAACTTTAAAAAGGCGCATTTGCGTCTTTTTTTATACCTATTCGATAGGCATCAATAACACCTACCAACCAGCAGCTGAATAAAATGTACGTTAATAAACTCACAAGTTTAGGATCGAGTGCGATGGGGTTCTTTGAGATTTCATTGATAAGTGCTTGACCGTTCAACGCGAGTTCACCAGATTTTACTTTATCAATAAGCGGTTGGTATTTGCTGACCACTTCTTCGATATAAAAATATGCTGTCATTGAAAACATTACCATGAAAAAAACAGCTCGACGATAGGCTTGATAAAAAAGTTGTCCAATACCTGGGTAGACAAGTGCTGATAGCAAGGCTGCTTTCATTGAATTTTTCATCTTTATCATCCCTTATGTATATCGCCAATATCTATTATCTTAGCATCGTGACATTGCCTCCATAGATGGAAGTACTTATGACTTGTCTGGAATTAAAGTCATGACCATTCGTCGTGAATATCGTCTCTCTTTGCCATCCATGGCATCGCGACATACCATTCGTCCTGAATATCGTCTCTCTTTGCCATCCATGGCATCGCGACATACCATTCGTCCTGAATATAAAAGGAGAGGTAGCCCCTCCTTTAAACGACATTAATTATTTTGTACCGCTCTATTCCATATAATTTTCTGGTAATGCTAATGCAGCAACGCCTGAGTCAACTGCGGCTTTAGCTACAGCAAGCGCCACGCGACCACACAAACGAGGATCCATAGGTTTAGGGATAATATATTCTTTCCCAAAGGTTAAACTGGTTTCACAACTCGCGTCTAGCACCTCTTGTAAAACTGGCTCTTTTGCTAATTCACGAATAGCGTTAACTGCTGCAATTTTCATTTCATCATTAATCGTTCTTGCGCGTACGTCTAGTGCGCCACGGAAAATAAAAGGAAAACATAAGACATTATTGACTTGATTAGGGTAATCAGAACGACCGGTAGCAATAATAATATCATCACGAGCAGCAAGAGCTAATTCGGGTTTGATTTCAGGATCAGGGTTAGAGCAAGCAAAGACGACAGGGTTAGGTGCCATCAGTTTTACGTTGGCAGAAGAGAGTACATTAGGACCCGAAACACCAACGAAAACATCAGCGCCGTCAATAACATCTTCTAAGGTTCGTTTGTCTGTATTATTAGCAAACAAACGTTTATATTCATTAAGATCATCACGGCGAGTGTGAATGACACCTTTAGTGTCTAACATGTATATTTTTTCACGTTGTGCACCACATTTTATCAGGAGTTCCATACAAGCAATTGCCGCTGCACCGGCTCCCACACAAACAATGTTCGCATGCTTGAGTTCCTTACCTTGAACTTCTAACGCATTGATCATACCTGCGGCAGTTACGATTGCAGTCCCGTGCTGATCATCATGAAATACTGGGATTTTACAACGCTCAATGAGCGCTTTTTCAATAGCGAAACATTCAGGTGCTTTTATGTCTTCTAAGTTAATACCACCAAAACTATCAGCAATATTAGCCACTGTATTTACAAACTCTTCTACCGTTTTATGCTTCACTTCTATATCAAACGAGTTTATGCCAGCAAAGCGTTTGAATAAAAGTGCTTTGCCTTCCATAACAGGTTTTGACGCCATTCCACCTAAATTGCCTAAACCTAGAATAGCAGTACCATTGGTGATTACGGCAACAGTATTGCCTTTACCCGTATATTTGTAAACGTCATCAGGGTTTGCAGCGATAGCGCGAACGGGTTCAGCAACACCAGGACTATAAGCGAGGGATAAGTCGAGGCTAGTTTCAGCAGCCGTAGTTAATTCAACACCTATTTTTCCAGGTGTTGGGAATTGATGGTAATCGAGAGCTTGTTGGCGAAAATCTGTCATGGTGAGTCCTATGATGCGTTAGGTAAATTAATTGTTTTATATATGCCATTTTTCACGTTTTATTATTTTTATATACAGCATAGTTATATATATTATTGTAATCTTACATTTTGTCCAACGTTATTCTTATATAAAAAAGTGCTAGAAGCTATAACGAACATACCCTTAGCCCTTTTTGATTGCACATCATAAAACTAAATATTCGTTATATAGCTTTATCTATTCATCAATCCATTTGGTCATTTTTATAAACTTCCCCGACTTGCTATACTTACTTGTAAAGTTATCTTTATTTCAACGCATAACAACGAATTTATCAGCACATTTATGCATAAAATATTTAAATTCTAGAAAAATTATCACTTTCATTTTTAACATCATAACTTTATGTTGCATCTATATTTAAATACCCGTTTGAATATAGTTTATTTTTGATATAAAAAAACCACCGAGAAGGTGGTTTTTAAAAAGCTTTATTTCTCTAAAAAAAGAAATTATCGTAAACGATTACTCAGAAAAAGGGTTAATCAGAACAATTGTTTCATTACGCTCAGGGCCCGTTGAAATAATATCAACTGGAACACCCGTTAATTCTTCAATACGCGCGATGTAAGCTATTGCGTTTGCAGGTAAAGCGTCACGAGAAGTTGCACCAACAGTTACTTCAGACCAACCTGGCAATTCTTCATATACTGGTGTTATTTTATCATAACCTTCAGCTGCCGTTGGAGGTACAGTGATAATATCACCCGCTTCTGTTCTGTAACCCGTACAAATTTTTAGTGTTTCTAAACCATCTAAAACATCGAGTTTAGTTAAACAAAATCCTGAAACACTATTCACTTGAATAGCACGATGCATAGCAACCGCATCAAACCAGCCACAACGACGTTCACGGCCAGTAGTTGCACCAAATTCGTGACCAACAGTACCTAAATGATTACCAATTTCATCGTCTAATTCTGTAGGGAATGGACCAGAGCCAACACGTGTGGTATATGCTTTAGTAATGCCTAAGATATAATCTAAATGACGAGGACCAACACCACAACCGGTAGCAACACCACCTGCTGTTGTATTTGAAGAGGTTACGTATGGGTAAGTACCATGATCAATATCAAGTAAAGTTCCTTGTGCCCCTTCAAACATAATTGACTCACCTTTTTTACGGGCTTGGTCAAGAATTTCTGAAATATCAGCAACCATCTTAAGGATAACTTCACGAACCGATAAAGCATCTGCAAGCACTGTTTCATAACAAACAGGCTCAACTTTATAGTAGTGCTCTAACGAAAAGTTATGGTATTCAACAATTTCTTTTAATTTAATCGCAAAAGACTCTGCACATACCAAGTCACCGACGCGAAGACCACGACGAGCAACCTTATCTTCATATGCTGGACCGATACCACGACCGGTAGTACCAATAGCTTTATTACCACGTGCGATTTCTCGCGCAGCATCTAATGCATTGTGGTACGGAAGAATTAATGGACAAGCATCACTAATAAGTAAGCGATCACGTACAGGAACACCTTTAGCTTCTAACATAGCGATTTCTGTCATCAAGGCTTTCGGGCATAATACTACGCCGTTACCAATGAGACATTTTACGTTGTCACGTAATACACCAGATGGAATTAAATGAAGTACGGTTTTCTCACCGTCGATAACCAAAGTATGACCCGCGTTATGGCCTCCTTGGTAACGTACTACGTACTTAGCTTTATCTGTGAGTAAATCAACAATCTTACCCTTACCTTCGTCACCCCATTGGGTGCCTAGAACTACGACGTTTTTGCCCATGTTTTCAATTTCGATAAAAAATTAGGCGGGGATTTTATCAAATATTAAATTGGAGTCCAAGTAATAAATGATGATTTTTAGGACGATTTTAAAATATTCAATTATCTAAAGGGCTTAGAAAAGATTTTATCAATACTTTTGTTAAATTATTGGAGTAAAAAAAGTATAAAGATCCCGAATATAATTAAACTAATACCAATATTTCGAATAGATGACGGTGATTCCTCTGCAAGCTTCAATACATAGCTCCGCCATTTATTAGGAAAAAGAGCAGGGATTAAACCTTCAATGATGAATGCGATGGCTAATGCCATTAATAATGTTTCGACCATATTCTGTATTTCTCTCTCATTATGACAATGAATGTAAGTTACGTGCTAATCGTTAAAAAGTGGACCCTTTCTAATGATGTTACAGGTACAAAAAAGCCATGACAAGTCATGGCTTTTTATCAAACAAGGTTGGCTATTTTTGTACTTTAGCGCCTTCTTTTAAATAGTTAAAGAAGTCACTATCGGGTTTAACCACTAAGATATCACTTTTACTATTAAAACTTTTTTCATAGGCTTGAAGACTACGGTAAAAGCTAAAAAACTCAGGATCTTGTCCGTATGAATCCGCATAAACTTTAGCGGCTAATGCATCGCCATCACCACGCATTTCTTGTGCGTCTTTTTGCGCGGTTGCTAACATGACTGTAACTTTAGCATCTATCGTTGCACGAATAATTTCCGCTTGCTCTTGACCTTTAGAACGATGTTCTTTGGCCACAGCTGAACGCTCTGCACGCATACGGTCATAAATAGACACGCTAACTTCAGCAGGTAAATTAATTGCCTTAATGCGTACATCTATCACTTCAATACCTAAATCTTCACGACTACTTGCTGCACTTTCTAACGCTTTTGCCATAATGGCATTACGGTCACCTGAAACAATTTCCTTAATGGTACGTGTACCAAACTCGGTACGTAAGCCATTATTTACTTTTTGTTTTAATAACGCGCGAGCATTTTCAACAGAACCTGCAGTACGTAAGTAGAATGTAGAGAAATCGACGATTTTCCACTTTACAAATGAGTCGACCATTAAATCTTTTTTCTCAGATGTTACAAAACGATCTGGTGCTTCATCAAGTGTTTGAATACGAGCATCAAGTTTGCGAACATTGTTAATAAACGGAATTTTGAAATGTAAACCAGGTTCATAGATTTTCATTTCACCGCTATCGGCGTCACGTTTAATTTTCGTAAACTGGAAAACGATACCACGTTGTCCTTCAAAAACGATAAAAACAGAAGAAACGGTTAGTACCAAAATTAATGCAATTATTGCAATTATAAAATTTTTCATTGCTTAATTTCTCCCATCGTTAAATCTGTCTGAACGACCTGACAAGGCAGGAGCAGAACTTGACGTATTAATCTGTTGATTCCCACTTGACTGGCTTTGTGGCATAGTGCGTTGAGTTGAAGACTGATTTTGCATGATTTTATCTAATGGTAAATACATCATATTGTTACCCCCCTCAACATCTACCATTACTTTACTGGTATTGGCATAAACGCTTTCCATCGTTGATAAATACATACGTTGACGAGTTACTTCTGGAGCCGCTAAATATTCAGGCAGTAATTTATTGAATTTAGCCACTTCACCTTCTGCGTCTAAAACCGTTTGTTGTTTATAGGCAATAGCTTCTTGTTCCATACGTTTTACACGTCCACGAGCTCTCGGTTCAATACCACTTGCATAAGCTTCGGCTTCACGTAAAAAACGAACTTCATCTTCTTGTGCAGAAATTGCATCATCAAAAGCATCTTTCACTTCTTCAGGAGGACGTGCATCTTTAAAGTTAACGTCAACTACAATCAAACCTAAATTATAAGGAGCGATAATTTTATCTAACTCCTTCCACACATCTTGACGAACTTGTTCACGTCCACTTGTTAAGATGTCATCCATCTTCGAATGACCAATAACAAAGCGTAAAGCACTGTCTAGGGATTGGCTCAAACTGTCATCAGCATTTGTGACACTAAAGATGTAATTGCGTGCATCAACAACACGATATTGTATTTGCATTTCAACACGAACAACATTTTCATCTTGCGTTAACATAAAGCCTGATGCAGGTAAATCACGGGTAGTTTGCATATCTACTGGAATAATACGCTCAGCAAATGTCCACTTCCAACGCAAACCTGGCTCAACAACGCCAGTGTATTGCCCAAAACTTAAAACAAGCCCTTTTTCAGCTTCTTTAATGGTATAAAAGCCACTAAAAGCATAAACAAGAACACCAACAATTAGAGCAATTGCAATACCGACGCTAGATGCACCTTTCTTGCTACCGCCATTTGATGATTTACCACCAAAAATACCACCAACTTTATTACCAATATCTTTTAGTAAATCGTCTAAGTCTGGTGGTCCTTGATTCTTGTCATCTTTCTTTTTCCAGGGGTCTTTATCATTATTCCCCGGTTCATTCCACGCCATGGTCTTCTCCACTCATTTTAAATTAAATACATTCAATAACTGATTTGCTCAATAACGGTAATATATCAGTCTGTTAACTTTCAATAAAGCCTTCTATACCAGCTTCATCGAGTTTAATTAGTCTATTCCATTCTCTAGCAGGTAATTTTACCTTCAGTAAACAATCACCATTTTCATCATAGGACTCATCTTCGACGCAATCTAATTGATAAAACACACTACGAATTTTTCCTTCACTTGCTGGTAAGCGCAAGCTGTGCCTGATTATCTGCTTACCTAAGCGTTCTGACAATGCTTGAAAAAGTAGTTCAATACCCATACCTTTTTGAGCCGATAACCATACCCGAATCGGTAAACCCGTATCATCTCGATCAATTCTTGGCTGAATATTTTCCAATGCATCTATTTTGTTACAAATTAATAATTGTGGTACTTCACCCGCATCAATCTCTTTTAATACTTCTTCTACCTGTTCAATATTTTCAGTTCTGCGGTCATCAGAAATATCAATCACATGAAGTAATAACTCAGCTTCACGTGTTTCAGTAAGTGTTGCTTTAAAGGCGGCAACTAAATCATGAGGTAAATGTCGAATAAACCCCACCGTATCAGCTAAAATTGCTCGACCTACATCTTCAACATTTATTTTTCTTAACGTTGGATCTAACGTAGCAAAAAGTTGGTCAGCTGTATAAACGTCAGCTTTCGTAATTATATTAAATAATGTAGATTTACCTGCATTGGTATACCCCACTAATGAAAGCGTTGGAATTTCAGCGCGGGTTCTTGCTCGACGACCTTGTTGGCGTTGCTTTTCGACTTTACCTAAACGCTTACGTATATTAACCATTCGTTCACGGAGTAAGCGTCGATCAGTTTCTAATTGCGTTTCGCCAGGTCCACGTAGACCAATACCACCCTTTTGCCTCTCAAGATGAGTCCAGCCTCGAATAAGTCGAGTACTCATATGTCGCAACTGTGCAAGTTCAACTTGAAGTTTACCTTCATGTGTACGGGCACGTTGGGCAAAAATATCTAAAATAAGTGCGGTGCGGTCTACAACACGGCATTCACATAATGCTTCAATATTTTTTTCTTGTGAAGGTGATAATGCATGATTAAAAAGTACAACGTCAGCTTTATAAAGTGACACGGCTTCAGCAATTTCTTCAGCTTTACCACTGCCCACAAAAAACTTTGCATGAGGGGTATTACGTTTACCTGTAATAATATTAAGTGAATTTATGCCAGCAGAATTTACAAGTAATTCAAATTCTTGCAAATCTTCACGTGCATTTTCATCAGGAAAATCCAGGTGAACAAGTATCGCTTGTTCACCTGCTTTATAACGATCAAACAATTGAGCAGTACCTATAAACTAAATAGCTAAACCAAAAGATATTTTTGGACATTACATCTTTGGCCAACAACCAAACTCAATAAAATCATTAATCTTGTTGTTCCTGGTTATAATCACCTGTTTGAGGTGCAGGCATAGTAGAAACCGCCCGAGAAGGAACAACAGTAGAAATTGCGTGCTTATAAACCATTTGGCTTACTGTATTTTTGAGTAAGATAACAAATTGATCAAAAGATTCAACTTGCCCTTGTAGTTTAATACCATTAACTAGATATATTGCTACTGGAATGCGATCACGTCGTAAAGCATTCAAAAATGGGTCTTGTAAAGATTGCCCTTTTGCCATTATTTGGCCCCTTTTCTTGTTATTTTTAATAAATGTATTGTGCGAATTTTTTCATCAAACTAATTACTTACTATGCAACTGTTTTCATTATACATCAAGGTTTAAAGTTTGCTTACTGAAGACAAAATTACTTTTAAATTATTTTCGTCTTCCATATGCAACCAATGCAAATTTGGCCAATTTCTCAGCCACGTCAATTGGCGTTTAGCTAATTGACGTGTAGCACAAATTCCCTTGAATATCATTTCATCATGATCCACTTCATCATTCAAATATTCCCACATCTGTCGATAACCAACACAACGAATAGAGGGTAAATTATCATGTAAATCAGCACGCTGTTTTAACTTAACCACTTCTGCTTCAAAGTCTTGCTTAATCATCTGATTAAACCTTAAAGCAATCCGCGCATGTAAGTCTTTGCGATCTTTCGGCGAAATAGCAAACTGTAGAACATCTCCGCCAAGACGTTCACCTTTCACTTTCGTTAATTCAGTCATGCTTTTGCCCGTGATCCGATAAACCTCTAGTGCGCGTATTAATCGTTGCGGATCATTTTTATGAATACGCTCAGCAGATATCGGGTCTACGTCAGTCAATTGGGTATGTATATTATCCCAACCAAACTCTTTAGCCTCTGCTTCTATCGCTTGACGAATGTTAGCATCAGCGGTCGGCAAAGGTGAAATACCATCAATCAGGCTTTTAAAATACATCATGGTACCGCCTACTAATAACGGTATACGGTTATTAGCCCGACTTTTTTCAATTTCTAATAAAGCATCTCGACAAAAATCGGCTGCAGAGTAGCTTTCACTCGCATCAATTAAATTAATTAAACGGTGTGGATACTTTACTAACTCATCTGCCGTTGGTTTTGCGGTGCCTATATCCATATCTCTATAAACAAGCGCAGAGTCAACACTGATAATATCGCAAGGCAAAGCATCATGTAATGCCATTGCTAATGCTGTTTTCCCCGATGCTGTAGGTCCCATCAAACAAATTACTGGCGGTAATTTACTTTGTTTGGTGTCAATATTATTTATTGATAGAGCTTCAGACATCACTTTATTTGGCATTCGTTAACGTTGTTATTGAAGATGTGAGGTCTACCACTACAGAATTCAAGCGTAGTTGCTGTTCAAATGAAGAATTAAATTTTTGCTGACTCAAATGAAGTAAATCTTTTGCTTGTTGGTTATCATAGGAATCAGTCGTCAATAGACTTGCAAGCGCCTGTTGCCAATCACTATTTGATAATTCATCAATGCATGGAATCAATAAAAGGCTCAGGAGTTTATTAAAACTAAGGTTTACGTCTTTATTTCTCAATAAAGCAGGAAACTGGCGAACTTGAACACTATTTTTTGTTAATACACTGACCACAATACCCATTTTATTCAAAATAGCCGTTTGATGTTCAACAAAACTCACCTGCTCATGGCTCAGGACTATTTTTATGGGTAATAATAAAGGTTGGCTGACAAAGTCGTGCTGCCACCTATCTTTAACTTCAATAAACTTAAGCGATTGTTCAATTTTATTTAAGGATAATAAACGCAATTCATTCTTTATTTTAATCACTGCATATTGTTCATCAACAACTGTTATCAACTCTACAACTTCATTCTCATTAGACGCTAGTAAAGATTTATCAGTCTTTAGTTCACTTGATAAGGGGGTCATTAGTGTTTGATACGCTTGTGCTGCATTCCTACTGACTTTATTATTACTGTGTGTATAAGAAGAATGGTGTTCTTGATTATTTTGAGTGCCTTGGGAGCCTAGTGCATAGGGTTCGCTCTGAACATCTGTAACTTTCGTTAATGGTTTAATATAGTCACGCGTTGATAGATGCTCTTTGTCATGCTGTTCAACATGATTTTGCGGATAACGCACTGCACTAACTTCAGGCTGAGGTATTGGCAAATCTGTTGTTTTATCTTCTTGTACAGGTAAAAATTCTGTAATGACATTATCGCTTAACGCGTTGTGACAAACAGAATAGATAAAATCATGTATATATCGACCCTGATGAAAACGTACTTCATGTTTGGCAGGGTGCACATTAACATCAACTTCACGGACATCAAGTGCTAAGAAAAGTACAAAAGCAGGATAAGTATCCGCTGGCAAAAGATTACTATAGGCTTGACGAATAGCATGATTTATTAACTTGTCTCGCATCATACGGCCATTCACATAGCTAAAACTCAAGTCATTTTGGCTGCGTGCAAAGCTTGGGAGCCCTACCCAACCAGATAATTGTAAATCGCCATGTTGGCAATTAACTTCGAGTGCATGTTCAATAAACTTTGGTCCACATATTTGTGCAACACGCTTCCCATATAAACTTTTATTATTGACGGCTTTGAAGTGTTTAATCACTTTTTGGTTATGCGATAAAATAAAACTCACATCAAAGCGCGCTAACGCAATACGCTTAATAACTTCTTCAATATGAGAAAATTCTGTTTTTTCAGTGCGAAGAAATTTTCGTCTCGCAGGCGTATTAAAAAACAAATCAACGACATCAATGGTTGTGCCATTAGGATGAGCCGCTGGTTGCAATGCTACAGCCATGTCTCGTCCTTCTGCAATTGCTTGCCAAGCAGACTCTTGTTCGACAGGTTTTGACGTCAGTGTTAATCGAGCAACAGAGCTAATACTTGCAAGCGCTTCTCCACGAAAACCTAAACTACAAATACCTTCTAAATCATTTAAACTTTTAATTTTACTGGTAGCATGACGACTTAACGCTAACGTTAACTCATCTTTAACAATACCGGATCCGTTATCACTAATACGAATACGTTTAGCACCACCTTTTTCTATATCAATTTTAATGGTGGTTGAACCCGCATCTAAGCTGTTTTCAACTAACTCTTTCACTACAGATGATGGGCGTTCAACGACTTCGCCAGCAGCGATTTGGTTAGCAAGACGAGCAGGGAGGATTTCTATGGTCATAAATTTTATTATTTAAAGAGTAATATTCATATTAATCGGCACGGGGTATTGTCAGGGTTTGCCCAATACGAACAGTGTTTGAAGTTAGATTATTTTCGGTTTTTAATTGTCTAATGGAAATATTATAACGCTGTGCAACTACAGATAAAGACTCACCACGGGTTATTTTATGTTGTCGTTGAACAATCGATGCATAATAAGTGCCCATGGGTGGTTGAGATAAAAAATGACCTTTGATGCCATTAAATATGCCTTTCGCCAATTTCTTTTGATGTGCACTTGAGTTAAGGTTTTTTTCTTCTCGATGGTTAGAAATAAAGCCTGTTTCGACCAAAATCGAGGGAATATCAGACGATTTCAACACTCCAAAATTACCCTGCTGAGGTATTTTTTTATGCATTTTGGTTATTTTTTTCAGCTGTTTAATGATACTACTCGCCATTTGAATACTGACACCTTGAGTATGATCTTTATTCATATCGGCTAACGTTTTAGCCAAGTTATCATCGCGAGTATTTTTAATAACGCCACCGCCACCGCCTAATAGTTCAGAGTTTATAAAACGATTGCGCAGCCATTTAGCCATTTCGGACTCTACACGTTTATGTGAGACAACCCAAACTGATGCGCCACTAGGTTGAGATGTTTCAAATGCATCAGCATGAATTGAGACTAAAAAATCAACCTGGTTTTTACGAGCAATCTCACTACGGCGGCCAATAGAGACATAATAATCTCCAGTACGCATTAATACTGCTTTCATGCCTTTTTCAGCGTCAATATACCTGGCAAGTTTTTTGGCTATCGCTAAGGTAACGCGTTTTTCATAACTGCCTTTACCGCCAATAGAACCAGGGTCTTCACCGCCGTGTCCAGCATCAATACCAATAACAATATTGCGTTTATTATTCTCAGGGGAGTGGATTTGTGTAGTAATTTTCTTTTGATCAAACAAGTCAATCACCAAACGATTACCGTATTGGCCTGCAGGCGCTAGTGGGAAAATAGCTAATTGATAGTTATTCGCTAATTCAAGCACTAAGCGAGTGTCTTTGCTTTTAGACTTGCTGGTACGAATGCGTATAACGCGTTTATCTTTTTTTAGGAGGTTTGTCAAAGATGCATTATTTTTACTATTTTTAAAATCGATGACTAAGCGCTGAGGGTTTTTTAAACTAAAGTATTTGTAATCAGGTTTTTTACTGAGGTCAAAGACAATACGGGTATTCTCAGGTGCAGGCCACACACGCACGCCATCGATACTACTGCCATAGGCTGGAAATAGAAATCCAACGAGTAATAATATGGCTAACAATAACGATCGTGTATTCATCAGATTACCCTACATCTTTTATTTTCATTAAGAATCCGCTAGCGCGATTAATATTTGCTCACCTAACGCGGTTTTTGCTTGCACGTTAATTGTTCTTTGCTCTTCACTATACGCTAAGTCGATACGCAAATCAGGTTCCTTGATCATCCCTTCGCCTTTTTCTGGCCACTCAATAAAACAGCAGCAGTTATGGGCAAAATAATCTCTAATGCCCATATATTCTAATTCTTCCGGGTCTGACAATCGATATAAATCAAAATGGTAAACTAACCAGTCATTTAATTCGTAGGGTTCAACTAACGTATAAGTTGGACTCTTCACGTGACCTATATGGCCCATGCCTTGAACGAAGCCTCTCGTTAAGGTGGTTTTACCTGCACCTAGATCGCCATAAAGATAGACGACTATGCCTGCTTTAAGTTGGCTTTTCACAATATTAGCGAGTTTTTTACCCAAGGCTATCGTTGCTGATTCATCAGCTAAAAAGTAGTTTTTGTTTGTAAGCATTTCTTTCATCGATTATTTTCTAAAATTTCTTATTTATAAGTTGCCGAATAATTGGCAATAGGTCACTTGCTAGCATACCAATTTTTCCATGTTTTTGCGCAATAATGTCAGCAGCCTTTCCATGAATATAAACCGCCAAGGCTGTAAGCTTTGCAAAATCGGTTAGTACTTGTTGTTGTTCCCTATTTTCTGGCGAGTTTTCTTGCATTATCAATGCAGCAATAATACCAGATAACACATCGCCCATGCCGCCACTTGCCATGCCTGAATTTCCAGTCGTGTTCAACCAAACCTGTTGACCATCGCTGATCAAACTCCCTGCACCTTTCAATAAACACACGCACTGATATTGTTGCGCTATTTTTTTAACGGCGCTAAAACGATCTCGCTCTATTTCTTTTACAGTACAATTTAACAAATTAGCCGCTTCTCCAGGATGTGGCGTTAAAACCCAACGATTACTTTTAATTTTATCCGTCAATAAATTTTGTTGGTAAGCTTTCGCTAACAACCTCAACCCATCAGCGTCAACCACGCATAGTTTTTTTTGAGCGATCACGAGATCAAATAATGCTTTACTCCACGCACTTTGCCCCAAACCTGGACCAAGCACATAAGCTTTAGCTTTGTTCAATGTCATTGAGCCCGCGAGTTGTTCGGCGCAACAGGGTGCCAACATGAATTCTGGCCGGCCATTAAAGACCAATGTTCGATTATTTTTATGACAGCAAACACTCACTAAGGCCGCGCCACTGCGTAATGACGCTTCTGCTGACAAACGTATTGCACCAGCAAAACCTTCTCCGCCCCCAACAGCAAGTAATAATCCGATATTTCCTTTATGGCTACTTGCCTTACGTTTAGGTAAAAGAGTAAAAATATCATTGCCATAGATAGTAACATTCGTACTTACCTGCTCAGTAAAAATCTTCCCTAGAGCTAAGTCTGCAAAATAAACTTGCCCAACATGGTTAATGGCTTGCCCTGTTACTAACCCTGTCTTTATCGCAATAAAGGTTACGGTACTGTTAGCAATAATCGCAGTGTTGTCAACGACACCTGTAGTTGCACATAAACCTGAAGGCACATCAACACTGATCACTTTTGCCATATGCTGATTAATACTGGTAACCAAAGTCAATAAACTATCGGGTAAACGCCCTTTAAAACCAATACCAAAAAGTGCATCAATAATTAACTTGCCTTGAAAGTTTTTCACTGTTTCAACATCGGCAGTTTTATGGTCAAAAATAATCAGCTCATTTTCTGCTTTCTTAGCATTGATGTAAGCTTGATAAGCGCGCAAGGCATCGCCAGATAATTTTTCTGGTTTTGCCGTTAGTAGCACCGACACTTGAAAACCAGCTTGCACCGCTAAACGCGCAATCACAAAACCATCACCACCGTTATTACCTTTTCCACAAACAACTAACAGCTTTTGCGTATCACTAACTTTATCTAAATCGTTCTTGGTTTCATTTTTAAAATATTTTTTCATCATATGATGAAAAACTGCCTGACCTGCACTTTTCATCAATGCATACATTTCAATATTTTTTATCGCGGCAACTTTTGCTTCATGAGTTAACACTTGCTTCGCGGAAAAAGCGCGTTGTGGTAAGCTTGCACTTAACAATTTTATTTCCATCTTTATCTCCCTTTTACCAAATTGTACTGCGATGACATGTTAACTATGACAAAACCTAATATTAACTATCAAGAATTAGCTGAAAAAATCAAGCTTTGGGGTCAAGAATTAGGCTTTTCGCAAATAGGTTTCAGTGATGTTGACTTATCGAGCCATGAACAAGCATTAACTATGTGGCTAGAAAATAATTATCACGGTGAAATGGATTACATGGCCAGACATGGTTTAATGCGCGCTAGGGCACAAGAACTTGTTGAAGGAACCACGCGGGTGATCAGTGTTCGTATGGATTACTTACCTCCCGAAGCAAAATTTGCTCGTACACTTAAAAAGAAAGATCATGCTTATATTAGCCGTTATGCATTAGGTCGCGATTATCATAAGTTAATGCGTAAACGACTCAAGCAACTTGGTGATAAAATTAGTGAATATTGTGAAAGCTTTAACTTTCGACCTTTTGTTGACTCTGCACCTATTTTAGAGCGGCCTTTAGCAGAAAAAGCGGGGTTAGGTTGGGTTGGGAAGCACTCACTACTGATCAACAAAAATGCAGGTTCTTGGTTTTTTTTGGGGGAGCTTTTAGTTGATATCCCTTTACCGATCAGTGAACCAACATCAAATGAGTGCGGTAGCTGTGTTTCTTGTATTAAAATTTGCCCTACGCAAGCGATAGTTGCACCTTATATTGTTGATGCTCGTCGTTGTATATCTTATCTAACGATTGAATTACGTGATGCAATCCCTGAAGCATTTAGGCCATTAATTGGCAACAGAATCTATGGCTGTGACGATTGTCAGCTCATTTGTCCGTGGAATAAGTTTGCAAATTTGAGTGAAGAAGGTGATTTTTCACCACGTCAAAACCTTGATAATATTGATTTACTGACAGTATTTAGCTGGGATGAGAAAACTTTCTTGAGTAAAACGGAAGGTTCCCCTATCCGTCGTATCGGCTTTCAAAGCTGGCAACGCAACATTGCCGTTGCTCTGGGTAATGCCCCATATCATGCAGAAAATGTTAAAGCGTTAAATCACAACTTAACTTTTGCAGAAGCGATGGTTGCAGAGCATATTCATTGGGCACTTAGTCAACAAGACCAAAAGCGCATAGCTATAGAACAGAAAAACACACTGCCCGTAAAAAATCAAAGATTAACTGAAAGGTTAGTCCGAAGTATTGAAAAAGGTTTGCCTAGGGACGCTTAATGGGTTCAGCTTCCTGCCACTTAATTTTAAGTTTTTCTATTGCCTCTACACCACTTCCCTCAACATTTGAAGCTAACAACACATCAATAGCTTCATTTCCCCAGGCTTCATGACATTCTTCAAATTCATGACTTTCTTTTATCACGATCAGTATTTTTAATAAACGCATCGTCAGTTTAATATTATGAGGCGTTAATCTCAGTGCTTGCTGGATGGTGTCAAGTGCTGGTTTCAAACGTTTTTTTTCAAAATGCTCAATCGCCATCTCATTCAATTGTTTAGGCGAAAAGTTAATTTCAACACGCTCAATACTTTCTTGTTCGATATATTTATTGATCACTTGGCTCGTGAGTGAATCACCTGAAACTTGATTACTAATGAAATCTAACATTTTCACGGCCTCTTCACGCATACCTAATTCGTGAAAAGCTTTCGCTTTATCAAGGTTGTCTTCTATTTGAGGAGATGCTTTCAAGTCAACGTGGTTTAAAATGATTTTAGTGGCTTTACCTTTATCTTCTCGCACAATATATAAACGTGCTTTTATCACTAACAACTGCTGTTTGAACTCACTTATCTCGTTACTATATTCACTTTCAAGTTGTTTAATGTATTTATCCGTTTGCTTTAAAACAATAGATGTCCTTTCATCTGTAAGTGCGCCAGCTAAATCGATACCTGAGCGAATCACGTTTAAAAGTAGTTCCGGTGAATCATGAATAGAGTTTTTTGCTTGTTTGACAATATTGCGTGTCGCAATATATTGTCCTTCGTGATCATGATTGAGACGCGCTAAATCCCAAGATTTTTTGTTACGTTCAATATTTCGTGGAGATAACTCTGTAGCTTTTTTTATCTCATCGTAAGCTTTGTCAAATTGCTGTTGTTCAATATAATATTGAGCAAGCATATCGTGAGCACCAAACCGAGTAGCCGGTTTCTTCATCAGTTTTTTGAGTAAGTCATAAATGTCCTCAATACGACCTTGTTTTAATAAAGACTTTACATAACCCAAATACACCCAAGCATAAGTATAAGTTTTCATTAAACCTTTATAAAAATCTTCTGCTGTTTCAAACTCTAAGAGACTTAAATAAGCCTCACCTTTCATACGTGATATATTGGAATGAAAATTATGTAAACGCTCATTAGCTAAATGACGGTCTGCAAAATAAATAACTTTTGAAAAACTCTTCGTATCGCTCGCTCGATACATATTGAATAATTGCTTCTTAGTTTGCAAAGTATGTATCAGACGTTCTTTGACATTTCTAGGTGCAAGTGGCTTTACCCAAAAATCATCAGGCTGCAATTCAACAATAGAGTTAACGAGAGACTCACTCGTTTCAGTACTAAGAAAGATGAGTACCGTGGTTTTATTAACATGGCCTCTAAACTTTAACTCTTCGAGTAAATGAAAACCATCTTTATCACTGTTGACATTAAATGAGCAAATAACAATATTAAAACGTTCTATTTCACATAACCTTATACCGTAATAAGCATTTTCAGCACATTTTACGTGATTAATACCAATGTCATATAATCCCCTTTTCAAGGTGTCATGAACTAGCCGGTTGTCGTCTATGATTAATACGGTAAGTTGAGAAAAGTCATCCAATTCACTTTGTTCTGTAATTTCCATTTAACTTTTCCCTTTTACCTTTTACCTTGATAAATTTTGTCTTCAGCCGAAGCACGCCTTTCTATACAAGTAGTGATCACCACTTTTTTTTCATCAGTCTTATAGTTTTTCCACGCAAGAATCTCATTGATATGGCGGAAACAACCGATACAAATATCATCAGTATTTAAACAACAATTTCGCACACAGGGGCTTGCGATTTCAATGGGTTTTTCATATTTGATCATGCCTACATTGCCTCAGAGAACTTATTTAAGAGTGTTTTCTGATGAATCAATTGACCAAATAATACCATAACTTGCTGATGCTCAGTTGTCACACCTTTGTTAAGGATAACCAAGAGTTGGTGACAAATTTCAGTAAAATCTTGAGCTGCTAATATTATGCCCGTTTTCATCAGGTTATTGGTTAAGCTTATACCTAAAGGGTAATTTTGTTCTTTAATCGCGTCAGATAGTTTTTTCAAGAGTTCATCAATATCTGCAATATATTCATCAAGCATTATCGCGGCTAACTCTGGTGCCCCTTGATTCTGCGTATATAATTCTAAATTTAATGGTTCTGGTTGATCAATTTTCGGCGTGTGCAATAAATCTATTGTCGGTGCTATTTTATTCAATTGCTCATTTGTCTCAAGCGTTTTCAGATTATTACTCTTGCATTCATTGTCTTCATCAATATGTTTTTTTAACTGTTCAATAGCGAGCACTTTAGTTTCTTTTGCTTTTAACCAAGGCTGTAAAAGTCTAACCAATACATCAATATTGTTCAGTGCTGGTACGACAAATTTGCCCCATTTTTCGGCTAACGCTTGATCATCTGATGTCGTAAAGTTGCGCTCATTAAAAGTAAATACATCACGGCGCACGTGTTTTCCGGCGGCCATTTCAATAAAAGGAGATTGTTCAAACTCGGTAAATAATAGTAAATATCGTCCAGAAGTCCAATAATTCATCATAGCCTTTGGCTGACAAACAATTTTCACCTGTAAGCCTAACCATTGTAAAATGCGTAACAATGCTAGATGTTCAATAGGTTTTTCCACAGCAAATAACACCTCGACTTGCGTGATTAAGTACTGATGATCAGCAAATATATTTGCATCAAATATCCTATTATTCATTTTATTTGTGGTTAAAACATCGGATATACTTTGCTGCAGTTCTTCAATTTTTAATGGATTTTCAGTTTGTTCAAACAAACCATTACGGTCTAACGCCGCATTGAAAAAGGGCTGTATAACAAAGAGTTTTGGTTGGATATCTTTTGCTAAACCCTCAATATGTTGTCGGATATTTTCAAGTGACTTTGCATAATAATCACTGCCTAAAATGACAACATCGACTTTTTTCTCATTTAAATGGGCAGTACTAAGTCGCTGAATAAAAAATTTGGGCTTCGCTAAACTTTCGATTAATCCGTTTGCTGAAGAAACAGCGTTTTCGATTGTGTCGCGAATACTGTTGTCGTCAGAAAGTAATAAAATATTAGCTTGATGCAAATCGATTTTATTAGAAGGTATTTCAGGTGTCGCGTCAGCAAAGGCAATAGGTAAGGTAAATGAAAATTGGTAACCATTGTCTTGTAATTGAACATTTTTGTCTGTGACATGCAGTGAACTAAACAATAAACTCAAATAATCAAGTGTGTCATTTGACATTATCTTTTCTGATCCCGGTTCTTCAACCATTAATAACCGTTCTATGTCCTGTGGCACTTTAGCTATTGCCTTACTGGTTTTTACATAAAAGTCAAAACGAACAATTTGCTGTCCTTCATTTTTATCCACTACACAAGCGCTGAGTTGTAAATTAGCTTTAAACAAATCAGAAAGTAATAATCGACAGACTCCACTTAACAGTCGATGGAATAGTCGAACATCTACTTTAGCGTGTGTTAAAAGTTTAGTGTCTTGTTGGTAATAAACTTTATTACGCTGAAAATGTGCATCTGTAATAATATTAAGCAGTGCTGCGTCTATTTCACAATGTAAAGCAACGTCACTCAGTGTCATTGATTGCCTTGAAGAAGAAAGTTCACTTCGAATTCTATTTTGTCTACACCAATCAAAAATACGTGTTAATTGTCGGTAAACTTGAAGAGAAGTAACACCAGCGCCAATAGAAACGCTCTGGCTTTGCAACATCGTACGTATCACCATATTACTTAACTTTTTGTTGCTGGCATTGTCTTGATATTTCTGGTGCAAACTGTGCTCTGAAGCAGCCGACTCTAAATATTCTATACAACTTTTTAGTTTTTGAATTTCTTCAAATTGTTGACTGATATGTTGATTAGCCGCTTGTTGCTCTTTAAGCTGTTGTTGATATTCTTTTTCACTATGCTCAGGATTAATTACACTTTCGTACGATTGTTGAAATTGCTCTGCTATTTTTTTATTTTCGAGAGAGTTCAGAATATTGGGTGTACATTTTTCATCACTATTTTTATTCATTTTTTCAATAAACTGAGTAAATAGTTGCACACCGTCTTGTCCATGATTTCTTATTTTTTCCTTGGCTCCAAAGACCATTTTCACTAAAAGTAAAAAAAACAGCGTTATAATAACAAGCACTGATAATTGAAGATTTTGGTTGTTGAGAGTGATTTTTTGTTGCGCTAATACATCTTTTATTTCAGCTGGAATCCAATTTATTAAGAATATCTTATTGTTTATAGGTGAGGACTTAGCAGATGATATTTTTAGTATTAATTGTTGTAATTTTTGTTGTTGTTGTTTAATAAAATCGACGTATAAACGAGATAAACGTAAATGACTCCGCCATTTAGCCACTGAATTTTGTTGTGAGAATAACAGCTGTTCTAACGTTATTAATTGTGTGGTCAATAAAGAAGTACGCTTACTTACCAGCCTTTCCTCTGGTAAGAAGAAGGTTATCACTTGTTTTAATTCTGCACTGACATCATCAAATTCAAGAATAGGAGACTGAAGGTTTAATTGTTGAAAAGCTAATAAAGCACGAATAATGGTTTGTTGCAGTTGTTGTGATTGACTGAGTTCAGTGAGTTGTACAGCGTAAGCTTTAGTGCGGTTTTTGGTAACTTTATCCGTGAACCTATCTAAACTTATTTGCTTTAACAGTAAGCTTGTTTGTCGCTTTTTCTCTTTTATGTCAGAGGACAGCTGATCATTAATTAGCTGTAGTTGGATTATGGTATTTTGTTTTAATTGATTATTTCTATCGTGATTTTTAGTCAGTTTATCAATAACACCTGAAAATTCTTTATGACCGATATACATTAAATCGAGCTGAGATTTACTTTTTTTTATCAATGAGGATATTTTATTAATTTGCAGCTGAACTTGTGCATAGTCAGAGGCTAAATTATCGGCGTTATTTCGGTTGGCTAGATCATCTAACGCAAGGTATGTTGTTAAAACTTGTTGTTGCTGATTATTTTGTTCCGTTAATGATGGCAGTGTATCCCCTACAATTGAGGTAACTTGAATTTCACGAAGAACTAAAAGTGACGTTATAGAGATAAATAGAAAAAATGAAAGGAGAGTAATCCTAAAAAATCGTCCTGATAGTTGCTGATAAAAGTAGCGAGAAGCGTCCATATTGTACAATACCTTCAACGGTAAATTTGGATAAAAAATACAGTGTAGGGAATTGTCACTAAGAATCAACGATTTTTAATGGATCTAGCGCGCTTTAATTTTGTAAACGATTAAGTTCTCTTTGCTACCCAAGCCCACTCCATTTCACAAATAATAGGCGGTTGTTCAGTTTCATCGGTTATTTCAACACTGACGATTAAAGTACCTT
>Ga0209712_10000310_pt1 | contig 44110 bp, 40 predicted proteins | sample ArcOceMetagenome_FD_187443 | JGI IMG/M metagenome (GOLD analysis project Ga0209712, IMG submission 187443) | Marine eukaryotic phytoplankton communities from Arctic Ocean - Arctic Ocean - Greenland ARC118M Metagenome (SPAdes) (version 2) | ecosystem: Environmental > Aquatic > Marine > Oceanic...
TCGCCGACCAGTGCCTCGGCGGCATTGGCAAAGCCATCCAGCAGGTTGCTGAGCAACAGCAAGAAAGTAATCAATACCGCATTGGCCGCCAGCGTCGCATCGCCGAGTCGGGCCCCCTGGGCGGTGAAGAAAAAGAAGCAGGTGAGCAGCGCCAGGCTGCGGATAAAGATATCCCGATTCACCGCCATCAACGCCAGAATCGCCGACGGTTGCCACAGGGTTTCCCGGTTGGCAGGTGGGCGCAGGGCGGCGCGTAGCCAGAACAGTCCGCCGGCCAGACCCACATATTCCGCACAGGCACTGGCGATGGCCACGCCGCGCACATCCAGATGCCAGACCTGCACCAGCAGCACATCGAGCAGCGCATTGGTGCTGTGCATCAGCACGGTCATCTTCAGGGGAACGCGGGTGTTGTGGGTGCCGATGGCGAAGCCGATCAGGGCGAAGTTGGCCAGCGCGGCGGGGGCGCCAAGAATGCGGATGTTAATGTAATCCTGCGCCAGGTCTTGAACGGCGTCGCTGCCACCCAGTAACCACAGGCCGGTATCACGCAGCAGCGGCGACAGCAGAATCAGCCCGAGACCGAGTAACGCGGACAGCAGCAAGCCACGCAGTAACACCACCCGGGTATCCCGTTCCCCGCCCCGTGCCTGCGAGGCAAACCCGGTGGTGCCCATGCGCAGGAAGTTGAAGGAGAAATACAGGAACATGAAAAAGTTGCTGCCCAGCGCCACGGCGGCCAGATAGCGGGGATGATCCAGGTGCCCCACCACCGCCGTATCCACTAGCCCCAGCAGCGGTGCGGTCAGGTTCGACAGCAACAACGGCCAGGCCAGCATCCAGATGCGTTGGTTAAGGGTCAGATTCATTCAAACTCCGGAAAAACCTTTTAACGAAGCCGCTGTAGGAGCTCCCTTCCAGGGGGCGAACCGTGCGCAGCACGGCATCGACCGAAGGGCGATCAGGCATGTCTGATCGGGACAGGTCCAGAGAGAAACCGTCAGGCGGGTTTGCGCAGCAACGTCAGCACAAACAAACTGCTGGCGGCCACCACGATAGACGGCCCCACCGGGGTATTGGCGAACCAGCTCACCGCCAGCCCGGCCAGCACTGATGCGGTGCCCAGCACGCTGGCCACGGCGGCCATCTGCGCCGGGGTGTGAGTCAGGCGGCGAGCGCTGGCAGCGGGAATCACCAGCAGCGAGGTAATCAGCAGCACGCCCACGGTGCGAATGGCGCCGGCAATCAGCAAGGCCAGCAACAGCATCAGCAGTAACCGGGTGCGCTGCACCGCGATGCCTTCCACCTGAGCCAGTTCTTCGTTGACGGTAATACTCAGCAATGCCCGCCATTGCCACAGCATCAGCAGCAAGATGACGATGGCGCCCACCCACAGGCCAATCACATCCTGCCAGCCCACGGCCAGCAGGTCCCCGAACAGATAGGCGAACAAGTCCACCTGAATACCGGTTTGCAGGCTGATGGCAATCACACCCAACGCCAGGGTGGTGTGGGCGACAATGCCCAGCAGGGTGTCACCGGCCAGTTGCCGTTGCCGTTGCAGGCCACTGAGTGCAGCGGCAAGCCCCAGACACACCGCCACCACAGCCACGTACAGGCTGATATCCAGGGCCAGCCCCAATGCCGCGCCCAAGAGCGCGCCGTGGGCCAGGGTGTCGCCGAAAAACGCCATGCGTCGCCACACCACAAAGGCGCCCATGGGGCCGGAAACCAGGGCCACGGCGAGCCCTGCCAGCAGCGGCGGCAGTAACAGTTCAATCATGGTTACAGGGCCCGTCGTGGTCGTGGTGATGGCTGTGGCTGTGCTCGTGAGAATGGGTGGCGTTGCCGTGCAGGTCATGGTCGTGATCATGATCGTGGGTATACAGCGCCAGGTTCGGGGTGCCGGCGCCGGGGCCGAAGAGCTCGTGGTAGGCCGGGTCCCGGCTCACTGACTCTGGGCTGCCGGAACAGCAGACATGGCGCTGCAGGCAGATCACCTCGTCGGTGGCGGCCATGACCAGATGCAGGTCGTGGGAGATCAGCAGAATGGCGCAGCCCAATTCGTCTCGCACCGTTTTGAGCAGGCCATAGAGGGCGTTCTGCCCGGCCACGTCCACGCCCTGGGCCGGTTCGTCCAGCACCAGCAGGTCCGGTTTGCGCAGCAGGGCCCGGGCCAGCAATACCCGCTGCATCTCGCCGCCGGACAACTGCTGTACACCGCGCCGGCGCAGATGTGCCACCCCGGCCCGCTCCAGCGCGGCCCGGCGGGAGGCCGTGGGCCCCGGTGCGGCCAGCCACAAAAAACGGTCCACGGTGAGTGGCAGGCTGTCATCAACTTTGATGTGCTGGGGCATGTAGCCCACCCTCAGGCCCTTGCGGCGGCTGACGGTGCCACCGCTGCCGTTGCCGTTATCCGGTTGCACCAGCCCCAGCACTAGCCGCGCCAGAGTGCTCTTGCCGGCCCCGTTGGGGCCGATCAGTGTGGTGATGCGACCGGGCGCCAGGGTCAGGCTGACGTCAGAGAGCACGGCATTGCCGCCGAGGGTGACGGACACCGACTGCACCGTGACAAGAGGTTCTGACATAAGAAAGGGCCCGAAGTACAAAGGCGCAATGATATACTGCCGCTCTGTCGCCTGCACGAAGCAGGCTTGCTGTAGGGGCGCCGCCAGCGACGCGATAAACCCAGTGACGAGTAATGAGTAATGAGAAGCGAAAATCATCGGGCTTTCCCCCTGTTTGAGGTTTGCCTTTCGAAACTCGCTTCTCGCAACTCGATACTGCATCTATCGTATCGCGCCGCCAGCGACGCTCCTGCAGGGTGCTATTTGAGGAAGTGATGCGCAGTTTGTGGTTGGTAATGTTGATGGTACTCAGTGCTCCGGCAATGAGTCAGACGGTGGTGGCCAGTGTGGAGCCGCTGGCCAAGGTGCTGCGCAGTCTTTACGACGATAGCGTTACGGTAACGACCTTGTTGCAGGCCAACCAGAATCCGCATCAGCTGGCGCTCTCTCCCCGGCAGGCTCTGGCCGTTCAGCAGGCCGATCTGATGGTGTGGCTGGGGGCCGGAGTGGAAGCGCCACTGGCACCACTGGTGGCTCGTCGCCAAGGGCCATCGGTGGCCTTGCTGGGATTGGAAGGCGTACACCGACGCAATGGCGGACACGATCATCATGAGGGGCATGACCACGATGAGCACCCCGGCCATGACGCCACCACTGACCCACACCTGTGGTTGTCCGTGGATAATATGGTGCTACTGGCGGGGGCGGTGGGCCAACGTTTTCCGGCGGGGTTGCAGCCGGGCCAGCCGCAGCAGTGGCAGCAGGCGGCCGCGAATCAGTTGCAGGCGGAGCGCGCGCAGCTGGCGTCGCTGGCCCGGGTGCCCTGGCTGAGCTATCACCAGCCTTGGGGCTACCTGAGCGAGAGCCTGGGGTTGGCGGAGCCGTTGGTGGTGTCGGAACAGCTGGATGCGGGGCCGGGCAGCCGGCGTTTCGTTACCCTGGCCGGGCAGGTGCGTGATCAGCAGGTACGCTGCGCGCTGCAGGAACCGGAGGCGCGGGCCGGCTTGCTCAAGCGTTTGTGCCCGGACTGTTATGTCCAGCCCCAGGACCCGTTGGGTCGTGATTCCTCGCAACAGGAATACCTGCCCTGGTTGGCGGAGCTCAGCGCCGGTTTCGCCCAGTGTCTGCGGGCGGCCGATCAGGGCTGAGTCCCAGTCAGCCCTTATGCGAGGCCGGGTGACAGTGGGCCACTTTACAGGTCGCGTATCGGGATCAGGTTGGGCGGTGCGGGTGGCGGGGTATTGTCTGGCACTGTTGCCGGGCGCACGGATTCGGCCTGCCGCTGGCGCATCTCCTGCTGTTCGTTTTCCAGATAGCGCGCTTCTGCACTCAGGGCATTGAGCCCTCGGCTTTCGTCGCTGGTATCCAGCTCCACCGGTGATTGCAGGTACAGGGAATCCATCTCCTCGCCATCCATGGGGTGGGCGGGGCCTTTTTCCCGGGTTTGCGGGGCCGCATCGTCCGGCGGCGCGGTGTCCGGCAGTTGCTCGGCCGCCCAGGCCAGGCCCGGGGCCAGAATCAGTGTTGTCAGTATTGTTTTCATGGCATTGATAATAGCGCTCCCGGGGAGAAGGGGGAATCGGTTCGCACTTTTGAGCGTTTTTATGGGGGCCTTGAGTGTCAAGGCGGGTCAATACGCGGGTGACAGGGTGTAGAGCCATTGAGGCAACCTCCGAAACGGGTATGCTGATGCGCTTGATCTAAAAAGGCGGTAAGACCTGCATGGCGCAACACGATGCACAACCATTGGCGATGGCCTGCTGGGATATATCCTGGCTGCTGCAGCGCGATATTCGCGATGGCGCCTATGCTTCGTTGGAGCGCGTGCTGGATGAGACCGAGCGGCGGGGCTTCAATACCCTGCGCCTGGACCCCTGCCCCCACCTGATCGCCACCCCGGAAAACGGTATCCACATGGACCGTTGCGAGCTGATGCCCCAGGGCGCGCCAGCGGTGGAAGTGAAAATCCGTCATCAGCTTCAGCAGTTACTGCAGTCGGCCCATGAGCGTGGCTTCAAGGTCTGGTTCAGCAGCCGTTTTATCAACGACAGCCGCGCGCGCCGTTCCTTTGTGCGTCGCCCGGAAGATTTTGTCGCGGTGTGGAGTGAAACCCTGTCGCTGGTGGAGCAGTGGGGGTATCTGGGTGACGTGGCGGGGCTGGATTTCTGCTACCAATTTCCATCGTTGCCTCACGCCCACGGGGTCGCCCGGCGCGTGTTCCGGCGCTCCCCGGAACGGTCACTGCCGTCGCACTGGTCCCCTGCGTCCAGTGAACGTCTGGAAGAGTATCTGCGCGATATTCCCCGCGCCTTGCACGCCCTGTTTCCGTCTGTGCCCGTGGGGCTGAGTACCACGGCGGCGCTTAGTGAGCAGCTGCGGCAGCTGGATACCAGTGAGCTGGATTTCCTCGATTTCAGTTTGTGGCTGGATGATGACCCTCGCTACCGGCTGGCCAGTGGTGAGGCCATGCCGGCCGCCGGCCTGCTGGGCAAGCTGGCCAATCCCATGAAGCAGCTGTTGCTGGACGCCGGTGGCATGCATTGGCAGCGGCGGCTGGAAGACCAGTTGCAGCGGCGTATGGCATTCACCCGACTGCGCCGCCTGCAACCGGTGATCAGCGAAGGCTTTGTGCGCCAGCCACAGGGTTTGCGCAAGCTGCCCACAGGATGGGCGGACTTGCATGAAATGATGGTGGTCAATGCCCTGACCCAGGGCGTGGAAGCGCTGACGCCCACCTCGCTGGCGTGCCCCAGCTACCCCTGGTTATGGCAGGAAGAGGAATACCTGGCGCACCTGAATCATCTGATTCTGTCTGGCGCAAGTTAGGGTGGAGTGGAAAGTTGAAAGTTCAAACGCGAGGAAGGCCATTGCAGCATCGAAGGCTGTGCCCGCGCCTTTCAACTTTGAACTTTGCACTTTTAACTGTTTCTTAAACCGTTAACGCCTTCAGTCGCTGCCGATAAATCCGCGCAAACTCCTCCGGGTCCTTGCTGCCCTGCCCTTCGCTGTCGTCGGACACCGGGCCGGCCAGGCGCGATAACCAGAATCGCAGCGCGGCCACGGCCAGCGCTTCGCACAGGCGGCTGTGGTCCACGCTGCGGCCCTGTTCCCGGTAGGCAGACAGCAGCGCCTGTTCCCGCTCGGGTTCGATCTGGCCATGACCGTCCACACACCAATCGTTGAGCGCCACGGCCAGGTCGTATTCCGGATGGTCCAGGCAGGCGTTGTAGAAATCCAGCAGGGCGCTGATCTGCCCGTCTTGCCATAACAGATTGTCGCGAAACAGGTCGCCGTGGATCAGGGTGCTGCCGGCGGGCTGGGCCAGCCAGTCGTGCAGCAGGGCGGCGGCGGTGTCGCGGTCGGCAGCGGGCAGTTTATCCAGGTGAGCGGTGAAGCCACGCAGGCGGTCGCGCTCGCTGGGCAGTGGGGCCAGTGGAGAGGTGTCACTGGCGTGTAGCCGGGCGAGCAGGGTACCCACCTGGCGGCAGCGATCTGCATCCACGGCAAAATCGTGCTGGCCGGGCAATCGGGGCATCAGCACGGCGGGTTTGCCTGCTACGGTAATCTGGTCCTTGCCGTCGGTATCCGGCAGCGGCGCGGGGACCGGCAGGTGTTGTTCCGCCAGATGTTCCAGCAGGGTCAGATACGGCGCCAGGGTCGTCGGGTCCAGGGATTCGAATACAGTGAGGACCAGCGGGCTGGGCTGACCATGGCGATCACGGGCCTCGATCAGGAAGGTGCTGTTCTCGATGCCGTGGCTGGCGGCGTGGTAATCACGCAGCTGGAAACCGAACGGCGTCAGCACGTCTGCCAACTGGGCGTGGCTGAGCGGGGTGTAGACCGACATCACAATCCTCTTGCTTGATGAAAAAAGGCCGCAGATGACCAGACTCTGCACGCGGGCAATGGTATAACAGGCCGTCGGTGCGCATCAGCAAAGCGCATAATCCCAACAATAACAAAAAGGACGACAGGCAATGCGTTACTGGATGCTTTTCGGGTTGTTGTTCAGTCCCGCTCTGTGGGCGGACCCGGTGGCCCACTATCAGGATCAGCGTTCCGCTTATGTGGCCGGTAACCTGATGCACCTCAATCTCGATTATGACAGCCGGGAGGTAACGCCCTCCGGGGTTGGCCTGCGTCTGGGTGGCATGGTTAATCCCTACTGGGGGGTGGAGCTACGCGCGGCCACGGGGCCATCACCGGACACCTACCGGCCGGAAAACAGCCGCACCAAGGTGGATTATACCGTAGACCACGTGGGCGCCTTGCTGGCCACTGGGCGCTTCCCGTTCAAGTCTCCGGTGGCCCTGCCCTATGTGGAAAACCTGTTTGTGCAGGGCTTTGCCGGTATTGCGGATGTGAAGGTGAAAACCGTTACGCGTAAATGCAATGCGCAGGGCTGCCGGGACGATACGGCTCGCAATGACGACACCAGCCTGGCCTTTGGTGCGGGCATTGGCCTGCGCACGGAATTCAATCTGGGGCTGACCCTGGAATACATGCAATACATCGATGAAGAGTACCTGACTGTCACCGGCATTGAGGGTGGTCTGGAATGGTATTTTTGATAACGCGGCATGCTTCACGCTGCACGCAACACGGTTACGGATTTTAGCGTGGTGCGTGACGCTTGTTGCGGTACTTAAGGAGAACTCATGAATCCTGCTGTTTTTGAGCGGGCGACCGTACGCGCCCTGATGACGTTGCCCGGGCCGGTGCTGGCGCGTTTTGCTGCCGGACTGGAAACCCACAGTCGTTCGCATCTGGATGCGCGGCTGCGTTTTCTGCTGGCACTCAGCAGCGCCAAGCCAACTCTGGATTCAGGCACGGTTGAGCAGGCCCGGCGCACCTACCGTGACATGATCGCGCTGCTGGATGTGGCGCCGGTTCGTCTCCCCGTGGTGGTGGATCACCAGGTCGCGGTGGACGACGGCAGCCAGATTCTGGTGCGCCGTTATCGTCCCGCCAATGCGCCGCGAGTGGCGCCTGCGATTCTGTTTTTCCATGGCGGCGGTTTTACCGTGGGCGGCGTGGAAGAGTACGACCGGCTGTGCCGCTATATTGCGGATCGCACCAATGCGGTGGTGCTCAGTGTGGATTACCGGCTGGCCCCTGAGCACCCTGCCCCCGTTGGCATGGATGATTCATTGGCGGCCTGGCGCTGGTTGCTCGACAACACCGCGCAGCTGGGGCTGGACCCGCAGCGTCTGGCGGTGATGGGTGATAGTGCCGGAGGGTGCATGAGCGCAGTGGTCTCTCAGCAGGCGGCGTTGGCAGGCCTGCCAACGCCGGCGTTGCAGGTGTTGATCTACCCCACCACGGACGGTGCGCTGGCCCACCCTTCCGTGCAGACGTTGGGACAGGGTTTCGGGCTGGACCTGGCCTTGTTGCACTGGTTCCGTGACCACTTTATTCAGGACCCGGCACTGATCGAAGACTACCGCGTCTCCCCCCTGCGCAACCCGGATCTGGCTGGTCAGCCCCCGGCGATTGTGATTACCGCGACGGATCCGTTACGGGATGAAGGTCTGGAGTACGCCGAAAAACTGCGTGCAGCGGATAGCGCCGTGACCTCACTGGATTACCCGGAACTGGTGCATGGATTTATTTCCATGGGCGGGGTGATTCCGGCAGCCCGCAAGGCGCTGAATGATATTTGTGATGAGACGAAGCAGCGGTTGTGAGTTAGTGAAAGTTCAAAGTTGAAAGTTTAAAAGCGCGAATGAAATCGTAGCCATATGAATGGATCCGTGCCCGCGTTTTATCGTTAGCGGAAAACGCGGGCACAACCGTAAAAGCCGTGATGGCCTACCTCGCGCTTTTCAACTTTAAACTTTCAACTCGATCCTGATTTTAAAATTCCCCCACAAACTGGTTATAAAACTGCCGTGCGGTGCGGCCAGAGCGCACGCCCTTCTCCATGGAAAAACGCCGGGCCCGCACGTGCAGTTGTTCAGGGTCTTCCACTGCGCCGAACAGATGGTCGACGATGTCAAAATACTGGGCCTCATTGATCGGATAAAAACTCAGTCCCAGACCGAAGCGGTCGGACAGGGAAATTTTTTCCTCCACCACATCGCCGTGATGCAGCTCCCGGTTTACCACCTGTGTCTGTTCGTTATCTTTCATGTATTCGGGGAGCAGGTGACGGCGGTTGCTGGTGGCATAGATGCGTACATTCTCCGGCGGCAATTCCAGTGACCCTTCCAGCACGCTCTTCAAATGCTTGTACTGGTTCTCGCCATCTTCAAAAGACAGGTCATCGCAATAAATGATGAAGCGCTGACTGCGATCGCGAATATCGTCAACGATATCCGGCAGATCGTGCAGGTCATCCTTGTCCACCTCGATCACGCGCAGTCCGCGCGGGGAATATTCATTGAGCAAGGCTTTGACGATGGAAGACTTGCCGGTGCCACGGCTGCCCCACAGCAGCACATGATTGCAGGGCTGACCGGCCAGAAAACGTTCCGTGTTCTGCACCAGCTTGGCTTTCTGGGTGGCGATGCCGAGCAAATCGTCCAGCCGTACCGGGTCCGGGTGAGGAACAGGGCGGAGCGTTTGCGAACGGCCGCGCCAGATGGCCGCCGGGGTGTGGCGCCAGTCGATGGGTCGATGGGGGGAGTGCATGGTAGGCCTCACGGGCAACAGAAAAAGAATGGCGGCCAAAGTTTAACGCACCCCATAAGCAAACGCAGGCTGCGTTCGTGGCGAACTTTATCTATGCTTGGGTCTCAGAGATACCCTGTGTAATGCGCATTCACGCGTGCGCTCATGCACGCGGCACACGCGCTGACACACGCGACAAGGAGAGCAATATGAAAGCTGCCGTTCTGGCTGCAACAGGCCTGGCCCTGGTACTGGCGGGCTGTAGTTCCTCGTACGACAACGATTACCCCATGGGCCTGCCGGACGACACGCTCACCTGCCCGGATGATCCGCCCGAGGTGTGCACCATGGATTACCGTCCGGTGTTTGGTTACGACCAGCAGGGTGGCATTCTGGGTGAGTTCTCCAACGCCTGTGGAGCCTGCGCCACCGATGGCGTGAAATATACGTCGGAAAAGAACGACCCGAATATGCCGGGCCCGGTGCCTGAGACGCCGGCAGCACCTGCGGATGAAGCGGCTCCGTCTGCGACTTCTTCCGCGCCGTCCCGTTATTGATCTGCCCTGACCCGAGGCCGCTTTGGCGAATGCATTAACCCTGCTGCTGGATTTTGACGACCAGTACCGCCGCGATGTGGATCAGAACCACGCGTTCCTGCATCGCCGCGACCGGCGTTTTGCCCAGCAGCAACAGGAACAGCGGCAGCCGCTCACGGTGCCCGCCTGGCTGGCCTCTTTACATGCCCTCAATGGTCAGCGTCAGGTAGACAGTGGCGCCGATCCGCGCCTGCGCGGCTGGCGACAGGCGCGCTGGGTGTTTGCCGGCCTGGGTGCAGTGCTGGGTGTGGTCTTCATGCTGGGTCTGCTCTATTACGATGGCGGCCAGCAGATCAATGTGACCCTGCTGGTCGCGCTGGTGGCCCTGCAATGGCTGCTGGCACTGTTCACCAGCGTGCAGGTCTGGCTGGGCTGGCAGCCCTGGTGCAGCCTGCTGGGTCGCTGGCGCGGGGAGGACGATGCGCTGGCGCCGTTGCGCCCGGTGTTGTCCGCCCGGGTCGCCCATACCGGTGGTTTGATGTTTGCCCTGACCGGCCTGTTGACCTTGCTGTTGCTGGTGGCGGTGCAGGACCTGGCCTTCGGCTGGAGTACCACGTTGCAGGCGTCCGCCGCCGGTTATCACCAGTGGGTCAGCGCGCTGGCGCTGCCCTGGCAATCCCTGTGGCCAGACGCGGTGCCCTCGCTGGCGTTGGTGGAAGCCTCCCAATTTTACCGGTTGCAGCAGGACAGTGGCGTGGCCAACCCGGCCTTGCTGGGTACCTGGTGGCCGTTCGTGTTGATGCTGTGGCTGGTCTATGTGCTGTTGCCCCGCTGTGTGTTGCTGATGCTGGCGGCGCTGCAATTACGCTGGCAAAGCCACCGTGCCCTGCGCGCCCACCCGGGCTGGCAGCCGCTCCATTACCGCTTCGATACCCCCTGGGTGGACACCCGGGGCGACGATGAGGGGCAGGCAGCCCCGGCCCCGGCCCACACTGCCCTCTCGCCACTCCCTGCCAGCGCCACCCTGATTCACTGGGCCGGCGCGGGCCTGCAGTCTGCATCACTCGGTGCCGCCCTGTCGGCGGACCCGGCGCCGTTGCAGTTGCGTGCCGGCGGCAATAGCAGTCTGGATGAGGATGCCCGGGTGTTGGCGCAGGCGGCGGAATCCAGGCAACCGGTGATTGTGGTGGCCCGGGGGTGGGAACCGCCCACCGGTGAGCTGAGCGATTTTATTTTTGATGCCCGCGAACAGGGCGTGTCGGCGCTGCTGGCGCTGGTGCCATTGGCTGATGAAGGTGGCGCGGCGTTGACCGACGCGGGATTGCTCGCCCAGTGGCAACGCTTTGTGGACCGCCAGCGCGATAGCCAGTTATTACTGTGTGCCCCGGTGGCGGCAGAGAAGGAGCAGCAAGCCTGATGCACGAACCAGACAACGCCACTCCCGCGCCTTCCGTTGATCTGCCGCGCTTTGCCGTGGTGGGCCACCCCAACAAGGGCAAATCCAGCGTGGTGGCGACGCTCGCCCAGAACGACAGCATTGCCATCGCCATGGAGCCGGGCACCACCCGCGACAGTCACCGTTACCCCATGAAAGTGGATGACGTGACGCTCTATGAGCTGATCGACACCCCCGGTTTCCAGCGCCCCCGCAAGGTGCTGGCCTGGTTGCAGGGGCATAGCCTGTCCGCCTCGGACCGGCCGGAAACGGTGGCCGCATTCGTGACCCAGCACCGTGACGATCCGCGTTACCACGATGAATGCGAGCTGCTGCGGCCCATCGTGGAAGGTGCCGGGATTATCTATGTGGTGGATGGCTCGGTGCCCTACAACCGCGAGCACGAAGCGGAAATGAATATCCTGCGCTGGACCGGCCGGCCCAGTCTGGCGCTGATTAACCAGATCGGCCCGGATGATCACAGTGCCGCCTGGGAGGCCGCGTTGGGTCAGTATTTCCAGATCGTGCGGCGCTTCGACGCGGTGCGCGCTCCGTTTGAAAAGCACCTGGATTTGCTGCGCAGTTTTGGCCAGCTGGCGCCCCACTGGCGCGAGCCGCTGGATGCCGCGCTGGAATATCTGCAGGCGCTCAAATTTGGCCGTGACAGCCAGGCTCTGGAGCGCATCGCCGACGCCCTGATCGACATGCTCGGCCATCAGGAAACCGCACGGTTGAGTGAGTTCGAAGACGCCAGCCCTCTGTTGCCCAAGCTACAACAGCGCTGGCAGAACTGGCAGCGCGAGCGTGAGCAACGGCTGCGTGTGGCGGTGGAAGACTTGTACCAGCATCGCCGCCTGCAGCGTCAGGAAGAGGCGCTGGTAACCCCGCAAGGCGGCGACCTGTTCAGTGAGCGCACCCGTCAGCTATGGGGCATCAGCAAGACCCAGCTGGCCGCCGCGGGTTTCGGTGCCGGTGCTGTGGGTGGCGCGGGGATTGATGCGGTGGCGCTGGGGCATTCCCTGGGGGCTGGCGCACTGATCGGTGGGTTGCTGGGCGCGGCGGGCAGTTACTACTACAGCGACAAGCTCACCAAACTGAAATTCGGGCCGCTCAGTGGCGGTTTCCGCGAGGCGGTCTACGGTCCCCTGCGGGATCCGCAATTTGCCTATGTGGTGCTGGGCCGGGCGTTGGTGCACTGGTATCAGGTGAGCCAGCGCAACCATGCCGGTCGCGATGTGCTGGTGGTCACCGGCGCGCAGGACCACTGGCTGGCACAGATGGAACGCAGTCACCGCAATGGCTTGCAAAAAAGCCTGCAGGCCCTGGCCAGCCGCCGCTTTGACCCCAGCAAACGCCAGCGGTTGATCGAGCAACTGGAGTTGGCCCAGCAGGCGTTTGCCCAGTGGCAGCTACAGCCGTTCCAGGAATCTGGCGAGCTCTCCCCAGAGTAAACCCTTTTAAATCATATCGTTATTTCTGTTCGTGAAGTGCGAAGAGCCTTTCTACAACCAAATAGTTCATTTGTGTACTATTTGGTTGTAGAATAAATGAATCATGTTCATAAAGATTCAGGAGGGCTGCTTGAGCCGCTTCGACGCCACCGAAAACCGCATCAACCTGACCCACCAGCGTTTTCCCGACTATCCCCGGGAACCGGCCATGCTGGTGCGGCTGGTAAAAGCCATCTCCCAGCACGTCCACGACACCGCCAACCTGGTGCTGCGCCAATACGGCCTGAATCACACGGACTACAACGTGCTGATGATGTTGTATGGCTGCCAGCAGGAGGGGATGACCGTCACTCAGCTGCGTGATGCGGCGGCGGAGAAGTCGGCCAACGTGACCCGGGTGTGCAATATTCTCTACGACCGGGGCTGGATGGCCCGTTTTGCCGACCCCCAGGACCGGCGCCGTGTGCTGGTGTCCCTGACTCCGGAAGGAGAGGCGCTGGTAGAGCAGTTTCTGCCATCCATGTCTTCACTGCTGAATGAGTACGGCTCGGCCTTTGATGCGCAGGAAACCGCCATGCTGGAAATCTTGCTCAAGCGGTTGCTGGGCGTTGCCGAGCAGATCGAACGGAACCTGTGAGCGCCGCGCCATGAGTGCCCGCCACGACGACACCGCCGAGCCCGGCCCACAGCTGGCAGGCATGCTCCGCGAAGCCGCGCTGGACTGGTTGTACGTGGGCAAGGTGCTGCTGGCCATTTTTATCGGTGGCTGGTTGGCCATGCGCCTGGACCTGCAGCAGCCGGCCACCACTATGATGACGGTGGCGCTGGTGATGCATCCGGCCAGTGGCATGGTGCTGGCGAAAAGCTTTTACCGGGCCATGGGGACGCTGGTGGGGTGTGCTGTGGCCATCGCTTTAGTGGGCCTGTTCCCGCAACAACGTGAGTTATTGCTGGTGGGCATGGCCCTGTGGATCGGCCTGTGTGCGGCCGGGGCGTCCCTGTATCGCAACTTCATGTCCTATGGCTTTGTGCTGTCCGGTTACACCGTGGCCATTGTGGTGCTGCCGGTGGTGCAGCACCCGCTGGGGTTGTTTGACTCGGCGGTGATGCGGGTTAGCGAAGTAATGCTGGGCATTCTGGTGGCCGGGCTGGTGGGGGATGTGCTGTTCCCACAGCGGTTGCGCATGGCCCTGCGTCAGCAATTGGCCGATCAATACAGTGGTTTTCTGGCGTTTGTGCGCGCCAGTCTGGGGGGCGTGCTGGCCCGTGATGCGCTGGAAGAGGCCCACATGCGGTTTGTCGGCGAGACCCTTCAGGTGGAAAACCTGCGCAGTTCCGTGGTGTTCGAGGATGCCGGGGTGCGGGCGCACAGCCCACGATTGCGCCAGCTCAACCAGCATTTCATGGAGGTCTCCACCAGCTACCAGACCCTGCATCACCTGATGAATCGCATGCACGCACCCCATCACCGCGATACCCGCGATCGGTTGATGCAGTTGTGCGTGTTCACCGCCACGGTGTTGGACGGCGATTGCCAGCCCAGCCCGGAGGCGGCGGCACGCTTGTCGCTGGCGTTACAACAGACCGAGCGGGAATTGCCCGGGCAGATCAGGGCGCAACGCCAGGGGCTGACATCCCGCCGGGAGCGGCTGGATTTCGACACCGGGGCGGAGTTGCTGGTCCGTTGCGTGCAGGAATTGCAGGCCTATGTGCAGGCCTATGCGGTATTGCGCCGCCCTGGCGTGTCCTCGGCGGCGCAGAAAGAGGTGGTATTTCAGCACGGTAATGATCGCCTCGGCGCGCTGTTGAGCGGGGTGCGGGCCACACTCACCATGCTGGTGATGGGCAGTTTCTGGATTCTGTCCGGCTGGGTGCATGGCGGCAGTGCCATGATGTTGGCGACGATCTTTACCGGCCTGTTTGCCAGTGCGCCGAACCCGTCGGCGGTGGTGCGCCAGATTTCACTGGGCTTTGCTACAGGGATGCCACTGGCCTTTCTTTGCCAGTTTCTGGTGCTTACCCACATGGATGGTTTCGGGCTAATGGTGGCAGGCACCGTACCGTTTCTGCTGACCGGGCTGTATCTCACTACCCGGCCGACACTGGCCGGTTATGGCACCGGTTATGTGCTCAGCTTTATCTACCTGCTGAACCTGCACAGCCCGATGACGTTCGATCCGGTGTATGTGGCCAACGAGGCCATTAGTCAGATCGCCGGGGTGCTGGCCGTGGCGGTGGCGTTTAGCCTGTTCGGCAATGCCTCCAGCAATGGCTGGTTGCGGCATCGCCTGTTACGTCAGTTGCGCTATCAGGTGACTCGCGCCTGTGAGGCGCCCCTGAGCGGACTGCGGCACCGCTTTGAAAGTGCCACCCGGGACCTGTTCATGCAGATCATGGTGCATGCCGGCCCGCGTGCCCGTGACTGGCTGGCCTGGGCGCTGTCGGTGCATGAAACCGGCCGGGCAGTGGTGGAGTTGCGCCGCCTGCGCCTCGCCCTGCCCCAGGCACAGCAAGCCGCGGTGAGGGCGGTGCTGGCGGTCTTTGCGGATTTGTATCGCAGTGATGCGGATAAACAACCGCATGTCCATGAGCGCGCCTTGCAGGCGCTGGATGAGGCCATGCTCACGGTGACGCACCGCCCTGCCCTGCGTCAGCTGCACCTGTTGCGCCTGGCATTGCTGGATACCCGTTCGGTGCTGATGGCGACCCCGGAATCATCTCATTCGCAGCCGTGTTTATCGGCAAGCGCAGACCAGGAGGGAGTGACCCATGCCCCGTGAAATCGCCTTGCTGGATGCGCTGGTGCCCAGCCTGCTGCTGGTGTTCGTCTTTAGCTTGCTGCTGCAGTGGGCGGTGGACTGGGTCGGCGGTCGCTATGGGCTGTATCGCTATGTCTGGCACCCACCCTTGTTCCGGGTGGCGGTATTTTTTTGCTGTTTTGGCGGCCTCGGTTTGCTGGTCATGCAGTAGCTGAACAAGAAAGGAGAGAGGCGGATGAAAACCCAATCCCTGCTGCGTGTCATGGTGACCCTGGTCATGGTGGTGCTGGCGTCACTGCTGGCCTGGGCCCTGTGGCAACACTATATGTATTCCCCCTGGACCCGTGATGGCCGGGTACGGGCACGGGTGGTTCAGGTGGCGCCGGATGTGACCGGTCTGGTCACCGAGGTGGCTGTCGAGGATAACCAGAGCGTGCAGCGGGGGGATCTGCTGTTCGTGATCGATCGCAGCCGCTACCAGAATGCCCTGCAGCAGGCAGAAGCAGACCAGCAGGCCGCCGAAGCGGCCGCACGGGCAGCCGGAGCGGATATCCGTGCAGCCCAGGCCAGTGCGGCCAAGGCGCGGGCGGAGTTTGCCATGCGCCAAGCGGAGTCCCGTCGCCGGGACCGCATTGCTGAAGCGGTGTCCCGGGAGGTGCGCGATAACGCCCACAGTAACGCTGACGCGGCGCAGGCCCAGCTGCAGGCGGCCCAGGCCAGCCACCAGCGGGCCACCGCCAGCCAGCAGCAGTTGCTGGCTCGCTTGCAGCAGGCAAATGCCGCGCTGGCTTTGGCGCAATTGAATCTGGAGCGGACCGAAGTGCGCGCGCCGGTGGACGGCTATGTCACTAACCTGGCGCTGTATCCGGGGGATTACGCCCACGCCGGGCAGGCGCACATGGCATTGATCGATCGCCATGATTTCTGGGTGTACGGCTACTTCGAGGAAACCAAGCTGCCCAATGTACACGTGGGAGATGCGGTACAGGTGCGTTTACTCAGTGGGATACGCGCACGGGGTACGGTGGAGAGCATCGCCCACGGTATCGCCGATCGGGATAACCCCACCGGTGCCAACTTGCTGGCGGATGTGAACCCCACCTTCAACTGGGTGCGCCTGGCCCAACGGGTGCCGGTACGGGTATCCATCGATGCCGATAGCCTGCCTGAAGGCACGGTGCTGGCGGCCGGCATGACCGCCACTTTGACCCTGAAATCCTCCTGAACAAGGAGTCACCGCAGGCATAAAACCGGGCTTGGCAGTTAATTGCACGCCGCTCAACCGGAAAAAACGGCCTGGCAGCGGGTAACGGAACCGGGTTCATTGCGTCAAGGTTGCGTGAAGACGAACATGAAACGACCGTACGAGGACGAGTCATGTTGCCCGAAGAAATCAAACACAAGCTGTCTACCCTGGCCCGTCCCGGGTGGCGACCCCGGGTCGGCCCGGCGGTGCCGGGCGCGCGCTCCAAGTTTGGCGGCTTGCCGCTGCTGAAAACGGATGAATCCTGGCCGTGCTGTGGCCATTGTCATCAGCCCATGCAGCTGTTTGTGCAGCTCGACTCCCAGGATCTGCCGGTGGATAGCCGCGCAGGGTTCGGCGACGGCGTACTGCAGGTGTTCTATTGCACCAATGGGGAGGAAGACTGTGAAGTGTTGGGGCACGCACATCTGCCCTTCTCTGACGCCAATCTGGTGCGAGTGATTCCTCGCCAGCAGGCTGATGGCTTCGATGCCTTGCCGGTGGGGATACCGGATGCGTTTACCGAGCAGGCGCTGACGGGCTGGCAGCGCGTGACAGATTTTCCCGACCGGCAGGAAATGGCGGCCCTGAATGATGACGTGCCACAGGGCATGGTCGCCCTGCTCCAGGCTCACCGCCCTGCCCCGCAGCCGGGTGACAAGTTTCTGGGTTGGCCGCACTGGGTGGCGGAAGTGGATTACCCGTCCTGTTCCTGTTGCCAAAAACCGATGAAATTTCTTTTTCAGATTGATTCTACCGATACCCTTCCCTTCTGGTTTGGTAACAGCGGTTGTGCCTATATTTTTCAGTGCGAAAGTAACCTTCAGGTATTAACCATGAGCTGGAAAGGTAGGCCGTAATTTTTAGAAAAAATAACAAAAGAAACGTTAAAGTAAAATTACTTTTTCCCTCTTTCCTGTCGGTATTTCTGCGGCGAAATGCCCATCACTTTTTTGAACAATCGAGAAAAATAATAGGGGTCGTCATAGCCCAGTTGCAGAGCAATGGCGGCCACTCCCTGATCACTGATGTCCAGCAGGTAACAGGCATGGCTCACCTTGATGCGCAGGAAAGCCTGCATGGGGGTCTGGCCGGTCTGGCGTTTGTATTCACGAATAAAATGATAGCGGGACAAGTCGCTGGTGGCGGCGATCAGGGCGTCCAGGCTAAGGCGCTGATCGATGGCCGTTTGCAGGTGACTGTTTACCCGGTTTACATCCAGAGTGGCGTGGCGCACCTGGTGCTGGCGGCGCATCAGCGCTGCGTAGGCGAGCAGGCTGCGCAGTAAATTGGCTGCATACATCAGGTGCTCTGGCTGGGCGTTAGTGGCCGCCGCCATCAGTGCCTGAAAATCCTCTGCCAGCCGCGAGTGCACGCCCACGTTAACCTTGCGGATGCCGGGCTGCGACTGTCCGGCAATTTCGTCGAAATACCTCTCTACCTCATGCCCCCCCAAATGTACCCAGTAAATGCTCCAGGGCTGTTGCGGGTTGGCCTGGTAGCGGTGGGCCAGGCCGGCAGGGAACAGCAATAGCTCACCGGCTGTCACTGGCTGGCTCTGGCCTCCGTACGTCACTTCCCCGGCGCCGGCTACACAGTAGATCAGCAGGTCATCCGCCGGCCGGTGGCGTGCCATGCGGTGCCCGCTAGCGTGAGGGTAAAAGCCCACACCATGGGGCATGCAGCCTGCGCAAAGCGGGTGCTGGCTGACTCGGGAAAGCACTGCAGGCGGGATTACGGTACGCTGCCCGCTAGCGGGAAGCGGCCAGTGTGAGGTTTCTGCGGTTTGACGTTGTTCGGTTTTCATAAACAGCAATATAGTCCATCTTTGTTCAAAAGTGGCTATCTGCATGACAAACAAGCTGTGCTACAACAGTGTCAACGCTTGCACGCAGACTTGCTCTACGCTGGCCGCCAGCCTGGAGTACGGACAATCATGGAGATTTCGATGGCCCACCAACTACCCTTACTGATTAATGGCGAATTTGTTGCCAGCCAGACTGACCAGTGGATTGCGGTAACCAACCCGGCCACGCAGGAAACCCTGTGCGAAGCCCCGGCGGCCACCGCTGAGGAAATGGAGCGGGCCATTGCGGCGGGCAAGGCGGCGTTCCAGACCTGGAAAGAAGTGCCAGTGTCCGAACGTGCCCGGTTGATGCTGCGCTATCAGGCGCTGTTGAAAGAGCATCACGACGAAATTGCCGAGATTCTCAGCCAGGAAACCGGCAAGACCTTTGAAGACGCCAAAGGGGATGTATGGCGTGGTATCGAGGTGGCCGAGCAGGCCGCCAATATCGCTTCGTTGATGATGGGCGAAACCGTGGAGAACGTGGCGCGCAGCATCGACACTCATTCCTGGACCCAGCCGTTGGGCGTGTGCGCCGGGATTACCCCGTTCAATTTCCCGGCGATGATTCCCCTGTGGATGTTCCCGCTGGCTATCGCCGCCGGTAATACCTTCGTGCTCAAGCCCTCTGAGCAGGACCCCATGACGCCAAACCGTCTGGCCGAGCTGTTCCAGGAAGCGGGGGCAGCACCGGGCCTGTTGCAGGTGGTGCACGGTGGCAAGGAGCAGGTGGATACCTTGCTGTCACACCCGGACATCAAGGCCGTCTCGTTTGTGGGCTCTGTGCCGGTGGGGCAGCACGTGTACCGCACTGCCACCGCCAATATGAAACGCGCACAGTGTTTTGCGGGCGCCAAGAATCACATGGTCATCATGCCGGATGCCAACAAGGATCAGGTGGTCAGCAGCCTGGTGGGGTCGTCCTGCGGGGCGGCGGGGCAGCGTTGCATGGCCATCAGTGTGGCGGTGTTCGTGGGCGATTCCAAAGCCTGGATCGACGAGCTGGCCAGCCAGTTCGCACAGATTCGGCCCGGCGCCTGGAATGACCCGGATGCGGCGTATGGCCCGCAGATCAGCCCGGCAGCAAAACAACGGGTGCTAAGCATGATCGCGCAGGGTAAGAAAGAAGGCGCTACCTGCCTGTTGGATGGCTCGGACTGTACCGTGGACGGCTTGCCAGACGGCAATTGGGTCGGACCGACGCTGTTCGCCGATGTGACCGCCGACATGGCGATCTATCAGGAAGAAATTTTTGGCCCGGTGTTGTGCTGCGTCTGCGTGGACTCACTGGATGAGGCCCTCGAACTGGTCAACAACAGCCCTTACGGCAACGGCACGTCTATCTTTACTGCCAACGGCGCCGCTGCGCGCAAATACCAGCACGAAGTGGAAGTCGGGCAGGTGGGTATCAATGTGCCGATTCCTGTGCCGCTGCCATTCTTCAGCTTCACTGGCTGGAAAGGATCGTTTTATGGCGATCAACACGCTTACGGCAAGCAGGGCGTGCGCTTCTATACGGAAACCAAGACCGTTACCAGTCGTTGGTTTGATTCCGACATTCCGGCTGCCGCAGGGCCGAACATGAGCATTAATTTGAAGTGACGGGGTTTTCCGTAGGAGCGTCGCTTGCAGCGCGATTCCAGCGTCAGGTTATCGCGCCGCCAGCGACTTTATTCGCTGCGCTCCTTCGGCAGAGTCTTGAATGATTAAACGGTCTTGAAAGGATCAATGCGTGGACTTTTCTTTCACTGAAGAACAACAGGCATTCCGGGAAACGGCACGGCAGTTTTCTGAAAAAGCGCTGGCGCCTTTCGCCGCAGAATGGGATGCCAAAAGCCTCTTCCCAAAAGACGCCATTCGCGAAGCCGGGGCGTTGGGCTTCTGCTCCCTGTACTGCGATGAAGAACATGGCGGCATGGGATTGAGTCGGTTGGATGCGGCATTGATCTTTGAACAGCTCTCCCAGGGCTGCACCTCCACCACCGCCTTCATCACCATCCACAACATGGCGACCTGGATGCTCACCCGTTTCGGTAACGAGGCGACGCGGGGGCGCTGGGCCGATGCGTTGATGAGTGGTGAAAAGCTGGCGTCCTATTGCCTTACCGAGCCGGGTGCCGGTTCCGATGCCGCCTCGTTAAGCGCCACCGCAAAAAAAGACGGCGATGGGTATGTGCTGAATGGCGCCAAGGCGTTTATTTCCGGCGCCGGCGATACCGATGTGTTGGTGTTGATGGCACGTACCGGCGGGCCAGGCGCAGGGGGTATTTCCTGCTTTGCTGTGCCGGCGGATACGCCGGGCATCAGCTACGGCCGTAATGAAGCCAAGATGGGCTGGAAAAGCCAGCCTACCCGGGCGGTGATTCTCGAAGACGCACGAATTCCTGCGGACTGCCTGATCGGCGAAGAAGGGCAGGGCTTCCGGATCGCTATGGGTGGCCTTGATGGGGGGCGTATCAATATTGCCAGCTGTTCGCTGGGGGCGGCCCAGGCAGCACTGAAACACGCGCAACAATACGTGCAGGAACGCAAACAGTTTGGCCAGGCCATTGCTGATTTTCAGACCGTGCAGTTCGCCTTGGCGGACATGGCCACCGAGCTGGTAGCGGCACAGCAGATGGTGCGCCTGGCGGCCTGGAAACTGGATCAGAATCACAGCGACAAAAGTATGTTGTGCGCCATGGCCAAACGCATGGCAACGGATCTGTGTTTCAACGTTTGCAACCAGGCGCTGCAGCTGCACGGTGGCTACGGCTATATCAGTGAGTACCCGCTAGAGCGGTATGTGCGCGATGCGCGAGTGCACCAGATTCTGGAAGGCACCAATGAAATCATGCGTGTGATCATCGCGCGCAATGTATTAAAAGATTTATCGTTTTTATAAAAGATGCAACACGCAACATGCCGGCGCGCGTGCATGCATGGTGCCTGAAGCGTGATGCGATAATGACAAGGAGTGCGCTATGAAAATCGGATTCTTCGGTGTCGGTCATATGGGCGGGCCCATGGCCGCCAATCTGGTTAAGGCCGGCCATGAAGTGGTGGCGTATGACCTGATGCCCGCCTTGCTGGAAACCGTCGTTCAGGAAGGCGCCAAGGCGGCGAGTAGTGCGGTTGATGCTGTCGCCGGCGTTGACGTGGTTGTTAGCATGCTGCCGTCAGCGGGTGCGGTTCGTGGTCTGTACCTGGGAGAGGAGGGTGTGTTGTCGCACATTGATAAAAGCGCCCTGATTATCGATTGCTCCACCATTGATGCAGACACCGCCCGTGACGTGGCTGCCATTGCCCAGGAGCAGGGCAGGGTAATGATCGATGCGCCGGTCTCCGGCGGCGTTGGCGGGGCCAAGGCTGGCACGCTCACCTTTATCTGTGGCGGCCCGGAAGAGGCCATCTATCGTGCCCGCCCGGTGCTGGAATGCATGGGTGCGCAGGTGTTTCGTGCTGGTGATAACGGTGCCGGGCAACTGGCGAAAATCTGCAACAACATGCTGCTGGCTATCCACATGATCGGTACCGCCGAAGCCCTGCAAATGGGCGCCGACCACGGCCTGGACCCGGCCGTACTGTCCGACATCATGAAAGCCAGTTCCGGCGACAACTGGTCGCTGGACAAGTACAACCCCTGGCCAGGTGTGATGGAAAACGTGCCGTCATCGAAAAATTACGAAGGCGGTTTTGCGGTGAAGCTGATGAACAAGGATCTGGGGCTGGCGCTGCAAGCCGGCCTCAGCACCCAGTCCGCCACGCCCATGGGTAACCTGGCAAAAAGCTTGTATGCGGCCCATGGCAATCATGGTTTTTCAGATAAGGACTTTTCCAGCATTCAGGCATTCTTTCGCCACGATGACGATTGATTTATATCAAAAGGGTGATGTCGGCTTACGCCTACGGCAATGTTGGGCTGCGAAAAAGGTTGTGTAGGTCAGGTTAGCCGTAGGCGTAACCCGACCTACACACCCAGACAGCCGAGTATGCCCATGACATATAAAGCCTTATAATTACGGGCGAGCCTTTATCTGCTCATATGCCCAATCCACGCCCCAGGCCAATGACTGTGAACACCCGCCATAAAAGCAAGAAAAGCCAGTCCAAACCGGTTCGCAAAAGTCTGCACCCGAGAAACCTGCACAACCAGGGCTATGATTTTTCTGCTCTGGTAAGTAGTTACCCGGCGTTGGCTCCCCATGTGAAACCGAATCCTTACGGCGATCTTTCCATCGATTTCTCAAGCCCGTCGGCAGTCAAGACGCTTAACGCCGCCTTGCTAAAGCAACACTACAATATTGCCGGTTGGGATATTCCGGACGGTGTACTTTGCCCTCCCATCCCGGGCAGGGTTGACTATATCCATTACATTGCGGATTTGGTTGGGCCTGAAAATTCCGACATCAAGCTGCTTGATATCGGAACGGGCGCAAACGGGATCTACCCGCTACTGGCCTGCCGGATTTACGGTTGGCAGTGTGTGGGCAGTGACATAAACACCCAGTCGCTTGCGAATGTGGAAGCGATTATCGCCAGCAATCCCGATCTCAAAGAGCGTTTTTCCCTGCGCACCCAAACCGACAAGAACCATATTTTTGAAGGCATCATCCAGCCGGATGAGTTTTTCGATGTCAGCGTATGCAACCCGCCTTTCCATGCTTCGCAGGATGAGGCACTGAAAAGTACCCAACGTAAGGTCTCGAACCTTGCGCGCAATCGCGGTGAGGAAAAGGCGACAACAAAGGCGTCGAATCTTAATTTTGGCGGGCAGGGTGCTGAGCTCTGGTGCAAGGGCGGAGAGCTGTTGTTTCTCAAGAAAATGGTAAGAGAAAGTCAGGTGTATTCATCGCAATGCCGCTGGTTTACCAGCCTGGTATCAAAATCCGACAATGTGAGGCCTTTGAAGAAATTGATGCTGAAGGTCGGCGCCGTTGAGGTGCGGGAAATAGAGATGAAGCAGGGAAACAAGGTTGCTCGGGTGCTGGCTTGGACATTTTCCGGTAGATGAATCCGAAATATGCAACGGGGCTGGTTGTAAGTTCGCTTAACGCTTTGGCTTTGCGGCGCACCGGAGCGCCAGCGAAGGTGCGTCCGACAACAGCCATTTGTTATGTGCTTTTCTAGCCAAGCTCAATGTTAAATCCACGAAGAATCTCCACTCTCGCATTAGATAGAGCCTGCTCATCAATTCTGTAATGCGTATCTGGATCGGCTACCATCGTTGATAAGCTCATATTAATAATTTGATTATCGCTGGATATAAACTTTGGTGTTTTGGGAATGCAGTTTCTAAGTGCCACTATCTCACCAAGTGCAAGTTTATGTGATGGAAACCCAATATCTCTTTCATCCTCTTGCCTTACACAATCCCTTAGCCGATCCAGCACCTCGCCGTTTAGATAATTTTTTGTAAGGTAACCATCGCAAATGCAGAGAATAAGAGTCAATGAGCCTATCTTTAGCAAAATACTGCTTGGATCCACTAAAGTCACAAGGTCTGTATCGGCATTTTTTGTTTTGAAGGCATAAAGGCTCGATGGCAATTGAAACCCGTGACCATTTCGATACGAAGCTCGAACGTACTCGAAATTCTGACCCATCACTACGGATGAGCAAATTTCTCTCCATTCCTCATCTTGGGTCGAAATCAAGTCATAGTAGAAGAGTCCGTAATAAATTTTTGACAACCAAGTTGTGATAATTGCTGTTGCCGATTCATCTGGCCCGTACACCATAGGAAGGCCAGCCTCATCTGACTTTATAGTCTCATAAAGAGAATCTAGGTCATTGAGAAGGTTAAGAGCTCTATTTTCATAGTGGCTCCCAAATTCACTATTACAGCTCGAGTGCGCAGGTACCTTTATCCGACTATACTGAGTTTCCTTTCTCCCGGTAATCGTCTTCTCTTTAATTCCGAGCCTACCAAGAAGGCTATTTGGAATAATATGCTCTAGCGTTTTCTTCTCTTCAATTGCTTCATCGCAAAAGAAACATACCTTTCTTAAATCGCTCATATTTCGGCTATCCCTAGAGCACCATCAGCACATAACGCCCGGCGCAGCGGGCAAATTTGAGTGAGGAACGAACAGAAATTTGATCTGCCTGCCGCCGCTTGTTATGCGATCCCCACCCAAACCATTCTCATCGATAACCTCCAAGGGTCACCCTCTATCGTAGTACGACATAACACTTACCCATATAGACAAGGCGAGCCAAATCAAAACACACACCGTTCTTTTTAATTCATTCTCTGGCCTGGCAGAAATATTCATATAATGCATATACGTCATAGGAAGCCCCGCGACCTTCTCAAGAAGAAACTTAGCAAAAATAGCCCAGAAGAAGGCCGCCGCATATAACAGGAACCAACCACCATCTAACAAAACAAAAAAAACAGCGGAAAGAATGATCAAAACCAGACACGCAACCAAGAACAATTTCTACTCCAGTGCATAACAGCGTATTAGTTAGAACGTTCCGCATAACTCGGTTCCTTATAACTCTGGAACCGTGCTTCCCTTACCACAAGGAAAAGCCTGCCATAACAAAAGGTTGGGATGCTATAGCCAATCTCCTGCACGGAGTTATGAGGAACGTTCTATATAACTCCTGGAGAATTGTCATCCATTGGATGACAGCAAGGTGCTTGATATAGAAGAAAATTGTAGCTGGCGGGGTGCGTAAGCGGGGCCGTTTCCGTTGAAAACAAGCAAACCGCACTCTGCGGCTTTATGTTGGTAAGCCGTCACTATCAGGCAGCTTGTGGTTCTCGTGCATCCGGATGGCTCGCCGTAAGGTGTCCGGGTTGTTGGCGCGCGGGCGGACGTTTTCATGCCTTGCCAGTGCGCTCGCGGTGGGGGCAGCCCGGCCAGCAACAGGGGCGGCGTTTGCCGGCGGTGAGATTTTCCTGGGCACGGGTAATGCGACCCCGTCGAGTGTCGGCTTTTTTAGCGTCTTCTATCCAGCAAATCCATTCGTTACGGGCCAACGGGGTGATGTCTTCCCATTGCGCCAGCATGGCGCTGTCCGCCAGTAGAGTCTGGCGAAGATCGTCGGGCAGTGGGTGGACCACGCCGCCGCTGATGGTCTGATTTGCCATGATCCGGGTTCCCTGTGAGATCAAGGCACTGACAATAGCAAAAGGCGGTGGGTGGCCTCTATGACGTAAGTCTCCTGAAGGGGTGTGCCTCTTCCAGTTCAAAGGCCAGCTCCAGCAAGGTGCGTTCCTCGCCGTGGCGGCCGTTGAGCTGGACGCCAATGGGCAGGCCGTTGTCGGCCTGGCCCAGCGGCAGGGAGAGACCCGGACTGCCTGATGCATTGTTGGCCGGGGTGAAGGTGGTGTAACGCAACAGGCGTTCCAACTGGGTGTCGAAGTCCACATCGGCGCCCAGATAGCCCAGCTCCGGCGTGGTGTGGGCCAGCACCGGGGTGAGCACCACGTCGTACTGGTTGAATACCTCTGCGTAGCGGGCCTGGCTCTGGCGAAGCTGGCGCAGCATGCCGGGGGTTTTCAGGAAGCGTTGACGGTAATAGCGGGCCAGGCCCTGTGAAAGCGGGTCCAGCTGCTGACTATCGAATCCCTGGGGGAAAAGGGCGCGGCCGAATTTGCTGACAAAGAACGCGAGCATGGCCCAGTAAAGCAGGAAGTCGTCCACGAACCGCTGGGGCAGGTCGATGTGGGCGACGTCCACATGGTGGCCCAGGGCGGACAGCTGTTTGGCGGTGGCTTCCACGGCGGCACGGGTTTGCGGGCAGGTGGGGTCGCCGGCGATGGAGTCCAGCATCAGGCCGATGCGTAGCCGCTGTTTGCCGGGGCCGGTGACGTGCCCGACAGCGGGTAGCTTGCTGTTGCGATAGTACTTTTCGGCTTCGGCGAAGAAGTTGGCGGTGTCGCGCACGGTGCGCGTGAGCACGCCATCGCTGATGATATTGATCGGCAGGGCTTTGGCGGCTTCCTGGGTGACCAGGCGCCCGCGGGTGCTTTTCAGGCCCACCAGGCCGCAGACCGCTGCGGGGATGCGGATGGAGCCGCCGCCGTCGTTGCCGTGGGCAATGGGCACGGCGCCTGCGGCCACCAGTGCGGCGCTGCCGCCGGAAGAGCCGCCGGCGGAGTGGTTCAGGTGCCAGGGGTTGCGGGTGGCCGGGGCGTGAGCCATCTCGGTGGAGGCGGTAAAGCCGAAGGCGGGCAGGGTGGTCTTGCCCAGCAGGTTAAAACCCTGAGCCAGATACTGCTTTGCCAGTACGCTGGTTTTCTTCATGGGTTTGCCGCCCACGGCGGCACTGCCATGGCCGGTGGGCAGGCCGCGCAGGTCGATATTATCCTTGATCAAGCTGGGAACGCCGGCAAAAAAGCCCTCAAAATGCTTGTTGCCGGCTCGTTCCCGCGCTTCTGCATAGGTATCCAGCACCAGCCCGTTGAGGGTGGGGTTGACCCGCTGCAAGCGGGCGATGGCGGCCTCGGTGGCGTCGGTGGTGCTGATGTCGCCGCGTTGCAGGCGCTCTGCCAGAGCAGTGGCGTCATCGATGCCCAGGGCGTCATCGGTAAAGGCGTGAAGCGTGTGCTGTGTCATGGTGTCTCGCGGGCCGGTTGTTATTTCGCACGAATGTACCAGTTTGGCGCGGGGCGGGCGGGGGCTGATCGGGCCAATCGGTTGACAGGGCAGGCGCGTTTCAGGGCCGCGCCCGTTCCACGCGTTTGTGCTGGGCCAGCAAGTGGCGGGCCAGACCGGTGAGTTCGGCAATGCTGCCGACCACGGCGTCCGGACGGTGTGGGTGTTTGACCGTATGCGGGAAAATCTTGTCCAGCCAGGCCTGATCCCAGCCCGCGCCATTATAGAAAATGGAGGTAACATCGGCTTCCTTGGCGGCAATCACGTCGGTGGTGCTGTCACCCACATACCAGCAACTTTCGGCGGGAGGCCTGTTGAGAATCTCCATGGCCTTCAACAGCATCTGTGGTGACGGTTTGCGTTCCTCCACATCACTGCCACACACGACCACATCAAACAGGTCTTCCCAGCCGGTGCCATCCACCAGGGCCAGTTCGTGTTCCAGAAATTCCCGTTTGCGGTTGGAGATCAATCCGACTTTTACGCCTAGCTCGCGCAGGTGCTCCAGTTGTGGGCGAATGTCTGGTTCCAGCGGATGTACTTCGGCCACGTATTTTCGGTAGGCCTGGTCGAAGGCCTGGTGAGCGCGCCCTTTGGCGTCTTGATCACTTCCGAACAATACTTCGAAGATATCGGTGCGGGAAATCTTCCGCTGAGAGACGATTTTGGGGTGCAAGCGGTGATGATCTTTCACATAAATCAGCAGCTTGGCGTCTTCAATAGTCTTGGATTCATCCGGGTCCAGCAGCCGGTCCCACAGGTCGAGATCTTCTAGTTGGGGAAGGATGTCATCCACGGCGTGGTACATGGCGTCATGGGTGTCTACCAGAGTGGCGTGCCAGTCAATCAGAATGACATCGGGGCGGGCGTGGGGCAGTTGCAGAATACTCATTATGAGGTTGCCCGTAGGTTGTGAATGGTGGCTTATCGCTTGGTCACATTGGCGTGTCGCCATGCCGTTCAGCTTAACCACCAGTATAGACAACCGCGTGTGTTTTTTAAGGCTCTGTAAAGCGTGTCACCATTTTGAAAAGCTGTGGATGGGACTATCGTGACACTCTGTAAAATTTGTGCTTCTATCGGAGGCGGATCACAGGTTTAACGTTGCAGCTCGGGGTGCTCAACAGTTCTGCCCGGGAATGGCAGCGATTAACAAAACAATGCACAGGGATGATGATCATGGGTACTCTCGCTTCCAGGCGCACCCTCGGTACTGCGCTGCTTCTTGCTCCTCTCACTTGCTTGGCGGATTCCTCTTTCGAAGTCTACGGTTTCGGGATGGTGGATTATGTGCAGGCGTTTGATCGGCCCAATCCGGATTGGGTAGGGGCGTTGCGCCCTAGCCGAATTCCCACCAACGCTTCTTCGGTTGGCAGTGATGGTCAGGCGGAGTTGAGTGTTCGCCAGAGTCGTCTGGGTGTGAATGCCAGCACCATGGCCGGTGACAGTGAACTGACCACCAAATTCGAATTCGATATGTACGGCGTCGGCCCGGATGAGGGGCAGACGACGATTCGTTTGCGTCATGCCTACGGTGAGTGGAAATCCATTTTGGCCGGGCAAACCAATAGTGTGTTCATGGACGGGGATGTGTTCCCTAACGTGATCGACTACTGGGGGCCGTCGGGCATGGTGTTCCTGCGCAATCCGCAGATTCGCTGGACGCCGGTGCAGGGCGATCAGACCGTGGCCGTGGCCATTGAGACTCCGGGTAGTGGGGTGGATAACGGGCTGGATCCGAATACCACTGCGGGCGACAACGAATACCCCGACCTGACCGCGCACTTCCGCCAGGTCGGCGACTGGGGCCACTTCCAGGTAGCGGGTATCCTGCGCCAGGTGGGCTATGACACTCCCGGTGGGCCTGATGGTAGCCCGGACGACAGCGAGTTGGGTTGGGGCGTCAATTTGACCACCACGATCAACCTGCTGGAAAAAGACCGTCTGATTCTGGGTGTGGTTCATGGTGATGGTATTTCCAATTACATGAACGACGGTGGGGTCGATATGGCACCGGATGGCAATGTCATCGATCCGGATTACCAGGTGGTGCCACTGACCGGCCTGATCAGCTATTACGAACATGCCTGGAATGACCGTTACAGTTCCGCTATTGGTTATAGCTCTACCGAAATCGACAACACGGATTTCCAGGGCCCGGATGCTTTCAAGAAAGGCGAGTATGCCTCAACCAACCTGCTCTATACCCCTAATGACAAGGTCATGATGGGGGTGGAATACCTGTTTGGTAAGCGCACCGCCAATGACGGTGACAAGGGCTACGACCGCCGTGTCCAGTTCAGCGTCAAATACAGCTTTTCCAGTGGCAATCTGCTTTAAGTGAAAGCCGGAATCTCTCAGAGGGAGCATGAGTAATGCAATATTCACGTAAGTTCTTCAGCCTGTTTTTTGCCGGCATGCTGGCGGTCGCAAGCGCCAGCTGTTCAGCAGAAAATGAGGCGCCAGCGGCGTCTCCGGTGGACAGCAAGCTCACCGAAAAAAACATCAATGATGCGTTGAAAAAAGCCTATGACAAGTACAAGGGATTGAAGGAAGGCGCTAACGCCAATTACATCCCCGCGCTGGACAAGGTGGACTCCAATATCTTTGGTATTGTGCTGGTGACGGTGGACGGCAAGGTCTACAGCGTGGGCGATATCAAATCCGAGGTGTCGATCCAGTCTATCTCCAAGGTCTTCACCATGGCCAAGGTGACAGAGGAGAAAGGCATCGATGCACTGCCCAAGAATGTGGGGGTAGACGCTACCGGCCAAGTGTTCAATTCCATCTATGCCATCGAGCAGAACCAGGGCCATGAAATGAACCCGCTGGTGAACGCCGGTGCGATTACCACCACCAGCATGGTGCAAGGCAAGAGCTACAACGAAATCTGGAACAAGATCCTCGGTTACTACAGCGAGTTTGCGGGCCGGGAACTGACCGTGCTGGAGGATATCTACAAGTCCGAAGCGGCGACTAACCAGCGCAACCAGGCGATCGCACACCTGATGTATGCCTATGGTCATATCGAAGGTGACCCGCTGCAGGCCACCGACATTTATACCCGTCAATGCTCTGTGGGTGTCAATGCCAAGGACCTGGGCACCATGGCGGCGACGCTGGCCAACGCCGGGACCAACCCGGTAACCGGCAAGGCTTTGGTTAAACCGGAAGACATGCCGGAAATTCTGGCGGTGATGGCGACGGCCGGGCTGTATGACGATGCGGGCAAGTGGTTGTACAAGACCGGCCTGCCTGCCAAGAGCGGTGTGGGCGGTGGTATCATTGCCGTTTCTCCGGGCAAGTTCGGCATCGCGGCTATTTCTCCGCCGCTGGATGAGGCCGGTAACAGCGTACGTGCCCAGAAAGCCATTGCCGATATCTCCGCGGCGCTGGGGGGCAACCCGTACGAAGCCGCACCTTATGGTAAGTGATGAAAAAAGTCGTTGTTAATGGCTGGCCGGTGATGGCCGGCCGACCTTTCTCGTCTGACAGTGCTTCTTGCCAGACAACCAAACAGGCAGCCTTCTGGGCTGCCTGTTTGGTTGTCTGCACCTTTCCTGCTGTCGCCTTTGCAGCGGATCAAACCTTCGACACGGCCAGTACCCCGCCGCAGATCTGGCAGCCGCCCAGCTTTGATGTGCAGCAATGGGACTGGATTCAGCTGGATACTGGCGAGTGGGTGAAGGGCCGCATAAAGGTCTTGCATGAAGAGTCGGTCGAGATCGACAGCGATCATTTCGATTTGATTTCGATTGACTGGGAAGACGTGGCCTATATCCGCACAGGGCGCGTCATGTCGGTGCTGCTGGATGGAGGTGAAGTGATCCTGGGGCGTTTGACCACGGAGCGCGGCAAGCTGCTGGTGGGCGGTGAACCGGTTGAGTTTCCGCAGGTGGTGGGTATTGCCTCGGCCTCACCCAGAGAGTTTGATTTGTGGTCTGCGGATATTTCGGTGGGCCTGAATTTCCGCAGTGGTAACGTGGAACAGAAAGACCTGAATACCAAGGTTTCACTGAAACGCCGCACGGTAAAAAATAATACCAAGATGAGTTATACCGGTAACTATTCGGAATCGGAATCCGAGCAGCTGGCCAATAACCACACGGCGAGTCTGAGTCATGATTATCGGATTAGCCATAAATGGTTTTTCAGGCCGATTCAGGCGGAATATTACCGTGATCCGTTCCAGAACCGTGAAGCAGAATGGACGGTAGGTTTTGGTGCGGGGTACCAGATTTTTGATACATCGAAGCTGGATTGGACGGTCTCGGCCGGTCCCGGTTATCAGCGTACCGAGTACGTGGACGTGGCGCCGGGTGAAGACCGTACCGTGTCTACGCCCGCATTGCTGTTGGGTACTTATTACGATCAGGATATTACCGACAATATCGACTTCCAGATTGATTATCAGGTGACCTTGACGGAAGAGGACGCGGGCCGTGCCAAGCATGACTTCTATATGGCACTGGACGTGGATCTGACCAGCCGTTTGGACCTGAGGCTGGCGGGTACCTGGAAACGAATTGAAAGCCCGCAACCGGACAGCGACGGCATTACTCCGGAAAAAGACGATTTTACCGCTACCCTGGGGCTTGCCCTGGAGATATAAGCGGTGAAGTAACAGTGCGCGCCGGCGAATGCCTGGTGCCATCTCCGTTGATTCAAAACCGCAAACCAGAGAGTGTGATGGTCTGTGACAGGCTGCCTGCAGCCAGGTTGGCTACAGGCATGCTTTGTACCGGTAGAATTAAAGCTGACCCAGCACCGTGTCGGCGCTGCTTTTGTCTACGCCTTTGGCGTCCACACCGATGTATTCCACCACGCCATCGTTGGCGATCAGGGCGAAACGCTTGCTGCGAATCCCCATGCCGCCGCCGGTGGCGTCCAGTTCCAGCCCCAGCGCCTTGGCAAACTCGGCATTGCCGTCGGCCAGCATGGTCAGGCGCTCGGCGTTCTGGTCTTTCTGCCAGGCATCCAGCACGAAAGCGTCGTTAACGGCCATGCAGGCAATGGCATCTACCTTGTCCAACAGGGCGTCGGCATTCACCACAAAGCCAGGCATATGGGTGTTGGAGCAGCCGGGGGTAAAGGCACCGGGAACGGCAAACAGCACCACTTTTCGGCCTTTGAAAAATTCCCCGGTGTTGAGGTCTTCCGGGCCGTCTGGGCCGTTGGTTTTCAGGGTGATAGAGGGGAGGGTATCGCCAACTGCAATGCTCATGATTCGCGTCCTTGGCTTGAGAATGGACACTCACTGTAGCAAAGAGACACGGACAAAAAAGGGTGTTTACGGACAGAGAGGCAAATCACCGCCACAGGGCCCTGCGAATGTGGCTTGTCTGCTGGCGTTGAATGCGAAACAGGTTCAGGGTAACTATCTGTTGAATCAGGCAAAAGGAGAAAATCGTGGGGCAGACAATCGTTATTACCGGAGCGAACCGCGGGATCGGTCTTGCCATGGCGCAGGCGTGGTGTGCCAGAGGCGATACCGTGATTGCCACTTGCCGCCAGCCCTCTGCAGCGCTGTTGGAAAGCGGTGCTAAAGTGATCGATGGCGTGGATGTGAGCACGGCGGACGGGGTGATGAACTTGCAGAATGCGCTGGGCGAGACCCCGGTAGATATGCTCTATAACAACGCTGGCATCATGTGCAGTGAAACGGTGGACGCCATGGACTTTGACGCCATGCGCGACCAGTTTGAGGTCAATACGCTGGGGCCGCTGCGGGTCACCCTGGCCTTGTTGGCTAACATGCATGCAGGCAGCAAGGTGGGCCTGATGACTTCGCGAATGGGGTCCATGGCAGATAATACCTCCGGGGCCAAATACGGCTACCGGGCCAGCAAGGCCGCCCTGAATGCGGTGGGCAAATCCCTGGCGGTGGATTTGGCGGCGCGCAGCATTGCGGTGGCGATTCTGCATCCGGGCTGGGTGCAGACTGACATGACCCGGCAGAGCGGTAATCTGACGGCGGAAGAAGCGGCCAGCGATCTGATTGCGCGGATGGACGACCTGACCCTGGAAAACAGCGGGACCTTTTGGCATTCCGATGGCAGCGTGCTGCCCTGGTAATGGGATTGCTTTCTCTGAATACAGAAGAGGGTTTCACCGAATGCTGATGGAGAACAAGTCATGACGCACGCTGTGCGCTTTCAACATCCACGCTACACCATTCGCCGCAAGTTCTTTCGGTTCTTCGGTGATGCCTTCCATCTTTATACGGATGATGGAGAACTGGCGCTTTACTCCAACATGAAGCGCTTCCGCATCCGCGAAGACATCCGGCTCTATGCGGACGAAAGTCAGGACCAGGAGTTGCTGCGAATTTCCACTCGCAGCATTTTCGATTTCGCTGGCGCCTATGACGTACATGATTCGCAAAGCGATGAGCATGTGGGGACGCTGCGGCGGTCGGGCTTCACATCGTCTTTCCTGCGCGATCACTGGACCTTTCTGGATAGTGGTGGCCAGGAAGTCGGTACCCTGCAGGAAGACTCCATGATCAAGGCGCTGGTGCGACGCTATATCGAAACGTTGGCATTTTTCTTTCCGCAGCACTACCACGCTACCGTGGGGGATAGCCCCGTGGCCGAGTATCGTCAGCGCTTCAATCCCTTCATTCTGAAACTGGATGTGGATTTCAGTGCCGATCGTGAAGGCCGGTTAGACAAGCGTCTGGGGATTGCTGCCGGGGTGTTGATGTCTGCCATCGAAGGGCGTCAGGAATAAAAACGGGCAGACGCTGTCTGCCCGGAAGGGTGTGCCAGAACAGGGTGATTCAGCGGCGGCGTCGCAGGCCGCCGCCGATCAACAAAATCAGGAAGGGCAGTAGCGCTCCGATACCGAAGGCGCCACCGCCTCCACCACCACCGCTGCTATAGGACGGCCGGTTGCTGGTGTACATGGGCTGGGCGGTGTCCGCACGGTTGCTGGTGGGGGCGTTAGCCTGACGCTGGGCCTTGGCCAGTTTTTCGATTTCCCGGCGTTTGGCATTGCGGCGGTCGATACCGTATTCAGCGAATACTTCATCGCGCAATACCACCATGGAGGTGTAGTTGGTGACCAGGCCGTATTCCAGGCCCAGATCCACGATGCCCTGTTGCAGGTCCTTTTCCTCCCCGAAGTAATTAATTTCCTGCTGCATGTCCTGAATGGTGGCGTAGGCCCACAGGCGTTCCAGCTCCGGGTTATCACCACCCTGGGCGGGGAAGTTGAAGCGGGTTTTGTACTGCTTGTCCTGGCCCGCCACGTTGGCACGCAGCGTGACGTTTGCCGGGCCGTTGCCCCAGTAATGGCCGAGCAGCACGATTTGACGGCCGTGGTAAATGCTGCCGATGCGCTGGGGCTGGAGATCAGCGGTACGTACCCCGTCGATATCGATTTCAACGTCATTCATGGCCTGGTGGGTGAGCTTGGCGGTGGCGTTGAGAATCTGCCCGGCGATGTCGTCACTGTTGGACACACTGATGGCAAAGCCGTTGCTGGCACCGGTCATGGCAGTGAGCATGGGGCGGTTGGCGCTGTTACCCATGACAAAGGTGAACAGACGAACGTCGTGGTTTTCCAGCAAATCGATGAAATTTTTTTGTTGGGTTTTGCCCACGTTGGCTACACCGTCGGTGACCAGCACGATGCCGGTGGGGCGATCTGCATCCAACGGGTTCAGAGCCAGACTCAGGCCGCCGAACAGGTTGGTGCCGCCCCGCGACTGGAGCTGCATGACCTTCTTCGTGTACTGGCGAATATTGTTCGGCGTTGCGTCCACAAAACCACTGGTGAGTTCTTCGGCGCGGTCATCGAACAGCACGATACGGAAGCGATCGCCGCCGCGCAGTTTGCCCAGCGCCTGGCTGACGCCGTCGCCCAGAGTCGCCAGTTTGGCGCTCATGGAACCGGAGATATCCAGTACGAACACCCAGTCGCTACCGGTGGTGATCGGGGGCAAATCATCACCGGGGGTGATGCTGAGCATGAAGGTGCCACGGTCCTTGCCCGGCGCCTTGTAGGCCACCAGGTCCACGCTGCCGGGTAGGTCCTGCTGGTGACGCCAGTAGACCACGATGTCCTGGCCGAGAGTGAAGGCATTGGCCGGTTGGCCGTTGGCAGCCGGTGGTGTGAAGTTGGGGTTCTCGCTGTTTGTTTCTTCTTCACTGCTGGCGGTTGCCGTGCGGTTGTCCAGTGTTACCTGCCATTGCTGTGGGCCCAGCTGCTGGATCTGTGCCTGGGGGTGTTTGGGTAGCCGCAGCGCATCCACCGGGTAGCCGCTGCGCAGGTTAAGGGTGAAACTGAAGTGCTCTTCAACGCTGTCGTTGGCAGTCCAGAAGGCCAGCTTTTTCTCGTCTACGCCGCCTTCCTCCAGCGGGTAGACATAACGGCCGATGCCGGTATCCACGGAGGCAGGCTGCATGTAGACCAGCCGTACCCGGGTATCCTGGCCGGCGCGCACCGGCTGCACTTTCACATCAAAGGCCTTGTAGCTGTCTTTCTCGGTGAGGCCGGCTTCACGGCCGGCGGCTTTTTCCTGCTCGTATACCTGGCGGGCCTGCTCTTTTTCCAGCACTTCACCGATCACCGGTTTGTCGTCGATCCAGACGGTGAATTCGGCCACCGTGCCTTTTTCGGGAACCGGAAAGCGGTAGTAGGCCTCCAGATCCTGATCATTGGGGTTGTGGAACACCTGCTCGACTTCGGTGATGGCATAGCCGTCTTCCACGTCCACCGTGACATGCTGTTCGCGGATTTGTAGCGGTGGCAGGTTGCTGTCGACGGGGGCCATCAGCCCGGCAGCAAGACTGTGTTGAGTGGCGGTCAGGGCGCTGAATGTCAGCGCCACCGTGGCGAGAAGACGTTGGAATCGATTCCTGAAACCCATGAGGATTCTCCTTGTTATCGGTCATGGGCTACGTTGTACGCGCTGGGGTCCGCTTTGTTAAACAGTGTTCATTAACAAGACATGTCGCAAGGTGTTCAATAGAACGCGAATTTGGGTATTACCCGTTATGGATCAGTTGTTTACGTGTGGTATCGATTAATGCAGCGAAGTCCGGACGGGCGATGACGGCCAGCACCAGAGTGTAGACACCATTGAGTAATGCGAGCAGAACATCCGCCTGCATCAAGCTGAGGGCGATTACCCCCATGGAAAGCGCATCCAGGATGCCCAGCAGCATGAACATGCTGGCCTGCACCTTGGCAACCGCCTGATCGTCGGAAGAGTCGGCGGGGGTAACGGTCTGGGCCTGGCGGCCGGCGATGGCTGAGGGGGATAGCAGCAGATTACGCAGCGGTCGGGCCACCACCAGCATCAAACCCATGGCCCCCATGGCGCCCATGCGCAGAGTCTCCTGCGGCAGCAGCTCAGCGGAGGCGGTGTAGTTACCAAACCAGACCAGTCCGGCGATGGCGATTCCGATCAGCATGGGGGCGGAGAGCACCAGAAACCAGAACATATTAAGCCGTTGGGTGGCCGAGCTGGAGGTGGACATAGAGACTTCCCTGTAATCCGTTGCGGGCTGCAAACGGTGTTAGATAAACAGGCAAAATAGCAAAGCCAGGGTGGATAAAAAAGCGCGATTTGTTTCTGTCATTCAACGCCATTCTTTCTGGCAATTCTTGCCATGCCGTTGATCAGTGGACATTGTTAAGCTCGATAAGAACTTGTCGGTTCTAACGCCCCGAAACGCGAGGGCAAGGAGCAAAAGAATGACCGCAATGCTCGCAGCCAGGCCACTGGACCATGCCCAGTTGAACCGGGTGGGTGACCCCGGGCGTCCGCAGATGCGTCGGGTGCGCAAACTGCTTTCGTTGATGATCGGTTCCGATCCGCAGCCCAGTGAAGGACAGATGCGGGTGATTCGTGAGCACATGCTGATGGGCGATCGCCTCGCGGACGCCGTGGTGGACATGTACAAGAGTCTGCCGGCGGGGCAGGGGAGAAAACTGGTGGATCAGGCGTTGGTGCAGGGTATCGAGGCGCTCGATAATCCGCCGGAAGCGTTGCAGGCCTTGTTCAATCAGATTGACCATGAGCCTATCTGGCTGGACCGGGAAAAACTGCGCCTGGCCTGTGATGTCTCTCATCGGGTTGGGCTATCCGGGGAGCTGGTATTGCGCAACCTGTCGTTGATGGGGGGCTACCTGGGCGCCGCCGCTGCCAAGCCACTGGTGTTCACCGGGGAGCTGGATCGCATGGCGAACCGGCGCCTGGTAGAAACCGGAAAATTCTGGATGGACGTGACCACGCCGGGTGGCCTGGCGCGTGATCAGGAAGGATTCAAAAGTGCGGTGCGAGTGCGGCTGATGCATTCTCAGGTGCGCGCCATGCTGTTGCAATCCGACAAGTGGACAATGGCCTGGGGGCACCCGCTGAATCAGTGGGATTCCATGGCTACCATTCTGGAATTTTCAGTGATCTTTCTCACCGGGTTGCGTTCATTGGGCTTTATTTTCAGCAAGAAAGAGCGCGAAGCCGTGGTGCACCTGTGGCGCTATGTGGGTTACTTGATGGGAGTGGAAGAGCGCATCCTGCCCACCTGTGAAGCGGATGCCATGCGGGCGTTCTATCAGGTGGTGGCGACCATTTGCGAAAGCGATGATGACACTCGCAAGCTGGGCCAGGCCCTGGCGGGGGCGTCCTTGCAGGACGGTGGTGACAGCTGGGCGGCAAAACGCCTGGCGCGGCTGGAATATACTCTGCGAGCCGGTTACACCCGTTATATTCTGGGCGATGAAGCTGGCGATAAATTGGGCCTGCCACGCACGGCAGCGAAGTATGTGTGGCCCGCACAGATTCCCCTGCGTGTGGGGGCTGAACTGGTGCGCAAGAGCGTGCCCGGTGCTAACCGGGTGCTGGTATGGCTGGGAGCCAAAGCCCGTAGGGATCAGTTCCCGAAGCGAGTGCAGCGGCTAAAAGCGGATACCACCTTTACGCCGGTGAAGACGTTGGCGCGCTAAAGGCGACGGCAGCACGCTTCACGCGACACGGGTTAGTTCTTCTGCAACGAAAAAAGCCGCGCCCAAATTTGGAACGCGGCCTCTTGCGTTTGTGTGACTACAGCGCTGGTACGGCGTTGTTGCGTGACGCGTGTTGCGTGCAAGCTAGTCTCTAAAATTATTAAATTGCAGCGGCGTTTCGATTTTAGATTCCCGCAACAGCGCCATCACCGCCTGCAGGTCGTCACGTTTCTTGCCGTTCACCCGTACCTGATCGCCCTGAATCGAGGCCTGCACCTTGATTTTGCTTTCCTTGATTTCCTTGACGATTTGTTTGGCCACGGGCTGATCGATGCCCTGGCGGAAGGTCAGGGTCAGCGAGAAGGTTTTGCCGCTATGCTCGGGCTCTTCCGGTTTGTCGGCGCCGGCGGCGCTGATGTTTTGTTTCAGGCAGGCTTTGCCGAACAGCTCCTCCAGCTGACGTACCTGAAAATCGGATTCGGTTTTCAGGGTAACGGCCAGGCCGTTCTGTTCGATGCTGGCCTCGACGCCGCGGAAATCGAACCGGGTAGAAAGCTCGCGGTTGGCGTTATCCACCGCGTGGCGAAGGGCGACTTCATCAATCTCGGAAACAATATCGAAAGACGGCATAAGGGGTCCTGTCGGCAGTAATGAGCGTGTCTTGGGGCAATTATACAGAGGCAAAGCGGTGACAGGGCAAGTCGGGGTGGTTGTCGTCAATGCGGGTGCGGTGGGCTATCCGATATACTGCGGTGCTCTGTTACGCTGCGGCCCGGTTCGCAGGACGAAAGATAACAACCATTTGAGGGTAGGGTATGCAGAACCAGTCCACAGGCGGGCCATCCCGTGTGCCATTGGGCCAGCGAATCGGCCGGGCTCTGCTGCGGCTCACCGGCTGGACAGCCGGTCCCTTCCCGGATATCGACAGGGCGGTGATTGCCGGCGGCCCACATACCTCCAATTGGGATGGTGTGCTGGCGCTGGTGAGCCGTTCCGCGCTGCAGAAAGACGTCAACGTGATGATCAAGAGCAGCCTGTTCAAGGGGCCGCTGGGGGCGCTGTTGCACGCGCTGGGGGCCATGCCGATTGAACGGGGCAAGGCTGGCGGCATGGTTGAGCAAACCGTGGCGGCGTTCGCAGAGCGTGAGAAACTGCTGATCGCGGTGACCCCTGAGGGCACTCGCAGCAATGCGGACCAATGGAAGCTGGGCTTCTATCACATTGCCCGCCAGGCCAAGGTGCCGATTATTCTGGCGTTGGCGGATTATCAAGAAAAGACCTTTTCGTTTCCGGTAGTGATCTATCCGGGTGATGACATGGAGGCGGATCTTCAGCAGATCTATCGGCATTTTGCGGGCGTCACGCCGCGCCATGCGGACAAGCTGTCCGCGCCGGTTTGCGCAGCCAAAGCGGCCAGCGCTACTGGCGCTGACTAGGTGTGTGAACAGATATAAGCCAGGAGAGGGGCAGGCCACGCACCGGTGACCTGCCGGGGGAAGACTAGAACGCCAGCACCACATCCGTGGTGAGAGCCCAGCCGTTGCCGCCTACCTGGAACGGTACGCTGCTGTAGCCCACCGGGGAGTCTTTCAGGTAGAGGCCCTGCACGTTAAATCGGAGTTCCTTTCTTTTCATTGGGTACCAGTTAAAGCCCACGCTCAGATCGTGCGGCGTACCATACTCCCCCTGAATTTCGGAGAAGCCCACATAAGGCTGCAGTACCCTGGGGATGGCCATCATTGAAGCCTGTATCTGATAGCCCTTGTCGTCCAGTCTGTCCTCGGGCAGTGGCCCAGTGGCATCGAAATTATCTACCCAGCGGTGGTAGAACTCTGCCTCCAGAAACCAGCCGCGATATTTGACCCCGGCGTTGACCGCTGCCATCTGGTAGGTGGCCTGCTCAATGGTTGTGCCATTGCCAAAGGGGCCCTGACAGACTCCGCCACCATCCGGGTAGCAGTTGAACAGCAGCGTGCCGTCGGACAAACGGATCTGGGTGTTTTCCACGGTCTCGGTGCCGGGCTGCGCCTGTCGGTCTTCGCGGCTGTGGGTGAAGTGCACCCCGAAGCGGGTTGCCACCTCTTCGTGGAAAGCATAATCCCCCAGCTCCTCACCGGGGCCGTACTCACCGGTGGTGGGCATCCACCACAGGGCGCCGGAAACAGTGTTGAGTCCATCGTCCAGTTGCACGCCATCCACGCCCAGCTGGCTCAGGTTGTTGCCCAGCATGGCCCGATATTGCAGGCCCTTGGCAATTTCGCCTTCCGCCCAGATGCCCATGGTGTAAGACCCGCGGAAGAATTCATCGGCGATGGTGCGATGATCATTCTTGAGCCAGTTGGGGAAAGTGCTGTTGGTAGACCGGGTGGAGGGAAGGGCACCAACGCCACCGTACAATTTGAAGGCTTCGTTGAAGTGGTAACTGAGGTTACCACCGACGACCACCTGTGCCGGATCGCCCTGGCTGGTGTTGGACGTCCAGGTGTAGAACAGGTAGTTCAGCTTGGGATCGAAGATCCAGCCCTTGAAGCTCATGTTCACCTTCTGGAACTGGATGTCGTTGCGAATATCAATATCGCTTGAGCGACCAAAGCTGTCGGTGTAGCCGCGATCGAAATCCTTCTGGTTCAGGTAACGGGTATAACTGAACACACTGAAATTCACTTCGCCCAGATCCGAATTGAACAGGTTGAAGCCCTTGCCCGGACGATAGCCCAGGCTGCCGCCGGGGTTGTCGGCGGGGCGCTGGGGGGACGGTGTGCTTTGCCCGTACAGTTCGGTTTCCAGTTGCTGGATTCGCTGGTCGAAATCCTGACTCTGCTGCTCCAGATTCTGGCGCATGGAGCGTAGCTCCTGGAGTTGTTTTTCCACTTCCGGGTCGGCGGTTTCAGCCAGTACCGGGTTGGCAAGCAGGGCAGCGCAGAGCGCTGCCGAAGAGGAGGTGATTTTTCGCATTCCCGAGTCCTTTATTATCAGCTGTTGCTGTTGTCATTCGCAGGGCAAACGTCGGGAGCGTTGTAGTCCAGCTCCATCAGGCGGAAGTAGTTGGCGCCCAGGGCAATGTTATGGAATGCCTCGTCGTCCAGTGCTCTCAGGGCGCGACTGGTCACGTCCAACTCCTTGCCATATTGGTCATCTGCCTTGTAGTCAGCCGCCACAAAGTCGGTGCCTGGCAGGATGCGGGTGGAGTATTCGTTAAAGAACGGAATGTAGATATCACCCCACTGGTGATACTCGTTGTAAAGCACGTCCCAGGAGATATCCAGCATCAGGTTGGGATACTTGTCGAGCAGGCCCTTGAGGATGGTGACGTGCTGCACCGGGTTCATCTTGCCCAGTTCCTTGGAGAGCCCCATGTGCGCCCACACGATCTTGTTATCCGGGTAGGTGGCGAGGATATGTTTCATCAACGGCAAGTGTTCGGTGGGGTTGGCGTCGTTGCCGAGATCGGAATGGAAGGTAACGGGAATGCCACGTTCCTGCAGCACCGCCATGAACGGCGCCCATTGGTCGATGCTCTGCATGGTGGCCGGTTCGTGGTTGTTTTGCAGTAGCGCCTGTTTCACCACGTTCAGCTCGCCGCTCCAACTGAACATGCCCGGGTACTCCCGGTCATACAGTTCGATCAGGTCCACCACGTTTTCCGGGTGCGCCAGATCCATGAAGGTCATGGACAGGGTGATATGGAGATTGTCGCTGGGGTACGCCACGGTTTCCATGCCATTAACGAAGTCGTTCTTGATGCTCGGTTCGGCGGTGACGCCAGGGCAATCCAGGTAATAGTTACAGCCTGAATCCAGCTCCAGGATCTGGCCAATACCGAAATAGTTCACGAAGCGAACACCCTGGTCTTCCAGCATGGTGTGCAGCTTTTCCGGTGGTATGGCTGCGCCCCCGAATGGGCGAGGGTGGAAGTGGGCATCTACCAGTGGAGTATAGGGTTCTTTTTCCCGGTCGTAGCAGGCTTGCTGTTCGCTGGGCTGTTTGAGGGATTCCAGCGTGCGCTCATTGGCTGTGCGGGTATGGGTCGCAGTGGTGGCGCAACCGGTGATCAGAACGGCCACAGGAAGGGCGACAAGAGATTGACGGAAACGCGGTGAAACAACGGCGGCTGACAGCTTGCCGAGAATATCCCTATTCATGATGAACTCCCCTGATTTTTTTATCGGTACCGGATTCACTGGATCGGTCTTGTTCGATACTAGGAGAAAATGTAGAGGCCTACCACCTGCGCAGCCACGTATTGCGAGTGGGTGTGACAGAGCCAACAGTCCCTGTTTCTACCTGAGGCTGGTGCGTCCATCGACCGACTCCAGGTAGACGCTCGGCGTGAATCTGTGGATGCTCCATTTTCTGCAAGGAAAACAATAAGTAAGGGTGTGTTTACTTTGTGGAGGTAAATGACGCCGGTTGGTTTTTTATGTCAGGTTTCGCGCGCTTTTCTCATGGTGGGTGCGGTGGCCCCGTGGAACACTCGTGCCCCTGAATAAGGTATTCACACGGAGATTAGCCATGGGTGCGGTTCTGGATAACAGCAATTTGAATGAAGCACAGGGGTGGGCGGCCAGTGCCGTTGCCCGTCAACGTCACTATTTTGAATCCGGGGCGACCCGCAGCTATGCCTTTCGGCTGCGTCAGCTGAACAAGCTGAAAGAAGCCATTGTGCAGTACCAGGGCGACATTCAGGACGCGCTGCACGCGGATATTGGCCGTCCGCCGTTTGAAGCGTACATCGAAATCAGCACAGCCATTGAAGACCTGAAACACACTATCAAACACCTGAAAGGCTGGATGAAGCCTCAGCGGGTGGGGACCAGCATGTGGGCCCAACCCGGGCGTAGCCGTATTGAATCCACCCCCCAGGGCGTCACCTTCTTGCTCGGTCCGTACAACTATCCGTTCCTGTTACTGGTGCAGCCGTTGATTGGCTCCATCGCCGCCGGCAACACGGCTGTGTTAAAGCCATCATCTTTGAATCCCACGGTGGCAGATGTGGTCGAGAAGATCATCAAGCGATGCTATGGCGATGAATATGTAGCGGTGTTCAAGGGCAGTACGGACGTGACCAACGAACTGCTCGAAGAGCGTTTCGATCATATCTTCTTCACTGGCAGTCCTCGGGTGGGGCGCATTGTCATGGCTGCTGCTGCCAAGCACCTTACCAAGGTGACCCTGGAGCTGGGCGGCAAGAGCCCCACCATCGTGCATAAGGACGCCAACCTGAAAGTAGCCGCCCGTCGTATTCTCGCCGGCAAGATGATGAACGTGGGGCAGACTTGCGTGGCGCCGGATCACATCCATGTGCATGCGGATATCAAGAGTGCCTTCGAGGCAGAAATGGTTTCTACGCTGAAGGAGTTCTACGGCGAGGATCCGAGCCAGAGCCCGGACCTGGGCCGGATGATTAACGATCGGCACTTTGACCGGGTGGCCGGCTTGATCAATCGCGACAAGTTGCTGGCAGGTGGCGAGACGGACAAGGATGCGAGGTATATTGCGCCGACTCTGCTCAAGGATGTGACCATGGATGATGCCGTGATGCAGGAAGAAATTTTTGGCCCTGTGTTGCCGATGCTGACCTACACCACGGTTGAGGAGCTAGTGGGGAATCTGAAGCAGTTACCGGAACATCCTCTGGCATTGTACCTGTTCACGGCGAGTGATCAGGTGGAGCGCCAGGTGCTGGATAATGTGCAGTTTGGTGGTGGTTGCATCAACAACACGGTGATGCACGTGGCCAACCCGAACCTGCCGTTCGGCGGTGTGGGGGAAAGCGGTATGGGCGCCTACCACGGGCAGAATTCCTTTGATGCGTTTTCGCATAAACGCAGCATTTTGAAGGCGACGACCCTATTCGACATCAAGTTCCGTTACGCGCCTTACAAGGACAAGGTGAACCTGATGAAGAAGCTGATCAAATAACGCTTTCCTCCATAAAAAAGCCCGGCGAATTGCCGGGCTTTTTTATGGAGGAAAAACGCTTCACGCTTCACGCTTCACGCTTCACGCTTCACGCTTCACGCTTCACGCTTCACGCTTCACGCTTCACGCTTCACGCTTCACGCTTCACGCTTCACGCTTCACGCTTCACGCTTCACGCTTCACGCTTCA
>Ga0209712_10000316_pt1 | contig 43723 bp, 36 predicted proteins | sample ArcOceMetagenome_FD_187443 | JGI IMG/M metagenome (GOLD analysis project Ga0209712, IMG submission 187443) | Marine eukaryotic phytoplankton communities from Arctic Ocean - Arctic Ocean - Greenland ARC118M Metagenome (SPAdes) (version 2) | ecosystem: Environmental > Aquatic > Marine > Oceanic...
GATTAACGCTTGTAATTGATGTAAGCGAGCGCGTATGCCATTGATATTAAAAGAAATGATTTTCATTGATAGGTTCCAAAGACAATAATAGAAAAGGTTGGTAAATGTATTGATACCACTTTGCAATATGGTATCAAGAACTGTTGTTTAGCTAAACATACATTTAGCCGTATTTCTGAGGAATATGCCTTTGATACTTATGTGGAGGCCGTTGATAATCACTTCTGTCAATTTTGGGGAGTGTTATCTTAGGGTGCTTGATTGGTTGATATTCAATTTGCTTTAATAAATGTTGAATACAGTTTAACCTGGCTGCTTTTTTGTCGTCTGCATCCACTACAAACCAAGGGCTTTGATCGGTATCGGTATGTTCAAACATGACATCTTTTGCTTGGGAATATTCAACCCATTTACTACGTGAAATAAGGTCCATATCTGAAAATTTCCAGCGTTTGAATGGGTTATGTAATCGTTCTGAAAAACGTTTTTCTTGTTCTTCGTCTGATACCGAAAACCAATATTTAACCAGTGTTATGCCAGACTTGACTAACATATCCTCAAAGGAAGGACATGTGGCTAAAAAATTCTGATATTCCTGATCGGTGCAAAACCCCATCACTTTTTCTACACCAGCACGGTTGTACCAACTACGATCGAACAACACGATTTCTCCTGCGGCTGGCAGGTGGGCTACGTAACGCTGAAAATACCACTGGGTGGTTTCTCTCTCTGTAGGTTTTGTTAGTGCCGCAATTCGTACCACTCTGGGGTTGAGTCTGGCGGTTATCGCTTTGATAGCACCGCCTTTGCCTGCGGCATCTCTACCTTCAAATATGACTACGATTTTTTGATCTGTTTGTTGTACCCATTCTTGTAAGTGGGCTAATTCAACTTGTAGTTTAGCTAAGTGTTTTACATATTTAGATTTTTTCATCGCTTCACTTTATCAATAAATATCTGTTAAAAAAGAAACTTTAAAATTAAAGACTTTGATAGACTAAAACTCTACATCCTTCGCCTCAAGAAACATACTTTATTTATGCTGTATCTGCTTCAGTCAAACAAAATGGAATGCCTAGCTGATAGTTTAATCAGTTGTTTGCAAGAGACGGCGGAGTGCCAACAGCTAGTAAAGCGGGGATCGATCTTTGATTCAGATCAAATATTGGTGCAAAGCCCGGGTATGTCGCAGTGGCTTAAAATCCAAATAGCTGAAAAACTCGGGATTGCGGCGAACATCGACTTTCCATTGCCATCGAGTTTTATTTGGCAGTTGTACCAACAACATGTTGAAAACTTACCTGAACAATCTGCCTTCACCAAACCCAATATGACATGGAAATTAATGTCGATATTGCCCACTATGCTCGAGCAACCTGAATTTGCAGCTATCAAACAATACTTGTCGGACTCACAACCGCTTAAGTTGTATCAATTAGCCGGTAAAATTGCGGATGTGTATGACCAATATTTGGTGTATCGACCCGACTGGATATTACATTGGGAAGACGGTCAGAATAACTTGCCCGATACTGTTGACCTAAGTATCACTGAGTCACACCCTTGGCAGCCTATTTTATGGCGCGCCTTGGTAACCAATAGCCAAGCGCTAGGTGAGTCACCTTTTCATCGGGCTAATTTACATCATACTTTGCTCGAAGCATTACACGGCTCTGTCAATCAACAAACCGAGACTAAAAACCTAAAACCGTTAATGGTGTTTGGGATTTCAGCCATGCCTATGCAACAGCTAGAGGTACTCAGTGCCTTGGCTGAAACTCGTGATGTGTTGATATTTTGGTTTAATCCTAGTCAGCATTATTGGGGCGATATTGTTGATAAAAAAACGCAGGCCAAAGCCCAACTTAAAGCGATAGACAATACAGCATTAGCCAATAGAGTAACCTCTGTAGGTGTTGAATTTTTAGATATAGGCAATCCATTGCTAGCCTCTTGGGGTAAATTAGGCCGAGATTATCAAGATATGCTGTTGGGCTTTGAGATGCAGCAACAAGATTACTTTATTGATACTAAACCAGAATGTCTGCTGCAGCATATTCAATCTGATGTAAACAACTTGCAGTTTAGAGCCACCTCAGATGAGCTAGATGCCAGTGAGTTGTTATCCAATGGCAATGCTTATCCTAAAGTTGAAATCACGCCATCAGACGGCTCTTTGCAAATTCACGCGTGTCATTCAAAAGTACGTGAGCTAGAAATTCTACATGACCAATTATTGAAACGTTTTAACGACAACCCCGATTGGCATCCTGGTGATGTGATAGTGATGATGCCCGATGTCGCCATTTACGCGCCTTTTATCGAAGGCGTATTTGGTGCAGTTGATCACCACCTGGCTATTCCTTATGCCATATCAGACCGCAATGTGGGTGAAGTATCCCCTTTATTAAACAGCTTTTTACAGTTGATGAGATTGCATCAAAGTCGTTTGACTTTATCAGAAGTTTTGTCGTTGCTTGAAGTGCCTGCTGTGCAGCGAAAATTTGCTATCGATCCACAAGAATTCGAATTATTACAACATTGGTTAACCGATGCGGGCGTGCGCTGGGGCTGGAACGATCAAGACAAACAGCGCTGGGATCTACCCGCTGAAAAACAAAATACTTGGGTGTTTGGTTTACAACGATTGTTAGCCGGTTATGCCATGGCAAGCACTGAATTATATCAAGGTAACCAAGAAATGATTTCGGCTTATGCAGACATTGAAGGCCAGCAAGCTATTGCCTTGGGTAAGTGTTATCAATTTACCAGTGCACTGTTAAAGGTGTTGGCTTTTTGCCAAGATTCGCAAACTATTCAAAATACCGAACATAAACCTCACGGTATTCAGCAGAAAGTTGAGCAAGCCCTTGAGTTGTTATCTGAGTTGTATGACGCAGATGAAACCGAACAATCCGATATGCTGATCCTTCGAGAAACCCTCGAAAAAATGTTAGTGCATAGTCATCAATATACCGATGAGATTGATCAAGATGTGTTTGTTAGTGAACTGCAGCAAAATATTCAGGAAACAGGTGTTGGTCAGCGATTTTTAGCCGGTTATGTCAATTTTTGTACCTTGATGCCTATGCGCAGTATCCCCTTTAAAATGGTGTGTTTGTTAGGCATGAACGACAGCGACTATCCAAGGCAAAGTGTGCCTATGGGGTTTGATTTAATGCGTTTGGCCCCGGCTAAACGTGGCGATAGATCCCGCCGATTAGACGACCGATACTTGTTTTTAGAAGCGTTGTTGTCAGCCAGAGAACAACTGTATTTTAGTTATCAAGGTTTTAGTCAAAAAGATAACAGTCCTTTAGCGCCTTCAATTTTGCTCAGTGAATTAATGGAATATTGCCAGCAAGGTTTTTGTTTGTCTGGCGAGTTAGGTTTGCAGGCTGAAGAGACTGAGAAAAACCTGCTTGCGCAGTTAACGATCAAGCATAAATTGCAGCCTTTTAATCAGGCCTACTTTGAAATTAAGGGCGAGGTTAAAGCTGATACAACTCTCACTCACAACAAACCTCAGTCTTATTTAAGTTATAACCAAAAGCAGCAAGCGATTGCCGAGCAATTACAGCAACCCTCAAAAGCGATGATGTTTAACATTGCGCCTTTGACTCAATCATTAGAACAATCTACTCAGCTTGAACTTGATGCCCTGATCCAGTTTTTCCAAAACCCCGCCAAAGCTTTTTTTATGCAGCGCTGGCAAACTCGTTTTTACCCACTAGGGCAACAAAACAGTGACGAGGAACCGTTTTCGTTTGATGGCTTAGACCGCTTTAAATTAAACGAAAGATTAGTGCAGCATTCTCTTAGTCTGAGCCTTAATGACAGCTCAGAAATTGCAGGAGGCGAAGAGATAGACCAAGCGACTGAACTACAAAATGATCAACCTAAAGTTATCTCTAGCCTTTTAAACGAACTTAGATCCGAAGGCAAATTACCCGCAGGGCAAAGTGGTGAATTAGCGCTTAGACCACTAGTGAAACAAAGCACGCAACTAGCCGAACAAATTAGCAAGCTCAATCAATCGCTGACCACAGCGCAAAGTGTTGATATTGAGTTGGTGATCAATGATCTGCTGCTAGTCGGGCGTGTTGATAGTCTATATGAACAAAACTTAATACTCTGGCGTGCGGGTAAACTTAGAGCAAAAGATCGCATTGCCTTGTATCTACAATGGTTATGTTTGTGTGCAGGCGCCGCACCTAACACTGGACTCAATCAAGCGTATTTTATCAGTACCGAAAAATTGTATTCATTGCCAGTCATTGATAAACAATCAGCCTTGCAACAACTGGCTACTTGGCTTGATCATTGGCAGCGCGGTGCTGATCAAATACTTCATTTTTACCCCGAGGCCGCTTGGCAATGGGTAACCAGTCAGGACATAAACAAAACGTTGAGTACATTTGAAGGCAATAACTTTGCTGCAGGCGAGGGCACCGAAGCCCACATTCAAAGAGTTTGCCCAGATTTATCCGAGCACTTCGATAATTTCACTCAAATAGCCGAGGCATTACTTTTACCCCTTGTTGAATTAGGTGATGCAAAATGACAATGACACCTGATGAGATTGCGCCAACAACTACCGCTTCCAAATCGGCTGCAATGCAACCTCTAGATACCCTAACTTTTCCGTTGTTTGGTGCATCGCTGATTGAAGCCAGTGCTGGCACAGGTAAAACGTACACCATCGTCAATTTGTATATTCGTTTGTTACTCGGCCATGATTGCGCGCCTTTAGGCGTCGAGCAGATATTAGTGGTGACCTTCACCAATGCCGCCACAGGCGAATTAAAAGAACGTATTCGCCAGCGTTTACGCCAAGCCTATTTGGACTTTTTTGCTAAATCTAGCCAAGACAATTTTATTCAACAGCTTATCGATCAAAGTGACAATGTTGAACTCGATTGCCAGCGATTAGCCCTAGCCAGCAAACAAATGGACGAGGCGGCTGTGTATACCATTCACGGCTTTTGTCACAAAGCACTCACCGAACATGCTTTTGAAAGTGGCGCTATGTATGAACAGAGTTTTATTTTAGATGAAAGCGAATGGCTAAAAATAGCAGCCGAGGATTATTGGCGTAAACACGTGGTGACGTTGCCACAGCATACCTTGCAGTTACTCTTAAAACATTGGGCTACACCTGATGCCATGCTCAAAGGTATTGGTCGTTTGCTTAGCCAACATGCCACGCCACATCAAACCAAAGATATTGAATCGGCTATCAAAAGCGTGAATCAATATGCAGAGCAGGTGACTAAGCTTAAACGTTGGTGGTTATCAAATGATGTTAGCCAACAACTCAGCAAGGCTAATTTAAACGGCCGAGCCAAATTAGGAAAATTACTCACTCTGCAAGATATGCAGGCATTTTGTAAAAGTGACTTATTACAACTTGATTTTGATAAGACTGGCTGGCTGCTGTTTTCTCCTGAACAAATAGCTAAGGCGGCTAAAAAAGGCAGTGAGGATTTATCCCACTTAGATTTTAGCCAGTTTGAACAACTGCAAAGTATGCTGCTGTTTTGCCAACAAAACTTAACCTTGGCGTTTAGCCAACACGCGATGTCTGTTGTATCGGCTAATCTTGCATCTCACAAAGAGATGTTGCATTTGTTATCACCTGACGATTTATTAGTGGGTTTGCAACGCGCTATAAGCCAACAAGCTGACAACAGTAACGGCGGTAATTCATTAGCCAATACGATTAGGCAAAACTATCCTGCTGCACTGATTGATGAATTCCAAGATACCGACCCTGTGCAGTTTGAGGTGTTTCAAGGTATTTACGGCGTGTCTAAAGAAGAAACTGCTTTAGAGGCTAGTTCAGAGATTAGCTCAGGATCTAGTTCTATTAGCTCAGGGCTGTCAAAAGCCTGCTGGATCATGATTGGTGATCCCAAGCAGGCGATTTATGCGTTTCGTGGCGCAGACATTTTTACTTATATCAAAGCTAAAGAGTGGGTTGATAGTTATCGGCATTTTACCCTAGCCACTAACTGGCGTTCAGCACCAAAACTAGTAGATGCTATCAACCATTTATTTGAAAGTAGCCGTAAAGGTTTTTTGTTTGAACAAAGTATTCCATTTTATCCGGTACACGCAGGGCGAGATTTTGCGGGTTTAACCGTGCAGGGTAAAGCTGTTGAAAGTTTAGATTTTCAGCATTTATGCAGCAGCGAAAACTTACCTATTTCAGCTAACGAAGCATCTAATCAATTAGCCATTGCCACGGCTAATCAAATAACCAATTGGTTACAATTAGCCAAAACAGACCAAGCGCAGATACAAGGCCGTGCCATAACTGCCGGAGATTGTTGTGTATTAGTGCGTAATCGTAACGAAGCACAAGTGATCAAAAACGCCTTGTCTGCGGTCAATGTGGCTAGTGTGTTTTTAGCCCGCAAGAGTGTGTTTGCCACGCAGATTGCAGTAGACGTATTTAGATTACTCAAAGCCCTTAGCCAACCTACCGACGAGCGCTTATTAAAAACGGCCTTGATGAGTGAGTTATTCACCTTCGATGCCCAGCAGTTAGATAATTTGTTTAACGATGAATCAAGCTGGCAAGATGTGTTAGAACAACGTTTTTACTGGCATCAAACCTGGCAAAAACAAGGTTTGATACGTGCCATAAACCAAGTGTTGCGACACTTTAATGTGGAACAGGGTTTAATTAAACATCAACCCGATGGCTTAAGGCGTGTCACCGACTTACGCCATTTAACCGAATTGTTGCAACAACAAAGTTTGCAGTTAGTGGGCGAAGCACAGCTTATTCACTGGTTTGAAAGTTGTTTGTTAGAGCCTGATCATAATAACGACAATCAACAAATTCGTTTAGAAAGCGACGCCAATTTAGTGCAGATTATAACCTTACATTCATCCAAGGGTTTGGAATTTCCTTTAGTGTTTATCCCTTTTGCAAGCAGTTATAAAACAGCGCAACAAGCCTTGTATCACAACGATGAACAGCAGCTTGAAGTCGACTTTTTATTGAAAGAGCAAAATCTACAAAAAGCTGACTTTGAACGTTTAGCCGAAGATATTCGTTTGTTTTATGTGGCGGTAACCCGTGCTGTTTATTATTGCTCTATTGGTGTGTGGAATATCAGCTTAGGTAAAAGCAAAAAGGTATCAGGTTTTGCCCAATCAGCCTTAGGCTGTTTATTATTGTCGGCTAAAGATGAGCCAGACAGTGATCTACAAGAGAGTGCAGAAATAGCCAATCCCCAAGAACAGATCACCGACCAACATATAAGCCAGCGCATTCAAGCTTTGGCTGCTAAGTGTGACTTGTCATATCGTCATTTCACCCAAGTTCAATCAGAAACGCCTCAGGGGCTTTCATCACAAGGCAATGATGCTGAGCTGCCTCAACTTAAAGCCTTAAACCTTACAAGGCCAGTAAGCAGGGCGTGGCGTTTAACCAGTTATTCAGCCATTAGTAGCCAACAAGTGCATTTGGATATGCCTGCGCCGGGGCAAGATGAAGGCCAAGACCAAGTGTTAGATTTAGTGCAAGGTGAAGAGCTAGTCGAGCAATCCTCACTAAATTCTGAGCTAGCGCAAAATCCCTTTAGTTTTGAACGTGGTGCCAATGCGGGGTCGTTTTTACACGGTTTGTTAGAAAATATTGATCTGCAAAAATCAGAACAACTATCAGAAGTAATAACCCAACAATCCACTTGGTTTGGTATTGGCGATGAATGGCACGGCTGCTTAGAAAACTGGTTAACGGATGTATTGCTCGCGCCATTTTGTGCTGAATCTGAAGCAGAAACGCCCCATATAAGTTTGGCTCAGTTATCTCCCAAACAAACAAAAGTGGAGATGGAGTTTCACATGCCTTTGCATGAAGTAAAGGTAGGGGACTTCAATTCCATCATCAATCAGTATTTCGAACAACATGCACGTGATTACCAGTTCGAGCAACTTAACGGCATGATCAAAGGTTTTATCGACTTAATGTTTGAATTTGAAGGCAAGTTTTATGTAGCCGATTATAAATCAAACCATTTAGGTGATAGTTATGACAGCTATCATGTATCGGCCATGGAACAAGCGATGACTGGTCACGATTATCATTTACAAGCCATCTTATATACGTTGGCTTTGCATCGCTGGCTAAAATACAAACTGCCTAATTATGATTATCACACTCATATTGGCGGCGCTTATTATTTGTTTATACGCGGCATGAGCCAAACAGCACCTGGCAATGGTGTGTATTTTGTTTTGCCTGAAAAATCGATGATCGAAGCATTAGACGCTTTGTTCTCGGGTAAACCGCCTGAAAAAGCTAAACAACTTAGTGCCGAGTCCGATTCTGATAAAGAGTCTCAGCCTGATAAGAGCCTTCAGCCCAAAAAAGAGCAACCGCAGCCTCAACAACAAGGACAGTTAGACTTATGGTAAGCCAGCTATGTTGATGCAAGTTCAAAACAACCGAGCCTTAAAAGACGGTCTTGAGCAATTGCTTAAGATGTCTAAAATTCGTGCTATAGACATAGCATTTGCAGATTTTATTTACAGTGAAGAATCGGCTTTAGATATATCAGACAATTCAGCTCGAGAATGCTTAACTATGCTCGCCGCTTATGTGAGTATGCAATCAGGTGAACAACACAGCTGTATTGACCTAGAAAAATTAGGTCAACCTTTTTTAGGCGTATACCGTTTTCCAGAGTTAAGTGTGATGCTGAGCTATATAGAAACCGCGCGTACTTTTGCGAACGTGCCTGCAACGTTCGTTAACGTAGATGAACAAGCGGCAAAGCCACTTATCTTGCAAAACGGAAAACTCTATTTGCAGCGATATTGGCAATATGAGTCACAACTAGCGGCTATCATCAGAGAAAAGGCAGCTAAAACGTTAGACATAGATATTACAACTGCACACGCTTTATTAAGAGATTTGTTTGACGGACATGATAATGCAGGTAGCCAAACCCTCGATTGGCAGAAAATAGCGGTTTGTATCGCTGCAAGCCAAACTCTCAGTTTTATTACCGGTGGCCCGGGTACAGGTAAAACAACCACAGTCACAAAACTTCTCGCTTTATTGCAAGGACTAGCCGCTAAAAAAGGTACTGCTCATAATAAGAGAGTCCTTAATATACAATTGGTCGCCCCAACAGGCAAAGCCGCTGCTAGGTTGACTGAGTCGATCAGCGCAGCAAAACAAAAGCTACCAGCGGAATTACAAGCAAACCTGCCCGAACAGTGCCAAACAATACATCGCTTATTAGGCGCTAAACCACAAAGCCCGTATTTCATAGCTAACGCCAGTCATCCATTACATTTGGATGTGCTTGTGCTTGATGAAGCCTCAATGGTGGATTTACCGCTCATGGCAAAACTATTCGCCGCATTGCCCAAACATGCACAGATTATTTTGTTAGGCGATCAAGACCAACTCGCCTCAGTAGAAACGGGCAGTGTGTTATCTGATATCTGCGCCGCCAGTCATTTTCAAGGTGACAATTTTAATAATTCGTTGATGGCGTATAGTGAAACTATGCAGCAACACTTAACAAAGTTGCTCTCTGTACCCGCTTCAACCAGTTTGGAAATTAGCACTTCAAAAAAAGATGAAAGTGTTATTCGAGACAATGTCGTTAGGTTAGTTAAAAGCCACAGATTTGGCGAGAACAGTGGCATAGGGCAATTAGCCAAACAGGTTAAAGCAGGGCAGGTTGCACAGTGTCTTAGTTTGTTAAAAAACGAACAGTTTACAGACATTAACTGGTATCAACCTACCCAAACTTCGCCTCAAACCGTGGCAAGCGAAATACTCAAAACACTGATCATCAAGCTGCTGCCGATTTATCAACAATACACCCAAGCAATACAACAAGGTGACTTACACCAAGCGTTTAAATACCTATACCAACAACAAGTGTTATGCGCCCAAAAGAGTGGATATTGGGGTGTTACCCAGCTAAATGCTTTGATCGAGAGCGAATTGCACAAACAAGGCCTAATCGATAACAGCAAAGACTTCTACATCGGCAGACCTGTAATGCTCTCGAAAAATGACCACCAACTTAAGTTGTTTAATGGTGATGTAGGTATAGTGATGCCAGACCCTAATAATGCCTCTTTAACGAAAGTTTGGTTTGTGACTCCTGAGGGGGATTTGCGAGGATTATTGCCTAGTCGTTTGCCTAGTTTAGAAACTCTATACGCTATGACGATTCATAAAAGCCAAGGGTCAGAGTTTGAGTCGGTTTATTTATGTTTGCCGCCTATTACGGCTAATAATCAGGGTAGGGGGTTGAATCGAGAGCTAATTTATACGGGGCTTACTCGGGCTAAGAATAAGTTTATGTTGTTTGGTGAGAGTAAGGCCTTAAGTTTGAGTTTGGGCCAACAGTGTGTGCGGGGGAGTGGGTTGGCAGAAAGGTTGTTAGGTCAATAGTTTGATACCGCTGGTAGTTTTTAATGTAATTTAAAAGGTTAGGTGGTGTTTAGTCATTCAATACGGGTAAAAATCAAGCGCTCTGCCCCAGCAAATCATTATTCAAAGGGGGACGATTGAAGCCATAGATAATTAGATTTTTCATATTAAAAAGCCCCACTGAGTTAATCAACGGGGCTTTAAAGCAGTATAATAATCGTCTGGATATACCTGAAATGACTCAGAGCTGTTTATCTTTGACTTACTAGGCTTGCTGCTTCTTACGTCTCATTACTACAAAACCAGCTAAGGCTGTACCAAAAATGACTAAAGTAGATGGTTCAGGAACCTCAGAAAAAACAACGTCTAGTTCTGAAGCACTGAGTGCGCGGTCATAAATAAATACGTCATCAACAAGAGCATTTACACCATGTCCACCAAATTGTGATAGTCCACCTAATGTTGCAAAGCTTTTGCCATTACCGAGATTAGTTGCAACGGTTTCTGAGGCGCTATTTCCGTCAAGATCATTAATATATATGGTAGCGGTTTTAGCTACTTGGTCATAAGATACGGCAATTCCATACCAGAGGCCTAAGGTATCTCCAAGGCTAGGAAGTGACGATGTGTAAGTATGGCCGACACCTGCTGAGAGACCAGAACCAAAGCGAGTATCGCTTATCATCAATGCGCGGTCGTATCCGCCATTATCTTGGCCCATTATCCAACCTCTGTCGTTCGCAATACTTTCAACATTTATATACATGCCCATAGTAATCTGTGGGTAAGCGGAGGGGCTGATATTGACTGGTATTGAAAGGTCAGAGTTGTTGGACCCATCGAAGTTAAACGCTTGGCCATTGATGCCAGTGCCATATGAAGTAGTGGCGCCCAACGCGCCATTGGCAGTACCTACTGAATCAATAACATTTCCATTACCGGACCAAAGATGAATAAGACCAGTCACATCAATATGAGAGGCTTGAGCCATGCTGCTAAGTGACAGCGAAGCTACAGTCGCTAATTTTAATAAAAGCGTTGTTGATTTCATTTTGATATTCCTGATTGATGTTGTTCAATTGAAGTAAGAATACTTAAAAACATAAAATGAAAGTATGGCTAAACTGTCCAGATTTTAGAAAGTTAGCATTTTGACACTTTCGATTTCAAAGATCGTTTAGGCACTACTCAATGAGGAAAAGTTAAAGTAGGTAATTGCCAATCATTATAAAATCAGCTGGGTCAGGTTCATTGAAATGTATAGGTCATTTGATTTTTGATGCTGTAAATACCCTTGACCTTCTATTACCGCCCTGTGGCCGCGGCTTAGTCAAGCCCTGCCAAAACCCGTGCACGATTTCTGTTCAGCAAAGCTTGATAGGTTTTGTCGCCAAGACAGGTTTCAATTAAAAGAATTAAAAGAGAATTAAAAGGACACCCACGTTAATTTCTGTGTGTCAGTTCAAGGTGTTATCTTAACTTAGAGTTAGCCACATCTCGTAGTTTTTTGAATTATGTCTTCTTGAGATATTAATTTTACCGTCCAAGAAGTTGGTCTGCCGTCAGGAGCTCTTCCCGTAATGGTTACTAAAACTTTTTGAACAACACCTAGCGACTCAATAAAAGAGCGACAGCCATCGAATTCACTACCGTAAACAGAGCTAATTTCTCTGCCAGAGAAAATAATCCTGTTTATTGATCGATTATTCAAGCTATTTAAAAACTGAGCCAATGTCGATACATCGTGTGTATAGCTAGCGTTTTTATCAACATCTATGCCGGGAGCAACACCTTTACCATTATAGGTAATTTCGAGAGTTATGACTGAACCGTCACTGAATTCAAAACTAACCCACTGCTCGTTAACATCTCTGGTAAAGCTTATTTCTGCAAATTCAGTTTTAAGAGAAGCCTTTATGTCCCTAAAAAAATCAACAAAATCCGATTCAGCTTTATCAGCAATACTTCTTAAATGTAAATTAATTCGTGTGGCACACCCTTTAGAATCACTAGGCCCTAACGTATTGTAATGATAGTCTAACATCGTCCCACAACTACCTATTTCAGGGGTGTTTGAACTCGTAGAATGGTTCACTATGTCAAACGATGACAACACTTGCTCGAATGATTCACCAATTTTGTTCATCATAAAACCGTCAGTATTTTGAACAAACTGTAGTCTTTTTTCCAAATGAAGACGTTCATTTCGAAACGCAATCATTTCATTTAATAAACTCAGTTCTGTTTGCGAAGGAGTTAAGTTAGTAAAAGTATACCCAGTACTTAAGTCATTACTTGTTGGACGAACTTCAATATTGACCTTGCGAACTTCACCACTTTTCACGTCAAAAATCGTATGCTGAGCAGAGAAAAAGTTTACTACTTCTCCACAATTAGGACTTCCACCTCTTACGCAAGTAGGATGAGGTCTGAATGTTAAATCAGAATAAATTTTATTGATTAAATACCCATTGTTCGCAGAGCTACAACTCAGGCCAATGTTGTCAGAAAGGTCGCATACATGCGCATACGTTTTAGAATTAACAGATGCATAAGCTGATTGGGAATTTATAGAGATTAAAACCGTTAAGAATAGAGTAATTGATTGTAAAATTTTGATAATGAAACTTCCTTTTCCTTTAAATTAACGTGTAATAATTTACTCCTTACACAGGACTGTAACACATCATTATATAGTGTTAAACCAACCAGCCGCATCATTTTACTCGCAACACTGTCTTTAAGCGGATGCGCCTTAAGACAATTAAAAAGACAGAATTAAAAGGACACCCACGTTAATTTGACTATTTTAAGAACAGATCTATGTTTTAGGTAAGCGGTTGCGATTGCTTTATCTATTTTCGGAGGTTTTATGACTCAGAACCGGGCCAGTTTAATTAGTTTGTCTGACACTTGTTATTACCATTGTGTGTCGCGTTGTGTTCGACGGTCATTTTTATGCGGTATAGATTCCTATTCAGGTCAAAGTTACGAGCACAGGCGAGGGTGGGTAGAGGAACGTTTGTTGTATTTGTCTTCTGTGTTTGCCATCGATGTGTGTGCTTATGCAGTGATGAGCAACCATGTACATCTGGTATTGCATGTGGATGTAGACAAAGCCTTGGGGTGGAGTGATAAGCAGGTGTTAAGCTTATGGCACACCTTATATAAAGGCACATTGCTCACTCAAAAGTTTATGCGTGATGACGTGTTGAGCCAAGGTGAGTTAATCACGTTGCATGAGACTATTGCAGAGTACCGCAGCCGTTTACATGACATCAGTTGGCTAATGCGTAATCTCAATGAATATATAGCCCGTGAAGCGAATAAAGAAGACGACTGTACAGGAAGGTTTTATTCACTGCCATCCCTGGCGCTCACCCTGCGGGCCAGCTAAAGCTGTTCTAATTTATTCCCGATAAATTAGTGGGAAGGGCGCTTTAAGTCTCAAGCCTTATTAGATGAATCCGCTGTACTGGCTTGTATGGCTTATGTTGACCTCAATCCTATTAGAGCCAAGATGGCTAAGACACCAGAAACCTCAAAACATACCAGTATTGCTAAACGTATTCATGCAGTAAAACAGAAGAAACAACAACCTCAGCAGTTGATGTCCTTTGTGGGTAACCCAAGACAAAATGTGCCGAAAGGTATCGCTTACACAATTAAAGACTATTGCGATTTGGTTGATTCAACAGGCAGGTTTATACGCGAAGACAAAGCCGGACACATCACTCATCATCATAGTCCTATACTAAACAGGCTTGGTTTGTCCGATGAACAGTGGCTAACGCTCACTACTGAATTTGAAAAACACTTTTGTTATGCCGCTGGAGCTGAGCAGATGATGCACAATTTTAAAACTCACACTGGTCACCAGCGCATGAGGGGGATGGGAAAAGCCAAGGTGTTGTTGTGTCAAATGTAACTTAAGTATGGATTTATCAATTCACCCAGTTTAATAAATAGCAAACAAGTGTTGATAAACCAAGCTTTAAGGTATTCATACAACCACGGATGGTAAGTTATGTCCCAGCTACTAAAACCCATATTAGTTTAATCGATACTCCTTATTATCAGGGCATTCCCACTGTGTTCGTTGTTGTGCCGCGAAGCCGATACTTTTGAACTTCCCTCGACTCAAAGCCCGCTAAGTATCAGGTGAATTTAGTAGGGCAATTTGCATAGATGCTGTTTATAAAAGCCATGGATGGCAGAGCCCAACAGGGCATAGGATTTAAAAGAAAATCAACCAGACTCAGGCAACAACATTCCTCTCATCATCCTCAATATTCGCATCATCCGCATCATCCGTTAGCAAGCTTGAATAAACCCCGCCCATTGCCAATAAGTCCTGATGACTACCTTGTTCCACAATTTTGCCGTGGTTAAGCACTAAAATTTGATCGGAGTGGCGAATGGTACTCAGGCGGTGGGCAATCGCGATTACGGTCTTTTCTTCAAACAAACGCCCTATAGCTTTCTGGATCAGGTTTTCAGTAATGGAGTCCACTGAACTGGTGGCTTCATCTAACATCATCACTTGTCCTCCCTGGGCCACTGATCGCGCAAAGGAGATCAACTGAGCTTGTCCAGCCGATAAATTACTGCCGCTATTTTTCAGTTCAAATTGGTACTGACTTGGTAGCCCCAAAATAAAGTCGTGGGCATACACGTATTCCGCAGCGTCGACTACAGCGTCGTCACTGATTTCGTCGGCACCAAGGGAAATATTAAAGTGGATATTTTGCTCAAACAGAAACACGTCCTGCTGCATCAACGAAAACAAGTGCAGCATTGAGTCTTTGGGAATACTCGACAGCTCAATGCCGTTTAGAAGAATGCTGCCTTCGTAGTCCATGTAAGTTTTACTCATGATACGAATGATAGTCGACTTGCCAGAGCCAGTAGTGCCCACCAAGGCCAATTGTTCACCTTTGTTGAGTCTGAAGGACACATCATCCAATACGTAAGGGCCTGTACCGCCATAACGGAAACGCACATTTTTGAATTCAAGAGTTTCGAAATTAACAAGTGTGTCTTTAAGCGTTTCTGCCGGCAAAAGTGTTTGCCCTTGTTCTTCAAGCTCTTCTACAAAAAGTTCTTCTATGTGTTCAAAGGCCGCAAAAGAACGCTGAATCGAGGCGATTTGTGAGGTGAAATCGCGCAGCGGTACAAACACTTTTTCTAAAGTATTGATGAAGGCGATCAACACGCCAAGGCTAACCACGCCAGCGAGTACCTTACCGGAGCCAAACCAAATAATCAGTCCGATGGTGATGGTGGTGATCCCCGTTATAATCGAAAACAATGAAGCATCGTATTTATTGGTTTTTAATTGCGCACGCAGAAAATCTTCAGTGTAAGCGTGATACTTGGTTTCCACTTCTTCTTCGGCGCCATATAACTGAACAGTTTTTACGCCAAACAAACACTCTTGCAAAAAGCCTGTGCCTTTAGCCAAAGATGAGCGTGTGATGGCATACATTTCACGCAGGCGATTGCGCACATACTGGGTTAGCATCAACACCGGAGGAAACACCAGCAACACTAACAAAGCCAGTTGCCAGTTAATGAAAAACATAAAAATCAGCACCGCCACTGTATTGATGGAGTCTTTCACCAAACTCAGCACGCCGAGTACGAAAGATTCACCGATAACTTCAAGATCGCTAGTCAATCGCGACAACGTGACACCAGTAGGGGTTTTGTCATAATAAGTTCTGGGCAGTTTCAAAATGCGTTTAAACAAGGCCATTCGAATATCGAAAACAGCTTTCTGCCCGGTCAAGCGCAAGCAATAAGTGTAGATGGCATCAGCAATGTAATTAACGACCAAAACCACTATCATCAAGGAAATCAACCACATCATGCCAGTGTATTTACCGGGGGTGAGGTGTTCATCAATCACTTGAATAATCAGCCAAGGAAACAACAAGTTGGCCGCCACCGATATCGGCATCATAAACAAACCAATTAGCGCTGTTTTTTTATAGCGTGATGCGTAGTGAAAGAAATGCTTGAGGTATTGAAGATCAGGAGACTTAATCATGTTGCGGTCTCCGTTTCATGTTGCTGTAATTCCCAGGTCTCACGGTAATAGCGAGACGACGCAAGTAGTTCAGCGTGAGTACCACGGGCGATGATTTCACCGTGTTCCAATACCAAAATTTTGTCCATGTATTCCAGTGCGCTAACGCGGTGAGAAACCACCAATAAACTCTGCCCCTGAATACGATTGAATACCCCTTTAAGAATGGTTCGCTCGGTTTCGTAATCTACAGCCGATAACACATTGTCCATAATGATTAAGTCGCTGGGTGTGAGCAAAGCCCGTGCGATGCTCAATCGTTGCTTTTGTCCACCCGACAGCATGATCCCTTTTTCACCTACCAGTGTTTGATCGCCCGCGCCAAAACGTTGTATATCTTCACTTAACTGACTGAGTTCGAGCACCTGATCTACATCGAGAGCATCAGCGGTAGAGCCTTGTTGTTTGGATCCGAATTTAACATTCTCATAAATCGTATCGGAAAACAGAAAAGGGTCTTGGGTAATGGTGCGTACATAGCCCCGCCAATCCTGACGAGACATTTGAGTAATATCTTTGCCACCCCAAAAAATGTGCCCGGTTTCAAGAGACAAGTGATGATTCAAACAATTCACTAAGGTACTTTTACCGGAACCAATGCTGCCCAATACGCCCACTTTTTCGCCGGGTTCGATGGAGAAACTGAGGTCCTTCAAGATCACCTCACTAGCATCACCTTTAGCACTTGGATAGCGAAAACTGAGGTTTTGTACCAACAGGGTTGACCCTCGAAGTGAGGATTTTTCATCTTCACTCATCCGCAACGCATCAGTGCTTGGCACCTCGTTATTGAGAATGCTCTGCACACTATCAATACTTATCATGCCCATTTGATAAACCGTGGCAATTCGCCCCAAGTGCATCAGAGGAAGAGCCAGCAGCACGGAGTAGGACAAAAAGGCGGTAATTTCACCAATTGTCAGTTCAGCCTGTAAAAGATAATAACCACCGAGTCCCAAAATCAGCACTTTCATGAAATGGTTGGCATAATCCAGAATCGGCATGAAGAAGGTTTGGATTTTGGCTATTTGCATAGTGCAATCAAAGAGACGGCCATTAACCTCATTCACTTCGTTTGTTACCCAATCGCCCATCTGCTGAGTTTTAATTAAGTCGATGCCCGACAAGTAGTTCATCAACTGCTCGGACAAATTCTGCAAACGTATCAATCGTTGTGAATGTAGGGCACGCAATTTTCTAAAGCCAAGCCAGAATATAACAGAGGCAAAAACGATAGGGATCACCGAGTACATGGTGAGTTCTGGAGATATCCTCCACATCCAAATCGGCGTGAGCGACAGTGCAAACAGAATATTAAATAGCTGTAAAAAACCAATGCCATAAAACAGACGAATACCATTGAGGTCGTTATTAATGATGGATATAAGTTTGCCGGACGCATATCGCTCGTGAAAGGTTGATGGCAGGCGATTCAAACGATGAAAAACATCATTTTTCAAAGCCGCTTCGGTAATCCGACCTGGGTTTAAGGAGTACATTCGCGACAGAATACGCACCACCACCATGATCACCGACAACGCAATTACCCATTGCACGTTTACAAGCAAGCCTTCTTTAGACTCAGTGGTTGATTCGTTGAGTAAATCAACGGCAAGCTGAATGAAGCGCGGAATTTCTACTTGTAGGTAATTCACTACAAAAATACATACAATCGCAAACATATAAGAATATTTGTTCAATAGTAAATAGTGAATTATGAATTTTGATTTAGTCATTGCTGTCCGCGCTTTCGTTACAAATTGAAGGATGTATCGCAAGACAGGCGTCGATAATCAGCTGTCTTGGGTCTCCTTGTTCGTTCAATTGATCAAGTAACCATGCAGGCAGGCGAATGGGTTGAGTTTTCACTCCGGGCTTGCGACCGCAACCGTTGCGTTTACCGCCGTGATCACAGCAAGCTTCATTGGACTTATTAAGCATTTTATTCGCTTTAAGAGGGATGTAGATAAAAGACTTGATAAGTGTACATTTATCAAGGTGGTTTTGCTACCCGCTATTTGTAACAAATATCTGCAAAGCAGTTCAGCAGTCGCAAATTAGGTTGTTTCAATCACAAATAAGTTGTCAGCTAAATTGATCAGTGTCCCAGTTACCGCGATAAAATAGTGGGGAAATAAAGCTGATATTCTCGCGCTTTGCAGCGAACTTAATGTATGGGCCCGCAGAATCTTAGCTATAAACTATAATCAATTTATGCTTTTTATACTTTGGCCACAGCAATGTTTTAGTGCCTTTACTCAGCAGTCAGGATTTCTTATGTTTAGTTTGATTTTTATAAAGGACAACGCCGCTAAAGTTTTCACAGTAAGTGAAATTAGAGACAAGATTAGCTCTGTATTAGCGGTGTTCTTGCTTTATGGACTGGCACTATCGGCGGCTCCTGCCTATGGAACCAACGTCAGTCTTAGCAAAGCATTTGGCGGTAAAGGTGGATCGCCATTTGTTGATTTAGTCGCCCCTGGTGGTCGAATTTCGGCGATAACAATCCGCTCAGGAAAGTTTATCGACAGCATAAAAATAGAGTATCGCTATAAGCAAACTGTCAAGGGACCCTCTCACGGCGGACGTGGTGGAAAAGAAGTCAGCTTTCGCCTTGGGAAGAGAGAGTATATTACCGAATTTGGAGGTAAATCCGGTAATGTCATTGATTCAATTTATGTAAAAACTAATAAAGGTCGTGTCATGAACTGGGGCGGCAAGGGTGGTGGAAATCGCTTTAGATTTACCGCAACAAAATCCAATCCCATTAGAGGGCTATGGGGCCGTTCAGGTAATTTATTAGAAGCAATTGGCGTCATACAAAAGTCTAAGTCGTCAGCGGGGAGCAAGGCTACTGCTCTGGTAAAACTGGGAGGATTTAAACCAAGCAAACATAGTCCTGATGTTGACTGTGGTTCAAAATGTGATTCCATGCCGGGTAAACATTTTCCCGGACAACCTAGCAGTCAGCGGGATAGAATATTTTGGAAAGAACATACCGACAAACTCGGTGCAGTTCTAAAGGCATTAGCAGGATCCGAGCGCGATTATACAAACTATCTCAAGCAGGAGAAGGGGATATGCGGTCTTTATATTCCATGTCAGATCGATGCGCGCGGCTCCGCGATCAGCTTTGTGACTGGCGCAAAATGAATATAAACACGTATTTTCCTAATCGATTTTATCTAGTCTTTACAATTCTACTAATTTTGCTGATCTTATTGGCGAGCTTTACTGTTTTATCTTCCCCACAAGGCAGCAGTGCGACTCCTGATAAGGAATCAATTCAAAAAGGTAATTCACTGGGAAGCTTTGATTTGACGGAAAGTGGCATGGCAGAAGATGATATCGCAAAGATATTCCCCACTGTTTGGTGCGCCGATATTGATAACGTTGAAACACAATCATCCTGCTGGGAGGCATACCGCAACGGACTCGAGTATTACCGCTTTGGATTAACGCATCGCGAAAATGTTTTAAAATGGCAACACTTGTCCACAAAAATTATCCTGATTGTAGTTTTAATTTTAGTCACAATGGGTCTCTATTTTGCGTGGGTACAATTTCGTGATGGTACTGCCAAGCAAGCATCAACTGAAATAGAAATTTCAACATCCAGCATAAAAGTTAGCTCCCCGGTTTTAGGGGTGATTATTTTGACTGTGTCGCTCGCTTTTTTCTATTTATATTTGATTTACGTTTACCCTATTCAGGAAGTTATCTGAGCCGTCCAAGCAAGCATAAAATCAAATTTAACAAGATATTGATGTTGATGAATGTTTAAATAAACTACGGTTTATGTTTTTGAAATTTACTCGGATTGGTACATAAAAAATGAAGTTGAATCATTATTAATAGAGTGATAAATTTCGATTATGCATGAAAATCATATCTTTAATCTAATCTCAGCTTCTTGGTGGCGTTTTATCTCATAGAGCGGCGCTGGATCACATTTATTCAAAGCCGTCGGAAGACTGCTTATGAATAACGTAAATTATGTCTCCGATGGTAAAAATCAGGAGTCATATTTTGCAAAATCAAACACATACCATTAAAAAAGAAAAAATATTAACTGGCGATAGAGCTACAGGACAGTTGCACCTTGGCCATTTTGTTGGGTCACTTCAGCAAAGAGTGGCGTTACAATACAAGTATGAGCAAACTATTTTGGTTGCTGACTTACAAGGTTTAACGGATAACGGCCACAACCCGCATAAAGTATCATCGAACATTTTGAATGTGGTGGCTGATTATTTAGCCGTTGGCATTGACCCTCGAGAAACAACTATTTGTTTACAGTCTGCCATTCCAGCGTTATCTGAATTGACAATGTATTACTCAAATTTGGTTTCTGTTTCACGATTACAAAGAAACCCAACAGTTAAGAATGAGATTGCGGGCAAGTCTTTTGGTGACTCCATTCCAACGGGGTTCTTAATGTACCCGATTAGCCAAGCAGCGGATATTACTGCATTCAAGGCAACTTTAATCCCAGTAGGGGACGACCAATTACCAATGATTGAGCAAACAAATGAAATTGTTCGAAAGCTAAATCATGTCGCCCAAGATAATATTTTAGTGGAGTGCAGGCCGTTATTGAGCAAAGTGCCGCGTTTACCCAGTTCTGATGGTAAACATAAAATGTCAAAATCGATGGGTAATTGTATCTTGTTGAACGCTAGCGAGAAGGATATATCGAAAGCGGTAAAATCCATGTATACCGACCCAAATCACTTAGCAGTTGAAGATCCGGGTCAAATTGTAGGTAATATTGTTTTCACATATCTAGATGCATTCCATCCTGACATTGCTTTTGTTGATGAACTAAAAGTTAGATACCAAAAAGGTGGTTTGGGTGATGGTACAACTAAAAAAATTCTTGAAGAGTGTTTGCAGGAAATCCTAAAACCAATTAGAAAACGTAGAGAAATGTTTATTTCAGATAAAGCTCAATTAATTGAAATTCTTCGAACAGGGAGTAGAAAGTCTCAAGAAGAATCAAATCAAGTACTCAATAATGTGAAGCAAGCATTTGGTTTTAATTTGTTTTAGAAAACTTAATAATATATTTATGTGTCTCGGCAATTTACAACATAGTTTAAGAAGGAAAATGGTAAAAAAAAAGCCTGATAAAAAATCAGGCTTAAAAATGAGAACACACATAAAACTATATATTCAGAGGGGTAGTAACAGCATAAGTTCAATTTTCTAATAATTATTTTCAATAAGCCATCGACTAATCACAGATAAAAAGTTTTAAGTCTAACAGCACAATTATGATGGACTCACATACGTCTGCCAATATATGCATTGTATAAAGGGTAATATTACGCAATATATTTTAATGAATTACGATAAGTGTCTGGTCAATTACTGATTCATTATGGTCAACTGACACATAAATTTAACTAGCTAACGATGTTTTATGTAATTTGCTAGGCTAAGCATTCTGTTTGAGTTTGGGCTACCACTGTGTTTTTAGATATGCGTTATCAGAATAGTTGGTGAAGGGGATGTATTTCAGTAATGACTTGTTAAGTTATTTTCAAATACTGAAAAATCGTTCATTGGTGAGCTTAGTGAGTCCGTTTTTATCATCGTCCGTAGTCGAAAAGACAACTCTGCAATCAGCTCTGCTGCAGTCCAAAGTATAACGGATATGCTCAAACTCACTGTTATTCATAATTAGCTCGAGTTGATTAGCAACCATCGATAAGCTAGTGCCATTATCGAGTACAACTATTCAGCTAAACTCTAGTAATGTTTTATGGCTAATGACTCTTTCAGGTTGTAAAGGGATAAAAAAGGCGTTTGATTCATGAAAATCAATATTTTTTTGAGTGATAAATTTTGATTCAACCACAGACTCATTAAAATAAGTCCAAATGCAGCTGCATAAAATGCGCTTGTACCAAGTAATAATTTTTTTTATCAAATCCATCAAAAATGTACTTAAATTACGATGAGTATCTATGTGATCTAGGTAACTTTTCCTTACGTTTATTCAGCCCTAGTTACACATCTGTCCTAGGGGGATACTGATTCAACGTGGTATTTATAGAGCTAAAGCAAACCACTCACTGCTTTAATGATGGAACAGCAAAGGAATAAACAAACACCATGCCGAATAATCACAATATACCCAAAACAGGTATAAGAAAATCGATGAAAATTAGTTGGCTAAAATGGATCATGCTCTGTGCTACATGTCTGATGTTTTTGATTGGTTGCCAAACCAATAAAGGCAATCTGACTCAATTTGATAGCAGCATTGATCTAAGCAATGATCAGGACCAGGTAATTTTATTACATGGCATGTATCGCAGTGCTGTGGCCATGCAGCCCCTCGAACAATACTTTCGTACTCATGGGTATCAGGTTACGAGTATCAGTTACCCTTCTACCAAACACGACATTGAAACCCTAGTTAGAGATTACCTGCATCCTGCGGTTCAAATAGCACAAACAAAAGGTATGCAAAAAATCCACTTTGTTACTCATTCTATGGGCGGTATTTTAGTACGCTATTATCTAAAGAATTATCCCTTAGAAGACCTAGGGAAAGTAGTGATGATCGCACCACCAAACCAAGGGACAGAGCTTGCCGAATTGTTTGCGGACTCCTCCTGGGTAGACACAAAAACTGGTCCTGCCAAAATACAACTCAGTGCCCAGCAAGACAGTTGGGTTAACCAACTAGGCCCGGTGAATTTTGCCGTGGGTATCATTGCCGGCAATCATAATTCTAACTTACTCACTGCCTGGCTGCTGCCAGGAGAAGACGACGGGGTAGTATCCGTTGAAAGTACCAAGGTGAAGAACATGAAAGATTTTATGATCGTACCCGAAAAGCACTTCAGACTAAGAGGCAATCAAACGGTACTTGAACAAGCCGCATATTTTCTGAAATACGCAAGTTTTTATCGCTCTGTATCCGCTGATTTAGGTACTTAATCTTTAATTAAATGATTATGGGTGTTTCAGTCATTACTATGTTTGATGATGGTAAAGCTGCATTTACCTCATTGAGAAAAAGTGCCTGTATAATCAAGACTAATTAGACAGAGTTATGCATAATATCTACGCTATTTTAAACAATTAAATAGATGGATCCCCTCGCAATGAATTCAAAAATAGTAATAATAATTTCAATTTTGGTAGTTATTACTGTTTACTTGGTTTTTAAAGCAAACTCTAAGGCGCCAGAATCAATGAGTCACACCATAGCAGCTTACGGAGCTTGGCAATCACCTATCAGTGCCGCGAGCATTTTTGAAGCTTCAGATAACGTTTCGTATCTTACAGTTGAAAACAATCAACTCTATTTTGTAGAATCTAAAGCATCTGCAAATGGCAAAAATATACTTTTCAAACTCAATCAAAAAAATACAGCAGTACAGCTAACGTCGAGCGAAATAAGTGTTAGGTCCCGTGTTCATGAATACGGTGGACGTCCTTATTTAGTTGATGGGGAAGACATTTATTATTCTCACTTCGCCGATCAAAAAATATATCGCCTCTCAAAAAATACCGCTCCTGAAGCCATCACTAGTCAAGGCCTGCGGTATATGGAATGTATTGCAGATCAAAATAACAACCGACTAATTTGTGTTAGGGAGGATCATCGAGGCATTGGAGAACCTATCAATACGCTCGTGGCTATTAACTTAAGCGAGGCGTTCCAAGAAACCATATTATTTGAAGGAACGGATTTTGTCAGTGCTGCGGATTTATCACCAGATGGCAACTCAGTTGCTTTTATTACGTGGTCGCATCCAAATATGCCATGGGATGATACACAATTACGAATGATTAACTTCAGCGAAGATGGTTCAGTCGAACATATTATTGAAGTTCCTCAGAGTGGCAATGTATCGATAAAACAACCCCATTATTCTAAAGATGGCACTCTTTATTTTATCGCCGACTTTGAAAACTGGTGGACATTATATCGGGTTAACGAAACGTCTGAGCAACAGCAAAAACCACAACAAGTGCTCGATAAACAAATTGAAATTAACAGCTACGGTATTGAAGATAAAGATTACGCCATTGTTGCTTACTCTAAAGAGGGGTTTGATCACATCGCGAGGGTTAACTTAGTAACAGGGGAAATGGCCAATATTGGGGATGCATTTTCATCAGCAGATTCAATTTCGGTGGCAGATAATAGTGTTTATTTTAGAGCTTCCACCTCTAGTTCAGGCAACGCTATTTATCAGCTAACAGGTAATAATTATGAACAAATTTATCAACCTAGCGGACCAGCTATAGAAAAAGGATTTCTATCTGAACCCCTCACAATTGAATTTCCAACTGGTATCAATGAAACAGCATATGGTTTCTATTATCCGCCTCAAAATAATAATCACATTGGTGCACAAGATACCTTGCCTCCGCTTATTGTTAAAGTTCATGGAGGACCTGTTGGCGCTACAGATTCGAGTCTAAATCCAGGCATTCAATTTTGGACAAGTCGAGGATTTGCAGTTTTTGACGTAAACCATAGAGGTAGCACCGGGTTTGGCAGAACCTTCAGGAAAAAACTCTATCCTAATTGGGGAATAGTGGATGTTGAAGACGCATCAAATGGTGTTAAGTGGCTTGCTTCTGAAGGTTTTATAGATGCTGATAAAGTCGCCATCCGAGGCGGTAGTGCCGGTGGATATACCACGCTGGCAGCTTTGGCGTTTCAAAATGTCTTCAAAGCAGGTACTAGTTACTATGGGATCAGCGATTTAGGCATTTTAGCCAGCGACACCCACAAGTTTGAATCGCGATATCTGGATCAACTCATTGGCCCTTATCCTGAGATGAAAAGCATTTACGACCAACGTTCACCTATTAACAGTGTTGAAAATATAACGGCCCCATTGCTATTACTTCAAGGCTTGGACGATAAGGTAGTTCCTCCAAATCAATCTGAATTAATATTTAACGCATTAAAAGAAAATTGTATTAGTACCGCTTACATAACCTTTGAAGGCGAAGGACATGGATTTAGACAACCAGCGAACAATATCAAAGCACTAAATTCAGAACTTAGTTTTTACGGTCAGGTTTTTGGCTTTGTGCCTGCGGGTAATATTGAAGCTGTTCAATTGATAAAGTGCGAGGGCAAAAAGATGAAGTGACTCTCACCTCATCTTTGTTAGCCATTTATTAAAAGCAATTAGCTAAATTTACCCAGACATATATTGTAAACATATTAAATCACCCAACATATTGGTATGAATTAATTAGGAGTCTGGTGAACGGTTAATTAACCAAAGTTGTGCCGCCATCCACTGGAATAATTTGTCCAGTGATGAAAGCGCCAGCTTGGCTGGCTAACATAATGGCAACACCTGCTATATCGCTTGGTTCACCCCAACGTCTCATTGGAATGGTTTGCAGTTCTTCATCAAACGCCGCTTGGTCTGAACTTAAAAACTCAGTCATCTTTGAGTAAAAACGCCCTGGTGCAATGGCATTCACACGAATATGTGACGCTGCCAATTCAGTTGCTAATACTCTTGTTACCTGATGAATGGCTGATTTTGATACGGCATAACTAAAAGTATCCAAGGCATTGCCCAAAATCCCAGCAATAGAACCTATATTAATCACAGTAGATGTATTTTTTGCACTGGCATTTTTAGATAGAAGAGGCGTCAATGCTTGCGTTAAAAAAAACGGGCTTTTAACATTAATGTCCATTACTTTGTCCCAACCCTTTTCAGGAAACTCACTAAAAGGAGCTCCCCAAGCTGTTCCAGCGTTGTTTACCAAGACATCAATATAATCTTCACGTTTGTTAATTTCCTGGACTAACTGGCTTAATCCCTCACTAGTCGATGCATCACCAGGCAATGCAATACACTCACCAAATTTGCTTAGTTCTTCGGCTGCAGCCATGCAGGCATCGGCTTTACGACCTGTGATGTAAACACGTTTCGCACCTGCTTCAAGAAACCCTTGGGCCATAAAAGCACCTAAACCACGATAACCACCGGTAATAACACAAATTTTTTCTTGCATAGAAAATAGATTTTCAAACATTTAGTTCTCTCCTTAAAGTATTCACTTAATTTACCAAAGAAATCACAGCGAAGAATATTTTTTAGAGTGATGATCAATAAATCTAAAGTGTCAGGTTAGTTGAAAAGAACAATTGTCAAAGCACTCATTGTAAATAGTGTTATGTGATTCTAAATGCCTGATTTAATTATACTTAATATCTAAACAGTTTGGTGTTTAAGCAACTCTTGATTCGTTATTACATCGTTTTGGTCAATGTGAATTTGAATCAATAGCTGTTGGTTCCTCGCTGATATCCAGCCCTGAATGAGTTAATCTTTTGTAAACTAAAATTACGGATTATTTTAACATTGTTCATAAAAGAACATTTGGGCTGTTGATTCAAACTGTGTACCCAATATAAATCCGAGACAAAAATATTAAAATATAGATACGGGAGAGACATTTTGGAACTACAGGATAAGATTGTTGTAATTACTGGTGCCGGCAGCGGTATTGGCAGAGCCTTAGCCATTCGCTTTCATGCAGAAGGCGCTAAGAAAATTGTTGCCGTCGATATTAACCTAAGTAACGCCCAAGTCACTGCTGACATGGTTAATGGTGTTGCCATGATGGCCGACGTGGCTAAAGAAGATGATATCTGCCGCGTAATAGAAGAGACCGAAGCCACAGTAGGTGCCATTGACATGTTTTGCTCCAATGCCGGTGTTGCCATGGGGGAGGGTATCGATTCCCCGAATTGTGAGTGGCAGTCAAGCTGGGATATCAATGTTATGTCTCATGTTTATGCCGCTCGTCACCTAGTGCCGCGCATGGTCGCTAGGGGTGGGGGATATTTTTTAAATACCTCATCTGCTGCAGGCCTACTCAACCAGATTGGTGGCGCAGCTTATGGAGCAACAAAACATGCCGCAGTTGGCTTTGGTGAGTGGTTGGCTATTCACCATAAACACGAGGGTATTAAAGTTTCTTTGCTTTGCCCCCAAGCTGTGCGAACACCCATGACCGCAGTTGACAATGATGCCATCGCAGCTGCAGCGAGCAATGGCATGATCGAGCCAGATGAGCTTGCCAACTGTGTTGTCGAAGAACTACGTAAGGAGAGTTTTTTGATTTTGCCTCACTCTATTGTGTTGGAATATATGCGCAACAAAACGACTAACTACGATCGTTGGATTGGCGGCATGAATAAACTTATGCGTCACATTATGGGCATTAGCAAATAAATGTTTTTTGAGAGTGTATGAAGAAAATATGTTTGTTGAAAAATTTAGCGATAGTTTAAAGCGTTAAGGACGAAAATTTCAAGGCATACACTGGTTCAAAATAAAATAATTTCAGTTAAAAAATAAAGGAATTAAAATGAGTTTTTCATCAAAGGTATTAAGCATCGAAAAACAGGGGCAGGTCGGTATAGTTTGGTTAGACCGTGAAGCAAAATACAATGCACTGTCTACAGAATTGTGGTCAGCTATTCCTCACGCACTAAATGCATTATGCGAAGACGGTGAAATAGGTGCGATAATTCTCGCCGGTCGTGGCAAACATTTCTGCGCCGGTATCGACCTTGTAGAAGACGGACTAAGCGAACATAAAAACGCTAAGGCCCGTTCTAAAGCCGAAGCCAATATTCAGCAGCTAGCCAACACTCAAAAGTTTCAGGGTGCTATTACCTCCATAGCCGACTGTGCACTGCCAGTGATAGCGGTAGTGCAGGGTTTTTGTCTAGGTGCTGGAGTCGATCTGATTACCGCCTGCGATATCCGCATAGCCAGTGTTTGTTCTGTATTTAGCGTACGTGAAACACGGCTGGGTCTGGTTGCCGATGTGGGCACCTTGCAACGCCTACCTAAAATACTAAATGCGGGCCATGTTGCCGAGTTAGCCTACACAGGCAAAGATATCAAAGCCGACCGCGCTGAGAAGATTGGTTTGGTCAACGATGTTTACGAGTCAGCAGAAGCCACGATGGCAGCGGGTATGGTGCTCGCCAATGAAATCGCCGCTAACTCACCAATGGCAGTGCGCGGCACCAAGTTTATTCTGCGTAAGTCAGAGAACATGACCGACGAGCAGAGCTTAATGTTGAATGGTATGTTCACTATGATGACTAGTTTACAGTCAAATGATTTGCAAGAAGGCATAAAGGCATTTGCAGAGCGAAGAGCGCCGAAGTTTACAGGTAGCTAAATAACCAACAGAGTGACAGATGCGATGTCTGTCACTCTGTTTAAACTTAACAAAACACCCATTGTAAATATTGTCAAACAGACCTAAATTATTTGATTTAACCTGCGGAAATTGATTCGTTGAGAAGTAAAAGATATTTGATTTTTGATTCGTTAACTTATATTTGATAAGCAAATTTTCTTCGCGATTCAGCAGTTCCTAATGATAAAAAATTTAGCAATACAGCTATCGTAAATTCACTCTAAGTTATTGTGGCTGTATCGTTAACGATCTTTAACTTAGTAGCCAGATGCAAACCTTTTTATTATTGTGACGTTATTCATTCCCCCCAAATATACAAAGGAGATAATTGTGACTCTGTCTAAAATGACTTTTTTTGAACGTTTTGAAACGGATATTTTATCCGGTATGAAAACCATTACAATTCGAGATGAATCGGAAAAAGATTATTCTGCAAATAGTATTGTGCAAGTTTCAACTTATGAAAATAATCGTTGGTTTTGCGCAGTAAAAATAATAGATGTAGCAGCAATTGAATTTAGTCAGCTTTCAGATTTTCATGCAAAGCAAGAGAATATGACCCTTGAAGAGCTGAAAGGTGTAATCCAGAACATTTACCCAGATGTACAAAATTTATATGTGATTTCATACGAACATATACAGTTGTTGTAAACATAACTTGGTAGTAATAATTGACCAGAACATATGCGTGAGATTAAAGGGAAAATATTCACAAAGACACCAACAGGGGATTGTCTTCAGGGAATGATAATTTTTTGATGGCAGTTTTAAAGCTCGTTGGGGTATTGTTTCGTCTCGGGGTAAGCTTACAGCTTAGGAGAAAAACCCAAAATAAGGTTTAAACCGAATTTTTGTTGCTGTCTTTTTTATTCAAGATTACATATACATAATATTCAGTGGCTATTCTGGTTTTTCGGTATTGAGTGGCGGGCAATGAAACTCTGCGAGGGTTTCGTTTTCTTCAACACTATAAAGATGCACATCAAGACCCCAAAGTCGATGCACATGTTTAAGGACGCTTTCAGTGCTATCAGCTAAAGGTATATGCTGATTGGGTATATGCCGAAGCGTTAAAGAACGGTCCCCCCTTAAATCCACGTCCCAAATTTGAATGTTTGGCTCCTGCATACTCAAATTGTATTGCAGTGATAGCTGTTCTCGTACATATCGATAACCATTTTCGTCATGTATAGCGGTGATGTGATAGTGCTCTGCTTGATCGTCATCTTTAATCGAGAAAAGTTTGAGGTCACGAATCACTTTTGGGGAGAGATATTGAAGTATGAAGCTTTCATCTTTAAAATTCCGCATGGCGAAGTCTAATGTTTCTAGCCAGTCTGAGCCTGCGATATCTGGGAACCATTGCTTATCTTCATCCGTTGGCGACTCACATATGCGGCGTAAGTCCTGAAACATTGAAAAACCCAAGGCATATGGATTGATACCACTAAACCATTTACTGTCAAAGGGCGGCTGATATACAACAGCTGTATGCGATGTTAAAAACTCTATAATAAAGCCTTCATCGACCAGTTTTCTATCATAAAGTGTATTCATAATGGTGAAGTGCCAAAAGGTTGCCCATCCTTCATTCATTACCTGCGTTTGCCGTTGAGGATAAAAATACTGGGCTATTTTGCGAACAATGCGAATAACCTCACGTTGCCACGGCTCCAGAAGTGGCGAATTCTTCTCAAAGAAGTAAAGTAAATTCTCTTGAGGTTCATCAGGAAATTGTGTGTGAAAAACCTCATCTTGATTATCTTGGTTTAAAGGTATTGTTCGCCACAGTTCATTAACTTGTTGCTGCATATACATCTCACGTTCTTCTTGACGTTTTGATTCTTCTTTGGCTGAGATATTTGGGGGCCGTTTATAACGATCTACACCATATTTCATCAGTGCGTGGCAAGAATCTAATATCTTTTCCACTTCATCAATTCCATGACGTTCTTCACATTTTGAAATATAGTTCTTAGCGAACACTAAATAATCAATAATTGCGCTAGCATCTGTCCATGTTTTAAATAAATAATTCCCCTTAAAAAAAGAATTGTGTCCATAGGCCGCATGGGCAATTACTAAGGCTTGCATCATCATGGTGTTTTCTTCCATAAGATAGGCGATGCAAGGATCAGAGTTAATCACGATTTCATATGCCAGTCCGATTTGGCCTCGTTTATAGTTTTGTTGGCTGTTCAAAAACTGTTTGCCAAATGACCAGTGATTGTAACCCAAAGGCATACCAACAGATGAGTATGCATCTAACATTTGTTCTGAACTTATTATTTCAATTTGATTTTGATACGTATCCAGTTTGTATTCTTTAGCGATTTTTGCAATAGCTTCATCGTACTTCTCGATTAGTTCAAAGGACCATTCAGAGCTGGTAGAAATATAGTTGTTGTCGGATGGCTTACCCATGATGACTTTCCTTACGAGAAAATAATTCTCTGAAAACTGGATAAATTTCACTTTCATTACTGATAGTTTGTATCGCAAAGTTATCTGGAAACTCAGGGCTTAAGGATTCATACTCATCCCATAAGCTTTGATGCTCTAATTTTGTTATTTCTATGTAGGCGAAATATTGAATTTGCGGCAAAATATCTTCACGCAATACTTTTAAGCATAACGGTGAGTCACCGTTCCAATTATCACCATCTGAGGCTTGGGCGGCATAAATATTCCAATCAATTGCAGGGTAACGTTGCTTAATAATGTCATTCATAAGCTTCAAAGCGCTTGAAACAATCGTACCGCCAGTTTCTCGGGAATAAAAAAATTCTTCTTCATCCACTTCTTTTGCACTCGTATGATGACGAATGAATATCACATCAATTTTTTTATAATTCCTTTTTAAAAATAAATATAACAGGATATAAAAACGTTTTGCGATGTCTTTATGCATTTTGCTCATTGAGCCTGAAACATCCATCAAACAAAACATTACAGCGCTGGTGCTTGGAAGTGCAATCTTAACGTGTTGATTGAATTTAAGATCAACATCATCAATCCAAGGAATTTTTTTAATACGTGTTTTGAACTTTTCAATTTTAAGTTTTAATGTACGTATTTCTGTTGTGTCATCTTCAGTCGAAGACTCGAGATCCATTAATTTCAGTTCTAATTTTTTAAGGCTTTCACGTTTTTTCCCTGTGAGCGCTAAACGTCTTCCATAGGCTTTTTGTAAGGAGCGTACGACATTAATCTTTGCAGGGTTTCCTTGATTAGAATAACCCGCCCGTTGATATTTAAACGATGTGGTATCTTTTAATTGTTTTTTTACCAGGTTAGGTAATTCGAGATCCTCAAACATGCAGTCAAGAAATTCTTCTTGCGATATTTGAAATACAAACTCATCAACGCCTTCACCTGAATCACTTGCTTCGCCCTGTCCTGAGCCTTGTTCGCCTTGCCCTTTTGATGGCTTAGCGATTCGGTCACCAGTAGTGAAATCTTTATTTCCAGGATTAACCGTTTCACGTAAACCTCCGTGACCGGATCGAAAAGTAGGCTCGTCTAAATCTTTACTGGGAATACTGATATTATCTCCACGTTCAATGTCGGTGATGCTTCGTTTACTCACAGCATCAGACACTGCCTTCTTAATATGTTGGCGGTAACGTCTAAGAAAGCGCTCACGGTTGACCGCGCTTTTATTTTTACCGTTCAGTCTACGGTCAATAATATGGGTTAAGCCCATTAGTATCTCCTAGGTTATAGACCTTAAGTTATCGAGCTTCTTTGTGAACAGGCTGCGTGAATGAATAAACTATTGTTGGCAGACTTAGATAATGCCTATGGTCACACCCACTTTATGAGCTCTATAATCCCCCATAATTGATTGACTATTATTGAGACTTTCGAACCCGCAAATACCATTCTGCAAGTAATCTAACCTGTTTTTCAGTGTATCCGCGTTCAATCATGCGCTCTACAAACTGCTCATGCTTATTCTTGTCTTCTTGTGAGTTTTTGGGGTTGAATGAAATGACGGGAAGCAAGTCTTCGGTATTCGAAAACATTTTCTTTTCAATGACTGCACGTAGTTTTTCATAACTTTGCCATGAAGGATTTTTGCCATTATTGTTGGCGCGTGCTCTTAGCATAAAATTAACAATTTCATTTCGAAAATCTTTAGGATTACTAATACCTGCTGGTTTTTCAGTTTTTTCAAGCTCTTCATTTATAACTGCTCGATTAAATATCTCTCCTGTTTCTGGGTCTCGATAGTCTTGATCTTGTATCCAAAAATCAGCATAAGTCACATATCTGTCAAAAATATTTTGGCCGTATTCAGAATAAGATTCCAAATACGCTGTTTGAATTTCTTTGCCAATAAACTCAACATAATGGGGTGCTAGAAACTCTTTAATAAAACGTAAGTATTGTTCAGCAGTTTCCTGTGCAAACTGCTCTTGTTCAATTTGTTTTTCGAGTACGTAGAGCAAATGAACCGGATTTGCAGCGATTTCAGAGGTATCAAAATTAAACACGCGTGAAAGGATTTTGAAGGCAAAACGGGTTGAAAGACCAGACATACCCTCATTGACGCCTGCGTTATCCTTGTACTCTTGCATGGATTTAGCCTTTGGGTCGGTGTCCTTAATATTTTGTCCATCATACACTTTCATTTTTGAGTCAATATTCGAATTTTCTGGTTCATTTAGTCGAGATAGAACTGAGAATTGGGCAAGCATTTTTAGGGTATCTGGTGCACAGGGAGATTGACTCAATGAACTATTTTTAAGAAGCTTTTCATAAATGTGCATCTCTTCAGTCACTTTTAAGCAATAGGGCACTTTTACGATTGAAATTCTATCTAAAAAGGCTTCATTGTTTTTGTTGTTACGAAAGGTTTGCCATTCAGACTCATTTGAGTGCGCTAAAATAATGCCCTCAAAAGGGATCGCGCTCATGCCTTCTGTAGAATTATAGTTACCTTCTTGTGTTGCTGTTAACAAAGGATGAAGTACTTTGATTGGTGCTTTAAACATTTCCACAAATTCCAGCATACCTTGGTTAGCTAAGCATAAACCGCCACTGAAGCTGTAAGCATCTGGGTCATCTTGGGAAAAGTCTTCAAGCATTCTAATATTTATCTTGCCCACCAAAGCAGAAATATCTTGGTTGTTTTCATCCCCAGGTTCAGTTTTAGCGATAGCCGTTTGGTCTAAAATAGATGGCCATAGTTTTACCACTTTAAATTTGCTGATATCGCCACCGTATTCATGCAAGCGCTTTACTGCCCAAGGCGACATGACTGAACCTAAGTAGCGAGGTTCAATACCGTAATCTTCCTTGAGCAATGCAGCGTCTTCTTTTACGTTGAATAGAGATAACGGTTTATCATGCACTGGCGAGCCCTTAATTGCGTAAAAAGGGACTTTTTGCATAAGATCTTTAAGTTTTTCAGCCAGTGAGGATTTGCCGCCTCCAACAGGGCCCAGTAAATATATAATTTGTTTTTTTTCCTCTAAACCTTGAGCGGCATGTTTGAAAAATGAAACAATTTGCTCAATGCATTCTTCCATACCGTAGAAATCACTAAATTTTTCGTAACGTTTAATGACTTTGTTTGAAAAAATACGGCTAAGACGAGGATCTTTGGAGGTGTCAACAAATTCTGGTTCGCCAATAGCGATTAATAATCTTTCTGTGGCAGACGCGTACGCGGTTGGGTCGTTTTTACATATATTGAGGTACTCTTCTAATGAGTACTCTTCTTGTTGTCGTAGTTCATATCGAGTTTGAAACTGGCTAAAAATATTCATGACGCCCCCTAAAAAGGTGATGTAGCGTTTATTGATGGCTGGTTGCTTACATGGCGTTTATATCCCTTTCATAACGCATTGTTGTTAATTTATTTTTGATTGTTATGAGGCAAAAAATCGATTTTATAAATAATAATTAGACTATGAGTGTAGTTTAATTTGGTTTGTTGATCAGTTTAATGTAGCAATAAAAGCTAATGAAAATTCATTATTTAACAAAACACTCAATGTAAATATTGTCATATTAGTTTCAATCTTTGATTGAAATATAATAGGGAGTTACGTATTTTCTTTGGTTAATTAATATAAGGAATGTTCAGCTATGTCATTTGGTTCTTTAGGCTTGTGTGATGAGCTTTTGAAAACCGTTGCAGATCAAGGCTATACAACACCATCACCAATACAGATTGAAGCTATTCCGGCGGTGCTGAGTCAGCGTGATGTGATGGCGATAGCACAAACTGGTACCGGTAAAACGGCAGGTTTTACACTGCCTATGTTGCAGCTATTGTCTGGTAGCCCTATTCAGGCTGACTCTATTAAGGGGAACTCCAGTCTGCAGGCTCTGTGTATACGTGCGTTAGTGATTACGCCAACCCGTGAGCTTGCTGCCCAAGTTGCTCAAAGTGTTCAAAACTATAGTCGATATATGAATATTCGCTGTGCAGCTGTGTTTGGTGGTGTGAGGATTGAACCGCAGATATCCGAGTTGCAAGGTGGTCTGGATGTGCTTGTTGCTACGCCAGGTCGATTGATTGATCTTTATAATCAACAGGCGATTAAACTTGAGCAACTTGAGATTTTGGTCTTGGATGAGGCTGATCGCATGTTGGATTTGGGTTTTGTCGACGATATCCGTCGCATCCAAATGCTGCTGCCTAACAAACGTCAAAACTTGATGTTTTCAGCAACGTTTTCTAATGATATCAAGTCGCTTGCTGAAGGAATGCTCAATAATCCACTTTTGATTGAAGTGTCTGTTGCAAACAGCACTGTCGACTCCGTTAAGCAGAAAATACACCCTGTAGACAAAGAACGTAAGAGTGAGGTGTTGATCCACCTGATTAGAAAGAATAAATGGCACCAAATTTTAGTTTTTAGCCGAACCAAACATGGTGCGGATAGTTTGGTATTGAAGCTTGAAAAAGCCGGGGTTAGTGCCGCATCTATTCATGCGAACCGCACCCAGCATGCACGCACAAATGTGTTAGATGGTTTTAAAAACGGCAATATAGTGGTATTGGTTGCCACTGACATTGCCTCTCGGGGCATCGATGTCAATCAACTGCCTTGTGTGATTAACTTTGAGCTGCCCTATGTACCAGAAGACTATGTGCATCGCATTGGTCGTACTGGACGTGCTGGCACCTCGGGTGTAGCGATTTCATTATTAAGTGAAGATGAAACAAAACAGTTACAGTCAATTGAACGTCTAATTGGTCGTAAGTTTGAGCGTGAGATCATTCCAGGTTTTGCGCCCAGTAAAAAGGTTCCAGCAAACTTATCGGATGACGATGACGATGATGAATATGGTAATTTTGAGGCTGATCCAAAGCCCCGAGGTCGAGGTCAATCGAAGGGACGTGGAAGTCGCCGCGGTAAGTAACACAAATTTATGTTGAGCAGTTAATTACTACCTTATCTATCCTAAATATTGTCAAATGACTCTAGACATTTTAATCATTAAGAGGCGAGGGTAACCCAATGCAGCGAGAAGAGATTTTGCTTGTGTATGATCGTCAATGCCCTGCTTGTAATGCTTATTGTCAAATTGTAAGGATCAGAGAATGTGTGGGTGATTTACGCATTGTAGATGCAAGAGAAAATAGTGAAGTGATGAATGAAATCACCGCACAAGGTCTCGACATTGATCAGGGAATGGTATTGAAAATGGGTGAGCAACTATATTATGGCTCTGACGCTATAAATAAGCTGGCATTGATTGGCAGTCGATCTGGAATCTTTAATCGTTTTAACTATTGGATGTTTAAATCAAAAACAGCTTCATCAATTTTTTATCCACTTCTCAAATTTGCTAGAAATGTGTTGTTGAAAACGCTTGGGAAAACAAAAATCAACAATCTGAATGCAAAAGATAATGACAAATTTTAAATGTCTAACAGAATGAACACATCTGCAACTATAAATATTATCAAAGATGGTTTCAGCTGACTCTTTTTTTAAGGTCTTGGCAGCTTTGCAGCTTTTTAGTAAAATATGATTTGTTTGCTTCCTATATTAATCAGAACCGCAAAAGGATTATGAATATCTCTAAACGTAAATCCTCTGAAGCACCTGTTGAAGCAGTAGTCATAGCTCCCAAAGCTTTAAGCTTTAGTATGACTGAATCCCTATATTCTGCTGTAAACAAGACCTATTAAGATATCGCTGCTTTGATAGCGACTCAATGCACGGATTTTGTTGTAGCTTCACTTGCGCCGGCATACAAATATCTACCGCATACTTCTTCTGTAAGCCTAAGCGCCATTGATGATAGAGCGCTTCTTGATGCCTTACTAGGCGAAATTGGGCGAGGTTCAGCCGGATGCCATGTTCGTAGGATGTTTGGGAGTCACAAGGTTCTATGTGATTTAGATCAGGCTTGGATACGGCGCCAATATGCACTTCATCTTTATCCTCCGGAACATGCGCCTCACGTTTGGCATCAAGATGGGGCATTAGGCTTTGATTTCCTCGCTCAAGGAAATGCGGAGCTAGAATCTGAAGCGCTATTGCCGACCGTGACTTGTTGGATTGCTTTATCTTTGTGCGGAGTGGATGCACCAGGATTGGAATTTGTCTCCCAGCCTATTGAAGAACTACTGCTTCCTGTTGAATTGACTGATAAAAAAATCAGTGGCCGTTTTTCGGAAGATTCGTTCTGGAAACCACAGATGGAAGCTGGTGATGCCATTGTTTTCCGTGGAGGAACGCTACACCGAACTCACGTGACGAAACAGATGCAGGCAAATCGAACCAGTGTCGAGTTGCTGTTTGTTGCAAAAGACAATATTCCGCAACGGTTGTCAGGGGATTGTTTCGTTTCATTGCCACAAGCGGTTGACTAAGAGCCTCGCTCATGAGGTCTGATTTCAATGAACACTAAATAGTCAGTATTAAATTATTTGTCATATCTGAAATCTACCTTTAATCGCTAAAGTTAGTGCCAAATCAATATAATTATATTTTTTCTTTAATCAATTTTAAAATTGAACCTGAGATGGTTTGCAAAGCACTTTTATTCTAGATAAAAGTCAGTACATTATTTGCAACTCTCGCAACGAAGCTAGACAATAGCCAATTGATAAAACAGCGAACTCTTAAATGATGTCAGGATTAATAAAACGTCTTTATGGAAAATAGTTATACACCCGGGAAACACCTGCTTTTAGACCTTTACCAAGCAATTCACCTAACTGACAAAAATGTTATTGAACAAGCGTTACTGCAAGCTGCAGACGCTTGTAACGCTAAGGTGTTGCAAAAAAACTTTCATAGTTTTGGCGTGGGACAAGGCATTACCGGCATGTTGTTACTTGCCGAATCCCACATAAGCATTCATACATGGCCTGAAAGCCACTTTGCCGCCGTAGATATATTTATGTGTGGTAACTGCGATCCGGCTCTAGCCATCGAGCCTATTAAGAAGTTTTTATGTCCCCAAAGTATCGATGTGCGTGAGTTTGATAGAGGCACGTCATTAAATAAACCATCATCAACAGATAAGTCTATTTGACATGTCGAATGCCCCAATAGATTTACCTAAACAAACATCTAAGCACAAACAATCCGCCACTTTGATTTATGCCGCATTTATTGCCGGCTTATGTTCGATTATTTATGAACTACTGATTGCCACTACTGTGTCTTATTTTATGGGCGACAGTGTCAAGTTTTTCTCACTCACAATTGGGTTATATATGGCCGCAATGGGGGTTGGTTCGTATCTATCTAAATTCATTACAGACAACCTAATCCAACGATTTGTCATTGCTGAAATCTTACTCGGGGTCATCGGCGGTATCAGTATCCCATTTTTGTATTTTACCTACACTACCACTGCATTATTCTACCCAACTTATGTAGTGCTGACTTTATGTATTGGTTTCCTAATTGGTTTAGAAATTCCTTTTTTAACCCGATTAATGGAAAATTATCAGTCACTTAAATCGAATATTGCTAATATTTTATCATTCGATTATCTCGGTGCTTTGATTGCCACTATTGCATTTCCGTTCTTTCTTTTACCTGTTATGGGGATTTACCAATCATCATTGCTGTTTGGGCTTATCAATATGTCTATTGCTGGGGTGGTGTTGTACTCATATAGATCATCTCTTGGAAAAACCGGCAAAAAGCTGCAAATTTTAACAGTAATTATGAGTTTAGTTATTTTGTTGATGTTAGTGTTTTCGAGTCAGGCACTGAAACACTGGGATCAAATGCTATATAACGGGCGTATCGTGCATAGCGAACAAACCCCGTATCAAAAAATAACTATGACTAAAAGCAAAGACGATCTGCGGCTTTACTTAAATGGTGTTTTACAGTTTTCATCTGTGGATGAGTATCGATATCACGAGTCATTAGTGATGGTGCCTATGACCTATGCGGCTAACCCAATCAAACGAGTGCTGGTGTTAGGAGCTGGAGACGGTTTAGCAGTAAGAGAACTGCTTAAGTACCCAGAGATTGAACAAATTGTTTTAGTCGACTTAGATTCCCGCATGACGGAATTAGCAAACAATAATGCGCATTTAGTGGATATTAACTTAGCCAGTTTAGCTAACGACAAAGTCAAGATTGTAATTGAGGATGCTTTTGTATTTCTAGAGAAGAACAAACAATCTTTTGATCTTATTATTAACGATTTACCTGATCCCAACACCATCTCACTTTCTCGTTTGTACAGTAAACAGTATTATAGATTAGCCAAAGCAAATTTAACGTCAAACGGCATAATGGTGACACAAGCAACCAGCCCATTTTTTGTTAAACCTGCATTTTGGAGTATTGCAAAAACCATAAAAGCAGCAGGCTTTGATTACACCTATCCATACCACACAAATGTGCCGTCTTTTGGTGATTGGGGGTTTGTGCTAAGCGGCTTAAAACCCATGAAATTAATTCCTAAACGCTCAGTAGAAGATAGTCTTTTTTTAACTCACGAAGCTATGCCGTCTATGTTTGTGTTTGCAAAAGATTTACAAGAAATAGAAGTTGAGATAAACCAAATTGATAAACCTGTAGTACTAGATTATTACCTAAACAGTTGGCGTTATTTTAGTGATTAAAAAGTCCGAGATGAAATGTTCGAGTTAAAGTTGTTCTCACTTAACCTCAAACAACTCCTAAGTTGACAGTCTAACGTACTCATTACTGCATCCATTGTAAATTTTTATCGATTACAAAGGATGCCTACTAAATTTGTTCATTTACCAATCGAAGAAGAGAAATTTATGTTTACAGGTATAGTTCAATCTATAGCGAATATTGCTGACGTTACAGATCAAAATGGTATCAGAACTTTTGTTATTGATTTTAATCAAGGGTTTTGCACTGATTTAGAGATAGGTGCCAGCGTGGCTGTGGATGGTGTATGTTTGACGGTGACAGAATTAGTGACTGACATTAGGGTTAAATTTGATGTAATGCTGCAAAGCCTGCTGATTACGACGTTGAGCGAGTATGAAAAAGGTACATTTGTTAATGTTGAAAGAGCAGCCAAAGACGGCGCTGAGATTGGTGGCCACCCATTATCGGGTCACGTTGATTTTAAAATACCTATTATCAATATTAACCAAATTGAAGACAACTATTGTATCCGTCTGGGGTTATCAAAAGAATGGAAACGTTATGTCTTCCCTAAAGGTTATATCGCTTTAAATGGTGCAAGTTTGACTATTTCACAGGTAAATAAACAAGATCAATGGTTTGAAGTTTGGCTAATACCAGAGACTAGAAGAATGACAGTATTTGAGGCTAAAAAAGTAGGCGATCACATTAATGTTGAAATTGAGCGGGGTACTCAAGTTATTGTAGATACTGTGCGAGATACACTTCAAGAAACTTTAGGCCCTTTGTTACCACTTTTTGAAAAACTACTTTCAGAGCAGGGTGTAGATATTGACTCTTTAGGTCAAAGTACAACGTCACTTATAAACCCAAATAACTAAGCAAACACTGCTACATAAGCAACTTTTTGAAAAAACATGTAGCAAACTGAGAAAAACTGCTGATTCGCAAACTAACTCAAAACTATACGCAAATGCGGACGATTTGTACGAATGGAGAATTTTTTGGATATAAAAAATATGTCAGGACTTGAGCTTTTAAGCGCTATGGTTGACGGGGTTCTTGCACCGCCTTCGATTTCAGAAACTATTCCAATGAAAATGGATGTCATAGAAAAGGGTAATGTTAAGTTTATTGTAAAGGCAGACTCCAGACATCTTAATCCTGTTGGCGGTGTGCATGGAGGATTTGCAGCGACAGTTCTCGATTCGGTCACTGGGTGTGCGGTTCATTCTACTCTTGATGCGGGCGTAGGCTTTGGTACGGTCGATTTAAATATTAAAATGATGCGTCCCATCCCCATCAATACTCAATTATTTGCTGTGGGCCGGGTTATTAATATTTCAAGAAATCTAGCTGTTTCTGAAGGTGATATTAAAGATGCCGAAGGAAAAATTTATGCTCATGCAACTTGTACCTGCAGCATTATTCGCCCTAATTCTTAAGAAACCGCTTCACCTGGATGAATTTTAAAACGAGCCAAACAACAGACATATTGTAAATATTATCAAATGACTTTAAATATTTGTTTGAATTACAATGGATTTCTACGTAATTTGGTTGAGTCATAACAACGTGAGTTTTAGTCAGCTTCTGCTTAAATTTCAGTTTATGTCATTAAGGGTTTTTATGCGTAATGTGATGTTGTTAAGTTGTTTTATAGTGTTGGGTTTGAGCGCTTGTGCACAGCCAAAAGTGGTGGCTACAGATCCATCTGAACTTAAAAAAAACGATGTTAACCAAGCATTTGGTGAAAAATGTGAAGATGCCAAGTATCAACTTGATAAAACGGTTCAAGATGGCCAACTATCAGATTTGAGACATTTAAAGCAAAATATTGAATTATACTGCGTTTGGCGCAGGAATTAGAATGGGGAGAGTGTTTATCAATGAATTCGACAAGACATTCTTTGTAAATATGCTGAATTTATGAGGCGCAGCTGCTGTCCCCAATTCCAGTTTTAAGGGACCAAGAAAAGTTATAACTGCTGAGTTCACAACAGAAGATGGGTTAAAGCTCTGTTGTAATAAATATTTAGCCCTTATATCCTCAATTCGTCCTCTGGCTTTCATCTCTTGTAAAACGGTGGTGATTTTCGGCAATAGGCGCTTATTTTTTTTATGCAAATAGTGATATAAAGCAACTCTAATTAAACGCTTACCTTGAATATTAACTTGCTTTGCCTGATTCTCTTTCACTATACTAAGTTCAGTAATTTCCGGCAAGACATCGATATCAAAACGACCTATTTCTAGCAAATTAATGGCCTGCGAATATGTCGATACCAGATAACATTGAATATTTTTTTTGCTCAGGTTTTGTTCAACACATAGTAGTCCCCTAACGCAAACTAATTCGTTATCCCTTAGACTTTACCAATCCAACACATGAAGTTTTTTTTATCCTGAAAACGCCTAACCATCAATATGATTAATTACTAAGGGCACCTGTAATAAATTTTTAAATCGCGTATTAAGGTGACTAACTCTTGCTAACTCACCCTCAACTTCACCATTGTTAGACTTCATTAGCGAACGCATATTCGGGTAGAGTAGCACCCCAATATTAAGGGCTATTTTTAGGTGGGCTTCCTTGATAACTTGCGCCGAAACCTGTTGTTCTAAAGTATTTTCCCCGGTTGAAAAAACTAAGTCTACAGCAGCGCTAGAAATTGATGTCAGCATAATTAGGCTGGCAAAAAAAGTCCTATTTAGCATAACGTCTCTTTGACATTTAGTAAGCTCCAAATTTCACTTGATCACAAATTGTTAATCTTATAAATACACCATGTTGCAAACTATCAGCCGAGTATTGAGCTTAGCAATCCACACTTAAGCATACTGCCTTTGTTAGGTGAATGGGCAGATGATATGACTAATAAATGAGAAGTTAACAAAACACCTTTATAAATATTGTTTAATAACGCTAAATATTTGATTGAATTATAATCGACCTCTGGGTAATTTGGTTTAGCCAAATCAAAGTGCTATTTAATTATTTTTTATCTGATATTACTTTGTGTCATTCAGAATTTTTATGCGTAATTTGATGTTTATTAGAAAACTAATAAGGAAATGTAATGAAAAGATTTTTCAAATATTTGAGCTTAGTCTTGATATGTTTTTGTTTTTTACCGATAGGGGCTCTCGCGAGTGGAAAACACCCCAGCAATACAGATGTTTTATACCGCGAAATCATTCGAACCGTGGTTGAAGTCGACTTTAAGGCAATGTCCGAAGCTTATCATCCCGATGCAGTATTGGTAACAGCTAAACAATCTATGCCTATTAACGTTGTGATGAAACGTTGGAAAAAAGAGGGTGAGAAATTTCAAAAGGAAGGAGGTACAGCCACTCTTTCATTTCGCTTTTCAGATCGTAAACTAAGTGAAACAACCGCTTTTGAAACAGGTATTTTCCGTTACAGCAGCATAGACAAAGACGGTGTCGTGAAAATTATGTATAGCCATTTTCAGGATCTTAATGTGAAAAAAAATGGACGGTGGTTAACAGTTATGGAGCATCAGCAGAATTTATCCTCCGAAGCTGAATGGGATGCACTTCCAGAGTGGAATTGAGTGTTTACGCTTAGCCATAACAATACATTGATTTTAAGAACCCCAAGCAGTCGGGTTTGTATAAATTTCGATTGCTTAGGCCTACATTTTTTGACACTTTTATTTTAGATTTTTATGGCTTACCAATCTACTTGGTGGAAGGAATAGGTCTTTCCTTAGCAACGTGACCCAAGCAACGTGGCCCAAACTTGATCTATATAGAGGACTATTGCGAATAATATAATCGCTCCAAGTAGGCAGACTCAGATAATTACTCTTGTAAATTCATCTAACTAATCTAGTTGAATCATAGACATTCTGACAAGAGTTACTAAGATAAAAGGTGTAAATGCTA
>Ga0209712_10000319_pt1 | contig 43642 bp, 53 predicted proteins | sample ArcOceMetagenome_FD_187443 | JGI IMG/M metagenome (GOLD analysis project Ga0209712, IMG submission 187443) | Marine eukaryotic phytoplankton communities from Arctic Ocean - Arctic Ocean - Greenland ARC118M Metagenome (SPAdes) (version 2) | ecosystem: Environmental > Aquatic > Marine > Oceanic...
TCCATATCCGGTGTAGGCGTTAGAATATTGAGAGGAGCCTTCTTTAGTACGAGAGGACCGAGAAGGACATACCTCTGGTGTACCAGTTATCGTGCCAACGGTAAACGCTGGGTAGCTATGTATGGAGTGGATAACCGCTGAAAGCATCTAAGTGGGAAGCCCACCTCAAGATGAGTATTCTCATCACGTAAGTGAGTAAGGTCACGGTAAGACTAACCGTTTGATAGGCATCAAGTATAAATGTAGTAATATATGAGCTGAGATGTGCTAACAGACCGAGGACTTGAATTTTTTAATCAAATATAGATAAATTATATTTATCTGTATTTATCTACTTTATAGTAGATTTTTGCTTTGGTGTTTTTAGTGTATTGGCGGAACCACACTGATCCATCTCGAACTCAGTTGTGAAACGTTATAAATCGGCGAAAATACTTGGGGAGACATCTCCCGGGAAAATAGCTCAATGCCAAAGTTTTTAAACAAAAATGAAAAAATTTCTACCTTGATATTCTTGATATTTCTTACAAATATTTAAAATTTTGTATATAATACAAATGTACAATAATATAACTGCATATTAATATTATTTTCTGTATTTAACTATTTTATAAGGATTATAACATATGGATACTCGTTTATTAGTAATTGGTGCTCCAATTTTCGTAGCTGCATCATGGGCTTTATTCAATATCTTCCGTTTAGCTATTCAACAGATTCAAAGATTATCACGTCAAGGTTAATATATTAGCCGAAAAAATTTTCAGTTATGATTGACTTTTAAAAATTACTATTATTATTACTAAATTAAAAATTATAAAAAAATCTAACTATGTCACATACAGTTAAAATTTACGATACATGTATTGGATGTACTCAATGTGTACGTGCGTGTCCTACAGATGTTTTAGAAATGGTTTCTTGGGATGGCTGTAAAGCAGGCCAAATTGCATCATCACCTCGAGTAGAAGACTGTGTAGGTTGTAAACGTTGTGAAACAGCATGCCCTACGGATTTCTTAAGTGTGCGTGTATACTTAGGAGCAGAAACAACAAGAAGTTTAGGATTAGCGTACTAAATAAAAAAAATTAAAATAAAAATAAAGGAATAATAAATTACAATTCCTTTATTTTTATGAAACCCAACCATAACTATGTAAACCTTTACCAAGGAAATTTACACCTAAGTAACAAATCCAAATAACGAAGAACCCTAAGCCACCTAAAATTGCTGTCTTTTTTCCTTCCCAGCCTTTCGTAATCCGAGCGTGTAAATAAGTAGCAAAAACAAGCCATGTAATTAAAGCCCATGTTTCTTTTGGATCCCAGCTCCAGTAAGAGCCCCATGCTTCATTAGCCCATACACCACCTGCAATAATACCAATTGTTAAAAAAGGAAATCCTAGTCCAATAATTCGATAACTCCAATTATCTAAACTTTGTAAAAGTTTTAATTTACCCAATTCTGAAACATTGTTTTGAGGAGATACTACTTTAGCTTCATAATAATCAAGCATGATATTATAAAGTGGCGCTGATGTTTCATCAACTTGTTTTAAGTCTACTTCTCGATATTGTGAAATAACTAAAAATAAGATACATAATAATGAGCCCATAATTAGTGTCGCATAACTTAGTAACATCATACTAACATGCATCATTAACCAATTAGATTGTAACGCAGGAACAAGTGGACTTGCTTTTTGCATTTCTGGAGAAAGGGTTAAATTACTAAAACCATTAATTAATAAAGCTACGGGAATTAAAATCGCACCGATTAATTTACTTTTTGTTTGAGATTCAACATAAAGATATAATGTTAATAATGTCCAAGTTAAAAATAACAAAGACTCATATAAATTACTTAATGGGAAGTACCCGGCAACAATCCATCGTGAACAAAGAACAAAAAATAATAGACCATTTGCAATTGTGGCGCACAATTTCCCAAAATTAGATAAAAGATTATTTTTATTAAAAAAGGATAAATTAACCCAATAAGAAATCATTGCAATTAATAATATAGCAAAAACAACATTTGATAACGAATTTTGAATTTCATTCCAATCCATGAAATTTCTCCAATAATATTTTAAAATAAGATGCTTTTTATTATAATATTCTACTAAAAAGATATCAAATTTATTTCTCTATTCTATTATTTCAAACCAACAAAATTTATATGAGTAGTACAAATAATTTTCAGTATAACAAAATTTTAGATTGTACATTTCATAATAATATAGAATTGACATTCAGAATTAATTCAAAGTAGTATGTTTATTACTTATGAAAAAGAAAATTTTTACTTATGGAATTATTAAGAAAATACGAAATAATGATCTTGTTAACTGAAGAATTTAATGACAGTGAATTAAAAAGTTGGGTTTTTAATTATGCAAAGAATTTAAGAAAATTTAACGTTTGTGATATTTCTGTAATTTCACGAGGCAAACACAAATTAGCATACCCAATTACTGAGAAGTCAAAAGGAAATTATATCCAATTAAATTTCTCAAGCATGCCTAAATATATCGAAACATTTTTAGCTAGTTTAAAACTTGACTCAAAAGTTTTACGTTTCTTAGTAGTAACTAAATAGAAATTGATTCTATAAGAAAATCCTAGGTTTAATCGTAACCTGATTTTATTTGGTTTTGCTAACAATTCTAAGTTTAACTGTTAGCAAAATTATATAAAATTAAAGAGAAAGCTTAAAACTATTATTATTCTATTATCATAAATAATTTGTGTTTACTATTAATTTATGATAATATCTAAGTAGTACTTATATCCTCAGTAGCTCAGTGGTAGAGCAATCGACTGTTAATCGATTGGCCGTAGGTTCAAGTCCTACCTGGGGAGTGTTAAAATAATAAAAATTATGATGGACAAATCTGATAAATTAAAAATTGGTCATAAACAATTCAATTCACGTTTAATGCTGGGAACAGGTAAATACCGAACCGTTACAGATGCGTTAAGCAGCATTGAAAGTAGTGAGTGTGAAATAATTACTGTAGCCATACGAAGATTACCAGCAAACTTAAAAAATGATCATACAACGTTTCTAGGTTCTTTAGATTGGGAAAAGCTTTGGCTATTACCCAATACCGCAGGTTCTCAAACAGCCGAAGAAGCTATCCGTATGGCATTCTTAGGACACGAATTAGCTTGTCAACTAGGACAACCAGATAACTTCTTTGTAAAATTAGAAGTTATTTCCGACCCAAAATATTTATTACCTGATCCAATCGGAACATTAAAAGCTGCAGAATTTTTAGTTAAAAAAGGATTTACTGTATTACCTTATATTAATGCTGATCCAATGTTAGCTTTACACCTAGAAGATTTAGGATGTGCTACTGTAATGCCTTTAGGTTCACCTATTGGTTCAGGTCAAGGATTAAATAATTTAGCAAATATTAAAATTATTATTGAAAATGCTAATATACCAGTAATTATAGATGCTGGAATTGGTACACCAAGTGAAGCTGCACAGTCTCTAGAATTAGGAGCTGATGGTGTACTGTTAAATACAGCTGTGGCACAATCAAAAAACCCAAGTCAAATGGCCGAGGCTATGAAATTAGGTGTTCGGGCAGGTCGTTTAGGTTATTTAGCAGGTCGGATGGAAAAAAAATATTATGCGAATCCAAGTTCACCTATGGATCAAATTAGTAAACTATAATTAAAATAACGATTAATAATAAATTTTTTTTATTATTATTAATCGTTATTTTAATTAAGTTCGTAAATTATTATCATTACGAACTAATAATTTTTCTTTTATATTAGAAAAATTATTCATTATCTTTTTGTTTATTTTTGTCGCGCATTTCTTTAGCTTTAGTTTTATTTTCTGTTACGATATCGTTATACATTCGTAATAAATAAGTCGTTTTTACTGGTCGTTGTTCGAACCACATTCGACCAAATAATAACCCTGTTAAACCATTTACAATATCTTTTGGTAGTCTGTGTCGTGCAAAGGCAATGAATCGAATAACATATAAAGCCAGGTAAAGACCATTTTTAATGATACTTACAAAGAATCGTACAATTGGATTTTTAATATCAGGGAATCGAAGACGTTTAAATACTGGTTTAAAATCGTATTCTACAACTTCACTCTTAGCCGCTGGAACAGTAATCTCTGGTTTTTCCTCCGTCACTTCGGTACTTACTGGTGAAGTTAGTACACGTTCACGTTCTGGACGTTTTGGTTTTTCCCATTGACTTAATGGATCATCTGATCCTGAATCAGTATCGTCACTAACGTTTGTATTTAGGCTAACGGTAGTTGTATCAATTGTAATTGCAATTTCATCTGTATAGGTTTCATCATCTGCAATTCCAAATGGATTTTCATATTCTTGATCTAAGTATTCAAATCGATCTCGGATATTAGTAAAGTTTTCTACTTTCTCTAATTCAGCAGTAACATCATTTGATGTTTGAGTCGAACTACTACTTAATTCGTTTGAATCTGACGAAGCATTAAATAAACGGTTAACCATCATTTTTCGTCCAGTTTTATCTGAACTTGAAGTAACTACGGCACTATTTAAGATATCTCTTACTTCACCAACTTCTTTTGTTACTTTTAGTTCGTCTTTTAATTGTTTCAACGTTTTACGTGTAACAATAATTCCTGTACCAGGTTTTAAGTCTTCTGATAAACAACGTTCAGCTAATTGATCTTCTAAATAATGCATGATAACTCGTCGTAATGGACGTGCACCGTAAACTGGATCATTACCTTCTTCTACTAACAATGCTCTTACAGGTTCAGTTACAACTAAGTTAATACCTTTTTCTTTTAACCGATCAACTAATTGTTTAATCATAATTGCTGAGATGTCCCAAATATCATGTTTTGATAAATGGTTAAAGACGATAATCTCATCAATACGGTTTAAGAATTCCGGGCGGAAGAAGTTTTTAAGTTCATCTTTAACTAGTTTATTTACTTTTCTAACAAGTTCGGCATCTTTTTCAACTTCGGTTTCAGGTTCCCAGTCTCCAAAAGGATTATCGTTAATCATTAGTTTAAGTCCTGATGACTGAGTATCATCTTTTGATTGAACACCACTTTCTCTTTCGATAATTTTTGATCCTAGATTGGTTGTCATAACAATCATAGCATTTGTAAAATCAATTACTCTACCTTTCGAATCAGTAAGTCGCCCATCATCTAAAATTTGTAATAATAAGTTAAAAACATCCGGATGCGCTTTTTCAACTTCATCTAGTAGTACTACTGAATACGGTTTTGTACGAACAGCTTCTGTTAATTGACCACCTTCATTGTAACCAACATAACCTGGTGGTGAACCAATTAATTTTGCTACTGTATGTTTCTCCATATACTCTGACATATCTAGTCGAATCATACTATTTTCATCACCAAACATGTATTCTGCAACAGCTTTTGTTAATTCTGTTTTTCCAACCCCAGTTGGACCCGCAAAAATAAAACTAGCAATAGGTCGATTTGGGTTTCGTAATCCAACACGAGCACGGCGAATTGCATTTGAAACAGAAATCACGGCTTGTTGTTGACCAATAATTCGTTCACGAATAATCAGCTCCATTTGTAATAAACGTTCAGATTCTGACCCAGTAATTTTATTAACAGGAACGCCAGTCCAATTTGATACAACGTTTGCCACATCATTTTCTAAAACTTTATCAATCTCTTTTCGATTGAATCCACGCATTTCATCAGCTAATGCTGATTGTTTCATAATTCGGATATGTGTTCGTAATTCCATTTCTCGATCAAATTGGTTTTGAGCTAGAGGGAAATTATGGGTTTTCATCGAATTTTCTTTTTCTTTGATTACCGTTTGAAGTTCGTTCATTAAATTCCGTAGTCCTTCCGGTAATCGGCGGTTTTCCAACCTAACACGTGCACCTGATTCATCTAAGACATCAATTGCTTTATCCGGTAGGAATCTATCTGGAATATATTTATCTGATAATATAGCAGCCTGTTCAATTGCTTTTCGTTCGTATGTTAATGTGTGGTGTTGTTCGAATTTTGGTTTTAAACCTTGTAAAATTTCAATTGTTGTACCAACACTAGGTTCTTCAACTACAACTGGTTGGAATCGACGTTCTAACGCTGGATCACGTTCAATATACTTACGATATTCATCTTTCGTTGTGGCACCGATACAGCGGAATTTACCACGTGCTAGTGCTGGTTTTAAGATATTAGCAGCATCAACCGCACCTTCAGCAGCACCTGCACCTACTAGAGTGTGAATTTCATCAATTACAATAATAACAGCACTATCATTTTGAACTTCTTCTACAATTCTTTTTAATCGTTCTTCAAATTCACCACGATATTTGGTACCAGCAAGAATAGAACCAAGATCTAACGCCATAATTAAACTACCGTCTAGAAAATCTGGCACATTCTCATTTAAGATTAATTGTGCTAAACCTTCAGCAACTGCTGTTTTACCTACACCCGGTTCTCCAATTAAAACTGGATTATTTTTTGTTCGTCGTGCTAAAACAGCGATTAAATCATTAATCTCTTTTTCTCTACCAATAACAGGATCTAATTTCCCATCAACAGCTTCTTTTGTGACATTTTCTGAGAATTCATCTAAAGTTGGTGTTTGACTACCTTTACGTTCACGTTCTAATAAGAATTTTTCAGCCTGAGTTAATGGACGTAAGATTTCTTCTTGGGTTTCTTCGATGTAACTAAAAATTATATCACGTAATTTTTTAGTATCTACACCTAATTTATCTAATGTGCGCATAGCAACACCATCAGTTTCACCTAGTAAAGCTAATAAAATATGCTCTGTACCAACAAAATTTTGGCCAAGATCTTTTCCTTCATTAACAGCCATTTCTAAAACACGTTTTGCTCGAGGTGTAAAAGGTATTTCAGAGGCAACAAATCCTGTTCCCCGACCAATATACATTTCGATTTCTTTTCGAGCTTTTTTTAATGAAACTTTCATTTTTTTTAAAGCTTTAGCCCCAATTCCATGACGTTGCCCAATTACGCCTAGAAGTAGTTGCTCTGTACCAACAAAGTTATGACCCATTCTTCGGGCTTCTTCTTGAGATAACATAATGACTTTAATTGCGCCTTCGGTAAAGCGTTCAAACATAATTTAATTTTCCTTTTTAGTTAAACAATCTTCTTGGTAGATTATCAGTTAAATAATTTTTCTTTATTTTTGGTGGAGTAACGATAACCCAGTAATTAATAAAAATATTTACAATAAATTACTTTTGAAATATATAAAGTTCAAGGTAAAGTGACCTTATATCGAACTCTAATAAATTGAAATGAATTCTTATTATGCTCTATATAATATTATACAACTTCCAATAAAAAATGTAATAATATTTATAATTATTAAGTTATAAATATTATTACATTTTTTTAAGGGTAAGATAGGATAAATAGGGTACCCTATTCGTTAAAATATAAAAATAAAATAAAATAAACATTAATAACCTTACTTTTTAATACTAGATTTATAAACTTTTCTACTAATCCAATATCACTATGAAATGGATTTAGTAGAGAAACTACAATAAATCTATAGAACTCAATTCTGAAACTTCATTTTTTATATTTATAGGCGGCACCCAGATTCGAACTGGGGATCGAGAATTTGCAATCCACTGCCTTACCACTTGGCCACACCGCCGACTGTATAAATGATTATAACAAATGATCAGACGATTAGTCCTCTCTAAATTTTAATAAATTAATATTGAAATTTAAATTAAATGATTAAAAATGCCAGACAAATATTGCCTGGCATTTTTAACCGTTTAATTCGAATTAGAAACAGCTAATTTATAGAAGACACCGGAAGGTAAATCTGCTTTTGATAATAAATCAAATAAGTTATCATTATTATCAGAATCATAGTGAATTTCTAATATTCGTTTATGAGTACGAATTTCAAAGTGTTCTCGAGAATCTTTATCTACGTGAGGTGATCTTAAGACACAATAAATTCGTTTTTTTGTAGGTAATTTAACAATCCCTACTGAATTTAATTGGATATTTTGTACAATAGTCATCATTTTATTACATGAAGAATTTAATAATTCATGATTAAATGATTCTAATCTGACCCGAATTTTTGAGTTTACCATAAATAATAAAATTAATTATTTAACTAACAATCTTAGAAACAACACCTGCTCCAACTGTACGACCACCTTCTCGAATGGCAAATCGCATACCTTCTTCAATTGCAACTGGGTAAATTAATTCAGCAGTCATTTTAATACGATCTCCAGGCATTACCATTTCAACTGTTGCACCATCATCTGCGTTAAACTTAATAATTGCACCAGTTACATCAGTAGTTCGTACATAGAATTGTGGGCGGTAACCCGTGAAGAATGGTGTATGACGGCCACCTTCATCTTTTGTTAAAACATATACTTCAGATTCGAAACATGAATGTGGTTGGATTGTACCAGGCTGTGATAATACCATACCACGTTGAATATCTTCACGTGTAATACCACGTAATAAAATACCAACGTTATCACCAGCAAAACCTTCCGCTAATGTTTTTTGGAACATCTCAATACCAGTAATTGTTGTTGTTTTTGTATCTGTAATACCAACAATTTCAACGTTATCACCTACTTTAATAATACCACGTTCAATACGACCTGTAGATACAGTACCACGACCTGTAATTGAGAAAACATCTTCAATTGCCATTAAGAATGTTTTTTCTGTATCACGTACAGGTGTTGGAATATACTCATCAACAGCATCCATTAAAGCGAAAATTTTGTCAACCCATGGGTTATCGCCACGACCAATCTCTGGATTTGACGAAATCGCTTCAATTGCTTGTAGTGCTGAACCTGGACAAATTGGAATATCATCACCAGGGAAATCGTATGCTGAAAGAAGTTCACGTACTTCCATTTCAACTAATTCTAATAATTCTTCATCATCAACTTGATCTTCTTTATTTAAGAATACTACGATATCTGGAACGCCTACTTGCTTAGATAATAAAATATGCTCACGTGTTTGTGGCATTGGACCATCAGCAGCAGATACTACTAAAATCGCACCATCCATTTGAGCTGCACCAGTAATCATATTTTTTACATAATCAGCGTGACCTGGACAATCTACGTGTGCATAATGACGCGAGTTTGTTTCGTATTCTACGTGAGCTGTATTAATAGTAATACCACGAGCACGTTCTTCTGGAGCACCATCAATATCACCAATAGCTTTTGCTACACAGTTTCCTTCTAATGCCATTGTCGCTGTAATTGCAGCAGTTAAAGTAGTTTTACCGTGGTCAACATGGCCAATTGTTCCAATGTTAACATGCGGTTTTGTACGTTCAAATTTTTCACGTGCCATAATTTAATTTTTAATTATATAGATATAGAGTATTTTTAGGCTTTTAGCGAGATTTAAAATTTACTCTTAATAGCGGAAATGTGCAAATGCTTTATTAGCTTCTGCCATTTTATGTGTTTCTTCTTTTTTCTTTATAGTATTACCGATTTCATTCGATGTGTCAATAATTTCATTAGCTAATTTAATAGCCATAGATCTTCCAACACGTTGATGAGAGTATCGAATAATCCAACGTAATGATAAATTAGTTGCTCTGAATCCACTCACTTCAATAGGAACTTGATATGTAGAACCACCTACACGTCTTGCTTTAACTTCAACAAGTGGACTAGAATTTTGTATTGCTTTTTCAAAAACTGTTAAAGGATCTTGATCCGTTTTTTTCTTAATTATTTCGAAAGCTTGATAAACTATATTTTTAGCTAAATTCTTTTTGCCTGATTTTAAAATTCTTGCAATCAATAAACTCACAAGATAGCTATTATAAAGTGAATCTGGCTGTGGGAATCGTTTTTTTGAAATATTTCGACGAGACATAATTATTTATTCAATATTTATATAGATATAGTTTTATTTATCACCTTTTGGTTTTTTCACACCATATTTTGAACGACCTTGAGTTCGGTTTTTCACACCACCTGTATCCAATGCTCCACGAATAATGTGATAGCGAACACCAGGTAAATCCTTAACTCTTCCACCACGAATTAAAACAACAGAGTGTTCTTGTAAGTTATGGCCGATTCCTGGGATATAGGCTGTAACTTCAAATCCTGAAGTTAAACGCACACGTGCAACTTTTCGAATTGCTGAGTTTGGTTTTTTTGGTGTTGTTGTATAAACCCGCGTACAAACGCCACGTCGTTGTGGACATTTTACTAAAGCTGGGCATTTAGTTTTCTTTTTGATTTGAATACGTCTTGAACGAACTAATTGTTGTATTGTTGGCATATAATTTAATTTTTAAATTAAGATATAGTTTTTTATTAATTAGTGTAATCTAATTGATATTTTTTCATAAATTTCTCTACACGCCCTTCGCTATCAATAATAACTAATGAGTCAGTGTAGAAAGGATGATTTGCTAACCATATATCAATTTGTAATTCACGTCTTGTCGACCCAATAAAACAAAGTGGTTTTCCATCACAAAGTATTGGAGTTTCATTAAACCATTGAGGGTGTAGGTCAGGTTTTGGCATATTCTTTTTATAATTATAAAATTAACGTTTCGAGTATTGTGGTGCTTTTCGTGCTTTTCGTAAACCGTATTTTTTCCGTTCTTTAATACGTGCGTCACGTGTTAAAAATCCATAAGGTTTTAAAACTTGGCGATTAGTAGCTTCAAGTTTACATAATAATCTAGCAACACCTAATCGGATTGCTTCTGTTTGACCTGTAAGACCGCCACCTTTAACGACTGCAATAATATCAAATTGACTTTCTAATTGCAATTTTTGTAAAGGAGCTTTTACCATATTTAGGTAACTATCATTATATTGCAAATACTTTTCGCCTGGAACTTTATTTATAATAATGTTACCTTCACCAGGAACTAAAAAAACGCGTGCAACTGCTTCTTTACGTTTTCCTAGTCCAATATTATTTTTTTGAAAAACTAATTTTGTATCAGCATTCATAGAATTTTAAATTTAATTAATACTTAGTTTGTAAGGTAGTTTTGTTAAAGATTACAACGTGAATTTAAATTTAGATGTTTATTTTGTTATCAAAACATATATTAGTTAAATCCAATTTGATTGGGCTTTGAGCTGAATGAGGATGATTATCATCACTATAGATATTTAATCGTCTCATTAGTCGTTTTGTTTCTGTTGTAGATAACATCCCTTTAATTGATCGTTCGATAGTCACTTGTGGAAGTGAATCGATTGCATTTCTAATTTTCAATGCGCTACCGACACGACCAGGATTATTAACTATATAGTGTTTGCTATGTTTATTTACAATAATTTCGTCAGCGTTTATTAAGATTACATAATCACCAATATCAGTTGCGGGATAATAATGAGGTTTAATTTTTCCTTTTAATAAGGCAACAATAATTGTTGATAAACGTCCCAACTTTTGACCTTTACAGTCAATAATAAACCAATTTCGAGTTTCATACTTCGAACTTGGTAAAAATGTTTTGTTTAGGGAATTCATAATTTTTTTCTTTAATTAATACTTAATAGAAATATTAAATTAATCATTCTGAACACTTTTTTTCAGAATAATATTTAATTTATTTTTTAAAGTAGAAAATACTTCGTCTGCAGATTTTCGACCGAAATTTTTAAGTTCTTGTAACTGTTCAGGAGAATATTGTAATAAGTCTCCGACAGTATTTATTTTTGCTTTTTTTAAACAATTATAAGCACGAACTGATAATTGTAATTCTTCAATAGCAATATTTGTATAAGGTTCAATACTTAATGAACCGTTATTTGGTTTCGGTTCAATTATTTCTTGACTATTTTCTGTTTCAATCAAAGAAGTAAATAAATTAATTATTATTTGACAAGCTTTTTTTAATGCATCAATAGGTTTTATACTTCCATTAGTCCAAATTTCAATAAATAATCTTTCTGTAATAGAATTATCATTGTCATAAACATTTTCAATTTTAAAATTTACTTTTTGAACAGGCATAAATATACTATCAATTTGCAGAAAATTTTTATCTTCGTCTGCAAACATTTGTGAAGCCAATTTATAACCGGTTCCATATTCAATTTTAAATTCTATTTCAAGGTTTATTGAAGTTGAAATTGTTGTTATATAGTGATTTGAATTAACAATTTCTAATCCCGCAGGTAAATCAATTAAATCTGCAGTAACAACTAATGGTCCTTGGACTTTTAAACGGCCAAATTTAACATCAGTTGTATTACTTTTAATTACGATACCTTTCAGATTTAATAATATTTCTAAAATATCTTCTCGAACTCCTGGAATAGTTGCAAATTCATGTCGAATACCGACAATACGAACAGCAGATATTGCAGCGCCTCCTAAATCACCTAATAATACTCGTCTTAGCTGATTACCAATAGTTATTCCTTGCCCAGGTTCTAATTCGTTAATTAAAAATTGTCCATAGCAAACACCTGACTGAAGTTTTTCTGATTTTAAAGGCTTAAAATATAGATTGTTCATCTTAAAATATTAAAAATTAATTAGAAATTTAAAAATTAAACACGACGTTTTTTAGGAGGTCGACACCCATTATGTGGAACGGATGTAATATCTTCAATTGAACTAATTTCAAATCCTGCTGCTTCAATAGCACGAATTGCTGTTTCACGACCAGAACCTTGGCCTTTAACTAAAATATGAACACTTTTCATACCTGTACCAATTGCGTCAAGTGCAGCTTTTTCTGCAGCCATTTGTGCTGCAAACGGTGTGCTTTTTCTTGCTCCTTTAAAACCAGAACTTCCAGCAGAAGCCCATGAAACCGTGTCACCAACTAAATTCGTAATTGTTACTATCGTATTATTAAAAGTAGATTGAATATGAACAATCCCTTTAATAAAGTTACTTTTATCTTTTTTATTTGTTTGAGCCATGCGAAAATAAAATTTTAATCGTTAATTCAAATACTTTTATTTCTTCTTATTTGTAACAGTTTTTTTAGAGCCACGTCTTGCTCTTGCATTTGTTCTTGTACGCTGACCACGAACTGGCAAACTATTACGATGACGTTTTCCACGGTGACAATTAATTTCATTTAATCGTTTTATATTTAAACCATTAAATCTTCTAAGGTCACCTTCTAATTTTAATTGTAACTCAGGACTTTCGATTGCGTCACGTAAAGCAATTGTGTCTTCTGTTGTTATATCATTCGTTCTTGTTTCAGGATCAATATTAGCTACTTCGATAATTTTTTTAGCCGAAGTAAGCCCAATTCCATGAATATATGTAAGAGCGTATGCAATTCGTTTATTTCTTGGTAAATCAACACCAACTAATCTAACCATTATCTTAACTCCTTTTAAATATTATCCCTGACGTTGTTTATGTTTTGGGTTTGTACAAATTACCATAATTCTACCATGTCGTTTAATTACACGACATTTGTCACACATTTTTTTAACTGATGGACGAACTTTCATTATAAATCTTAGTTATAATTTAAATGTATTTTTTTTTGTAAATATTTGAGTATATAATATCATCAACTTCTTTTGAAATATCTACAAGAACACCTGCCATAATTAACAATGAAGTTGTACTCAATCCATTTAAACTTGAAATTTGTAATATAACTTCAATTAAATTCGGAAGAGTAGCAAGTAATGCTAAAATAAGTGCACCTAAAACTGTTAAACGATTCATTACTTTTTTTAGGTAAAAAGTAGTTTGAACTCCAGGTCGAATTCCTGGAATCGTTACAGCCATTTTTTGCAGCTGATCTGCTATATCTTTAGGATTTAAAACAATCGTTGAATAAAAAGAACTAAATAGTAATATTAATCCAAAATAAAATACCCAGTAAATAATTTTTCCTACTAGACCACCACTACCAACTGGTAAATTTAATTGAGGTAATACACCTAAATTACTTATATACCCTGGGAATACCAAAACTGTGGTTGTTAAAATAATTGGCATAACTCCAGCTTGATTTAAGCGTACAGGAATATAATTATTAATTAAATTAGATGATCCTACTCTTCGTTGATTTAGTTGCTTTGATGATATAATTGGAATTCTTCGGACTCCTTCTTGTAAGAGCACGATTCCGCATAATGAAAGAATTATTAAACCACTAATAATAGTTATAGATGGAATAGTTAGGTTATCTACATTTTCAGTTATTAAAGTTTTACAAAGATTTGGGAAACTTGAAACAATATTTGTATAAATCAGTAATGAAGCTCCATTACCTAACCCATAGTCTGTCACTAGTTCACTTAACCACAGTACAATCATTGCTCCAGTCGTTAACCAAACAACAATTTCTACTAGTAATTGAGTGTTCCAATTAAATAAAATGGGTCGTAAATAAAGCCCTAAACCAGCACTTTGAATTACTGCCCAAACTAATGTCACAAATCGTGTTAAACGATTTAATGATCGACGTGCATTTAAATCACCTTCTTTTTGTAATTTTGATAAAGAAGGAGAAAATGCAATTATAACTTGAATAAAAATCGAAGCATTAATATAAGGGAAAATATTCAATGTAAATAGCCCAATTACAAATGTATCTTTACCTGAAAAAGTACTTACAATATTTTTTGCAAACGGATTATTTTGGATATAAAGTGCTAAATCTGTATGATTAATTCCAGGGATTGGAAGAAAACTTCCAATTCGAATAAATAAAATCACACCTAAACTAATTAATAAACGTTGTAAGATAATACGAAGACTTATACTATTAAGAATTTTCACTGTTTTGTTTTCAATTCAATTATATGATTATTATCGTATTGTAAATTATTATCTTATTTTAAACTCAGATTTCGTTTTTTTGAAACTTCTGCTTTTGTTGTTAATTGGCCTAGTCCACAAATTGCAGCTCGAGCATTATTTAATAAATTATTTGACCCTAATTGTTTTGCAATAACATTTTTAACTCCAGCAACTTCTAACACAATTCGAACAGCACCACCAGCGATAACACCAGAACCCTCAATAGCAGGTTTCATAATAATTCTACAAGCACCAAAGTGACCTATTACATCATGTGGGATACTTAATGATTTAGTAAGAGGAAGAGTTATTAAATTTTTTCGACCATCAGTTTTTGCTTTTTTAAATGCATTTACTACATCGTCAGCTTTTGCTACACCAACACCAACTTTACCATTTTCGTCACCAAGCACAACAATTGCACGGAAACTTAATTTTTTACCACCTTTTGTTACTTTTGAAACTCGACTAATTTTGATTAATCGTTCTACAAATTTTGGTTCTTGTGGTTGATTATTACGTCGCGAATTTTTTTTCAATTTATTTAGTTGTTTTAAATCACTACTCATAAAACTTTTTCGATTTTGCTACTTTTTTCTAAATGTTGAATTAAAATTGAAGTCCACCTGCTCGAGCACCATCTGCTAAAGCTTTAACTCGGCCATGATATATATATGGACCACGGTCAAAAACAATTTTTGTAATATTTTTTTTCAAACTTAATTCTGCTAATTTTTCACCCATAATTCTTGAAGCTTCACATGTTCTACCATTTGCAACTTGTAACTTTATAGTACGATCTAGGGTCGAACAAGAAACAAGTGTTCTTGATGTTGTATCATCAATTATTTGAGCATAAATATTTTCATTCGAACGATAAACTGATAATCTTGGTCGATCACTAGTACCTTTAATTCGGCCACGTAATGTATTACGCTTAAGAATTTTATATCTACTCGGCTTTAAACGTTTATTTTTATTTTTTAACTTTAATAAGGCTTGTTTTGAGAATTTCATAATTCTAACTTTTAAGTTTAAATACTAAAATATAATTTAACTATCTGAAATTTTCCAGAAATAATTTTATAATCTGATTGAGTTAGAAAATTATTTACCAGATTTACCTGCTTTACGAAGGACTTTTTCATCTTTATATAGAATTCCTTTTCCTTTATATGGTTCTGGACGTCGCCATGAACGTATATTAGCAGCAAACAAACCTAATAATGCTTTATCGCATGATTTTAAATTGATAGTTGTATTTTGAACAACTTCAATTGTAACAGATTCGGGAATTTCCATTTTAACAGGATGGCTATAACCTAAACTTAAAGTAATTTCTTTTCCTTGAACAATTGCTCGATAACCAACACCTTTTAAAATTAATGTTAATTGAAATTGTTCAGATACACCAACAACCATGTTACTAATCAAAGTTCGATTTAATCCATGAAGTGCTCTAAAATTTCGTGTATTTTCTGTTAAGTTAACATTTATGATATCGTCATTTAGTATGATTTCAATACCTTTAGGGATTGGCATTTGTAATGTACCAAACTTTCCTTTAACAGTGACTTCTGAGCCACTGTACTTAACATCAACATCTTTTGGTATTGTTATAGGTAATCTTCCGATACGTGACATTTGAGAAACTCCTTATTTTACCATATATAACATAAAACTTCACCACCAATACCTAATTCTTTAGCTTTTAAATTTGTCATTACTCCTTGTGATGTAGAAATAATAGCAATACCTAAATTATCTAAAACGGTTGGTAGTTTTTTTGAATCGGCATAGACTCTTAAACCAGATTTACTTATTCTTTCTAGTTTTGTAATCACAGGTTGACGTTCTTTGCCAATGTACTTTAATGAAATTAATAAATACTTTCTATGATCTTCATCATAGTTTTCAAAACTTTCAATAAATCCTTCTTCTTTTAAGATTATTGCCATTGCTAACGACATTTTTGTAGCAGGTATCTGTACAATTTGATGCCTTACCATATTTGCATTTCGAATTCGCGTTAGCATATCTGAAATATTATCTGTTACCACATTTTTCTCCTTCTAAATTTTTATTTTTTTCAATTTATTCTTGAGACCAACGTTTCCGTTTTAAGTGGCGTTTTCGATCCCATACACGATTGATTTCAGAAAACGAAGAATATTTATCATAATAACCACTATCATTTAATGGGAAACGTAAAAATTTAAAAAGAATCATTCCGTTTAAAATACGATCCATTGTTGTTGCACGGTATTTTGGTAAACAATTATCTAAAACGATTGTAATTGTAAAACCCTCTGCTTTATCTACATCATCATAATCAATTTCTGGAAAAATCAATTGTTCTTTTAAACCGAAAGTGAAATTTCCCGCTTTATCAAAACTTCGTAATGATAAACCACGAAAGTCACGAATCTGTGCAAAAGTAAAGAAAATTAACTTTGTTAAAAACGCATACATTTTTTCACCACGTAATGTTACAGTTAAACCCAATTCCATATCTTCTCGAATTTTAAAACCAGCGATGGCTTTTTTCGATTTTGTGATAACTGGTTTTTGACCTGTAATTTTTTCGAATTCTTGAATACTTTTCTTTAATACATTTGTATTTTGTGCAGCTAGACCAAGCCCACGATTAATTTGAATTTTTTTAAGTTTAGGTACTGTGTGTGGATTCTTAAACAAATCAGGACTATTTTTAAGAATGATTGGCTTAATACCATTTTCATACTCTTGTTTAATACCATCAAGCAAGCTATAAATTTCAGCAATTTCTTCTATTGAATGTTGATTTAGCATATTATTTTCTAATTAGATAATTTAACATTTGAATGATGAATTGGCGCTTCAAATTGTTTTATTTCACCAACTTCATTTTCAGATCTGGGCTTAATATGTTTAAATTTAAAATTAACACCTTTTACGATGATTTTGCCTGTTTTTTTATTAATACTAATTACTTCACCTGTTTCATTTTTATGAAATCCTGAAATAATTGTTACTGTATCTCCAATTCCCACGTGCATTTTTTGTTGTTTCATCATTTATAAAACCTCCGGTGCTAGCGATACAATTTTTGATAAGTTTTTGTCACGAATTTCTCGAGCAACTGGACCAAAAACACGTGTTCCACGTGGATTATTGTCCACATTTACAATTACACCAGCATTATCATCAAATCGAATATACATTCCGTCAGCGCGACGGATAGTTTTTCTTGTTCGAACGATAATTGCTCTAACGATATCAGAACGCTTAATAGGCATGTTCGGACTCGCTTCTTTAACTACTGCAATGATAGTATCACCAATTTCAGCATATTTTTTATTACCACCTAGAACCCTAATACACATAATTTTTTTAGCACCAGTATTATCTGCTACTGTTAGCATTGTTTGAGGATAAATCATAAAAGTACTCTTTAACTAATTAACGATGATTTTGAAATGATTTTGACTAATTTCCAACGTTTTCGTTTACTTAATGGACGACATTCTTGAACTAATACTTGGTCGCCAATATTACACTCTTCTGATTCATCATGTGCTAAATACTTTTTAGTTTTTAACATAGTTTTTGAATAGATCGGATGAGGATATCTATTTTCAATTTTTACTACAATCGTTTTTTGCATTTTATTGCTAACGACCACACCAATTTTTTCTTTTACTGGCATTTAAAACTCCTTGATTTTTAATTTGGAATTAATTGGTTAATTACGTTTTCTTCGTTATTTTCTGTTTCTTCTAATCTCACACCTAAAAGAGTTTTTAATTGTGCGAATTTACGTTTAGCGTTTGTTAATTCATTAGATTTGAAACTTTGACGAGTAGATTTTTTAAAACGTATATTAAAAATTTCGTTTTCAGTTTTTATAATTTCTTCTGATATTTCTTTATTTGAAAGAGAAATTATATCAGCATATTTAGGTAAGCTCATAAATTATTCAATCATATCGTTAATAATAAATTTTGTCTTTAATGGTAACTTATATGAAGCTAAATTGAAGGCAGCTCTAGCAACTTCTTCTGGAACAGAACTAATTTCAAATAAAATTGTTCCTGGCTTAACAACAGCAACCCAATAGTCTACTGTACCTTTACCTGAACCCATACGAGATTCTGCTGCTCGTGCGGTAACACTTTTATCTGGGAATATTCTAATCCACAATTTAGCCCCACGTTTTGTATATCGAGTAATTGTACGACGAGATGCTTCAATTTGACGAGACGTAATCCATGTAGGTTCTAGCGCTTGTAATCCAAAATTACCAAAACAGATTACATTTCCTCTAGTTGCCGTCCCTCTCATACGCCCTCGATGATACTTGCGATATTTTGTTCTTTTTGGACTTAACATAATTAATATTATTTTTATAAAGTTACACTAATTTGAATAACAAAAAGTTTTATTTTGTTAAAATTTCATTTTTAAATAACCAAACTTTGATTCCTAACACACCATAAATTGTGCGAGCTTCTCTTGTTGAGTAATCAATATCTGCTCGTAATGTTTGTAAAGGTACTCGACCTTCACGAATCCATTCACTTCGTGCCATTTCAGCACCATTTAAACGTCCAGAAACCTGAATTTTGATACCATTAACATTTTGTTTTTGTGCACGTTGTAATGCTTCTCTAATTGCACGACGAAATGCAACCCGTTTTTCTAATTGGTCAACTACTAAATCTGCTAAAAGAGCAGCATTTAAATCTACTTGTTCAACTTCAAAAACATTAATTGTTAATTGACGGTCAATAGGTAAAAGTTTTTTAATATTATTTAATAAATTTTCAAGACCAGTACCAAGTTCTCCAATAAGAACTCCGGGTTTTCCTGTTTCGATATTTAGTTGAATTTGATCATTTAAACCATTCCGATTAATACGAACATTTGAAATACTATTAACTTTAGCTATTGTATTTAAATAAGTACGAATTTTATCGTCTTCTTTTAAAATATGTGCGTATTGATTAAAATTCGCATACCAAGTCGACTTATGTTCCTGAGTAATTCCTAATCGAAATCCTAAAGGATGTGTCTTTTGCCCCATAGAATTAATTTAATCCTTATTAAAGTAAATTTTTAATTTATTTCTGTTAACACTACTGTAATATGACAAGTAGGTTTTAAGATTTTATATGCGCGTCCTTGTGCACGCGGGCGAATACGTTTGATTTTTGGCCCTTCATCGGCAAAAATTTGATCAACTATTAATTTTTTTTTATCTAATCCGTAATTATGTTTAGCATTTGCTGCTGCTGAATGTATAACTTGCCAAATAGGCCCACTTGCATCGTATGGCAAAAATTCGAGAATCATTAAGGCTTCTTGATATGAACGGCCACGTAATTGATCGATAACTCGTCGAATTTTATGCGGAGACATACGAATATATTTTGCTCTAGCTTTAACTGATTGAGTGTTCGACATAATCTATTGTATTATTTTGAATAAAATTTTCTAAACAAGTCAAATTTAACATATATAACCTGTTCTACTTCGTAAATTTATAATTTCAATTATATTTTTCTAATGAAAAATTAAATTACCAAATTGGTTCTGGTTTCTTAATTGGTGTGCGGGTAAGATAATGTAATTTCAATGTAATTGTAGTCTCGGTAATTTGACTTAAATAATCTGATTTCTCTTTTAAAAATCTATTATTTTGATAATTATCATTAAGATATACCGAGTCAACCCAAATATCAAAAAAGTTAATTGAAAAATCATTATGCAATGATAATATAGAAGAGTATAATATAGCTAACAAGTTATCCCTCTCAGTTGGATTTGAATCTAATAGATACAAAATATCATCAATAGCATAGTAAATATACTTATTCGTAAAACTGGTTAAAATATTACGTGCAGTTAATGATAAAGGAATTTTATATTGAATTTGAAATGTCTTTAAAAATTGACCATTTAATGACCCATCACTCAGTTTAAATGTTTTTAAAGATTGACCATTAAATTCGCCTTTATCTTTTAACTTTATTTTTATTCCATCTTGATACGGTAAAGGTTTTCCATCGCTTAAACCGGTTCGATTAGATTTTACTGTATCTTTCTCTTCATCGATTAATTTATTTAATTCACTGCAGTAACATTGATAGGTTTGTGCAGTACATTTTTGATGGTTTTCCCAAGGTCGTTTCTTAATTTTTACACTAAGGGTCCTTGAAAAATCATTTCTATCTTCGAATCGAATACATGGTTTTTTCTCATCTATTTTACATCTGTTTCGACAATTAACTTTGTTTTCTTCTTGATCTTCGAAGTCACGGCATTCTTTTTTACAGATTTTTGTCTTATCTAAGACACACCGATCTTTACAATTAATTTTTTTTTCTTCTTGACCTTCAAAATCACGACAGTCTTTTTTGCATATTTTTGTTTTATCTAAAACGCATCGTTCAGATTCAGTACTCAAATTATATCGTTTTTTACGCAACAATAGTCGTTCACTTTTCGAGAGCTGATGTTTTTCTCGTTCACTTGTTGGTAAATCTAAATAATAACATATCTTTGTTGTTGTTTCTGTAGATTTATCTATTTGTAAACTTAAACATTGTTGTTCTGTATTTAACTCAGATCTTTCTTTTTCAGACATAATATTATTTATCTTTGTCTAATGAGCAATCCTACAAGTATGGAACGCTTTAAGTTTTTAGAAATAATTTTTATTAACGTTTAGCTTTTTTATCAGCTTTAATATGCGATTTAAAATTACGTGTTGTAACAAATTCACCTAGTTTATGGCCAACTAATTGATCAGAAATAAAAACAGGAACATGTTGTTTTCCGTTATAAACTGAAATTGTAAATCCAATCATACTAGGTAATATTGTAGATGCTCGAGACCATGTTACAATAGTTGCATCTTTTTTCCCAGTAGAACTTGCTTGATTGATTTTTTTTAATAAATGATAAGCCACAAAAGGACTCTTTTTTAACGAGCGTGACATCTTAAAACCTTTTTATTAATTTTTACTTGATTTTTTTAATTATGGTCTGCGACGAAGAATATAAGCATCACTTAATTTTTTCTTTTTTCGAGTTCTAGCACCTAATGCAGGTTTTCCCCAAGGTGTTAATGGGCGTGTTCGTCCAATCGGAGCTCTTCCTTCACCACCACCATGAGGGTGATCACACGGGTTCATAACTGAACCACGAACAGTAGGTCGTATTCCTAACCATCTTGTACGACCAGCTTTACCACTTTGAACTAGAAAAGCATCATTGTTACTAATTTCACCAATAGTAGCTAAACATTCTTTTCGTAAAAGACGAATTTCTTTGGAAGGTAAACGTAAAGTTACATAATTTCCTTCTTTGGCTAAAATTTTTGCTGATGTTCCACCAGCTCGAACAATTTGGCCACCTTTATTTGGAATTAACTCAATATTATGAACAGAGGTTCCTAATGGAATCTCTTCTAATGGCATTGAATTTCCAATAGTTAAAGAAACGTTCGAACCTGAATAAATCGAATCCCCAACATTTAAATTTTTAGGGTGTAAGATATAACGTTTTTCTCCATCTAAATAATGAATTAACGCAATTCTTGCATTTCGGTTAGGATCGTATTCTACAGATACTACACGACCTTCTATTTCAGTTTTATTTCTTTTAAAGTCAATTAATCGATAACGTCGTTTATGACCACCACCACGGTGACGAATTGTAATAACACCTCGATTATTTCTACCTTTATTTCGATGATTTTTCCGAAGTAAACTTTTTTCTGGCTTAGTTTTTGTGATTTCACTAAAGTCTGACAATGCTCGATTTCTTGTACCAGGGGTATATGCTTTATAAAGACGAATAGCCATAACGTAATTCTTTGCTTTATTAAATTATTAATTAATTCTCAGTAAATAAATTGATTACATCACCTTCAGATAAAGTTACAATTGCTTTTTTATACTGAGGTTTCCAACCTATGTATTTACCTACTCGTTTCTGTTTTCTTGGAAGACTACAAGTATTGACTTTTGTCACTTTTACATCAAATAAATATTCAATTGCTGATTTAATTGCAATTTTATCTGAATAACGATCAACAACAAATGTGTATTGATTATTTTCTAATAACCGAGTAGCTTTATCTGTAATAATAGGATATTTTACTACTTGTTGACTGCTAAGATGGTATTTTGATGAGTTACTCACAGAACGTCTCCTTTATATCATTTACAGCTAATGGTGTTAAGATTATTTGTTTTGCTCTAATTAAACTTAATGTATTTAACTGTGATGCACAAATTAACTCAACATTTTTAATGTTTTGAACTGATAATTTTAAAGATTCTGTTTTAACTGAAACAACTAATAATATCTTTTGATCTAAATTAATTCCACAGTTTTGACAAGCTTTACAAAATTCTTTTGTTTTTGGCGTTTCAAAACTATTTTCTAAATTCTCAATAAGTAAAATATTATCTTTTTTATTATAAAGTAAAGTTTGTAACGCTAAACGGCGTTCTTTTTTATTTAATTTATATTCAGTTGTTTTTGGTTTAGGTCCAAAAATAACACCACCACCTTTCCATAAAGGTGAACGGTTCGAACCTGCTCTGGCACGTCCTGTTCCTTTTTGTTTCCACGGTTTTGCACCACCACCTCGAACTTCACTTCTTGTTTTTGTTGAAGAAGTTCCTTGTTTCTTTGAAATATGGTGTCTTAAAATATCTTTATGAACTAAATAATTTCCTGAGTTTTCAAGGATTTTTAGTTTTAATTCACATGTTGAATCTAATTTCTCTCCTGTTAAATTTACAGGATTATATGTTATTACTTTTTGAACACTCATACCTTAAAATTTTGTATTTTCAGTTTTTAATTATTTCAATTAACTTATTCGAAAGGCATAATACTTAATAAATTTCCTGGTTTACCAGGAACAGATCCTTTTACAACGAGAATATTTTCGTCACTATTAGTTTGGATTACTTTAAGTTTTTTAATAGTTGTTACTTTATTTCCTAATTGACCTGGCATTTTTTTACCTGGTAAAACACGACCAGGTGTTGTACCCATACCAATTGAACCTGGGGCTCTATGATTTTTTGAACCATGTGTCATAGGTCCACGTGTAAAGTTATGACGTTTTTGAAGACCAGAAAATCCTTTACCAATACTTTTCCCACGTATGTTTATAAGTTGTCCTACAGAAAAAGAATCAACATTTAAAATCTGACCGATTTCAAATTCATCTAAATTTTCATTTAAACGAAATTCCTTTAAATATTTTAATGGTTGAATATTAGATTTCTGTAAATGCCCTAATTCAGGTTGAGTTAATGATTTACTCGAAATTTTTCCATAACCAATTTGAATTGAATTATAACCGTCTTTTAAAACTGTTTTTACTTGTGTAACTACACAAGGTCCTACTTTTAAAATTGTTACTGGAATAATGTTACCTAATTCATCAAAAATCTGTGTCATTCCAATTTTATTTCCTAATAACCCTACAGTCATTTGTTCCTCCAAACTAAATTTCGTATATTAACGTAAATAAGAAGTAATTAGATTTAAAATAGTGAGATAATTAAAATTATCTTACACTTAAATACAAATGTATTTTTATAGTTTAAAGTTAAACTAAGGTCGTATCGCAATTAAGATATTAAAGTCATACCGACCTTAATACGACTTAATATGATTTTAAAAAATTTACAAAGTTTTGTCTACCAAAGAAATATTAACAGTTTTATTAAATGTAGCTTTTGTAATGTAAAATTAATGTACTCTCGAAATCATAAGAACGCTATAATTAAATAAAAAATAACAAAAAATAATAATATGGCAAAAGTTGTAGGTATAGATTTAGGTACGACAAATTCAGTAGTAGCTGCAATTGAGGGTGGTCAACCAACAGTAATTACTAATGCTGAAGGATTAAGAACAACTCCATCAATTGTTGCGTATACAAAAAAACAAGAATTATTAGTAGGTCAAATTGCTAAACGTCAAGCAGTTATTAATCCTGAAAATACATTTTTCTCTGTAAAACGATTTATTGGATCAAAAGAATCAGAAATTTCGGCAGAATCGAAAAAACTACCATATAAAGTTGGTACAGATGCAAATGATAATATAAAAATTAAATGCTCATCTTTAAATAAAGAATTCAGTCCAGAAGAAATTTCTGCACAGGTACTTCGAAAATTAATCAATGATGCAACAACTTACTTAGGACAAGAAGTAAACCAGGCAGTTATTACTGTACCTGCATATTTTAATGATTCACAACGTCAAGCAACAATGGATGCTGGAAAAATTGCAGGTATTGAAGTTTTACGAATTATTAATGAACCAACAGCGGCATCCCTAGCGTATGGTTTAGATAAAAAAGAAAACCAAACAATTTTAGTTTTTGATTTAGGTGGTGGAACTTTTGATGTTTCAATATTAGAAGTTGGAGATGGAATTTTTGAAGTATTAGCAACCGCAGGTGATACAAGTTTAGGTGGTGATGATTTTGATAAGACGTTAGTGGATTGGTTAATGAAAGATTTCTTAGACCGTGAAGGTATTGACTTAGGAGAAGATATTCAAGCACTTCAACGATTAACTGAAGCTGCCGAAAAAGCTAAAATGGAATTATCAACTGTTGAAAAAACACAAATCCACTTACCTTTTATTACAGCAGATAAAACTGGTCCTAAACATATTGAAAAAGAGCTAACACGTGAACTTTTCGAAGATTTATGTAAGGGATTAATTAATCGTTGTAAAATTCCAGTTGAAAAAGCATTAACTGATGCGAGATTAGATAAAGCAGAGATTAATGAAGTTGTTCTTGTTGGTGGGTCAACTCGAATTCCAGCAATTCAAAACTTAGTAGAATCATTAACAAATAAGAAACCCAATCAATCAGTTAACCCTGATGAAGTTGTTGCTATTGGAGCAGCAATTCAAGCTGGTATTTTAGCTGGTGAGATTAAAGATATTCTTTTATTAGATGTTACTCCATTATCATTAGGTGTTGAAACACTTGGTGGTGTTATGACAAAAATTATTTCTCGAAATACAACAATCCCTGTTAAAAAATCAGAATTATTCTCAACTGCTGTTGATAACCAAGCAAATGTTGAAATTCATATTCTTCAAGGTGAAAGAGAATTAGTTGGGGGAAATAAAAGTCTTGGTAATTTCCGATTAGATGGTATACCAGAAGCAGAACGCGGAGTTCCACAAATTGAAGTAACATTTGATATCGACGTTGATGGACTATTATCAGTTAAAGCTAAAGAAAAAGAAACTGGTGTTGAACAATCTGTTACAATTCAAGGTGCTTCAAACTTAAATGAGCAAGAAGTTGATCAAATGTTATCTGACGCAGAAAAATATGCATCAGTGGATCAAGAAAAGAAAAAGGGTATTGATTTAAAAAATCAAGCAGAACGTTTATGTTTTGAAGCAGAAAAAGAACTAGGCTTATTTAAATCAGATATAAGTGAAGAAAAACAAGAGAAAGTCCGTTCTTTAATTGAAAAAGTTAAAACATCTGCTGAAAGTGATGATGTAAATGCATTATCAACAGTTATTGAAGAATTAAAATCAGAAATGAAAGATATGGTGACTTCACCAGATCCATCAGTTACTGATCCAAGTCAATCAAATCCAATGTCAGATTTAAATGACTTATAAAAAATTTTAAACGAATCTTAAGATTCGTTTAAAATTTTTGTATCATCTACGATAATACATTCTGTTGTTAAAATCATACTTGCAATTGAAGTTGCATTTTGAAGACCTGATCTTGTAACTTTAGCCGGGTCAACAACACCTTCTTCGTACATATCTCCAAAGGTATTTGTTGCTGCATTATAACCAATCTCAAATTCTTGTTGTTGAACTTTTTCAATGATAACAGCTCCATTAATTCCTGCATTTTCCGCGATTCTACGTAATGGAGCAAGAATAGCTTTAGAAATAATAATTGCACCAACTAATTCATCTTCTTTTAAATTATTTTTAGACCATGTTATTAGGTTCTCTGATAAATGTGCTAATGTAGCTCCTCCACCAGGTACAATACCTTCTTCCACTGCTGCACGTGTTGCATTAATCGCATCTTCTAAACGAAGCTTTTTATCTTTCATTTCTGTTTCAGTAACAGCACCAACTCGAATAACTGCAATACCACCTGATAATTTGGCAATACGATCTTGCAATTTTTCTTTTTCATAACCGGTATCGGCTAAGTTTACTTGTTTTCTTAATTGTTCACATCGAACTTTAATTTCTTCTACAGTTAATCCGTCTGCAACAATTGTTGTGCTATCTTTTGTTACGATAATTCTACGTGCTTCTCCAAGAAGATTAAGTTGAATATTATCTAAACTCAACCCTGCATCTTGAGTAATAACTGTACCACCCGTTAAAACTCCAATATCTTCTAGCATTAATTTTCTTAATTCTCCAAATCCCGGGGCGCGTATAGCTACAACGTTAATAATCCCACGTAATTTATTTAAAATTAAAGTTGCTAATGCTTCTTTTTCTACATCTTCTGCAATAATAAGTAGTGGACGTTTTGTTTTTGTGATTTGTTCTAAAATCGGCAATAAATCTTGTTGAACTAAAGTGATTTTTTTGTCTGTTAGTAAAATATATGGATTATCATAAGATACTTCCATTTTTTCACTATTCGTGATAAAATATGGAGAAATAAACCCTTTTTCAAGTTTCATCCCTTCAGTGATTTCAAGTTCAGTTTCAATTCCTTTTCCTTCTTCTAATGAGATAACACCTTCTTTCCCTACTTTTGAAAGGGCATCTGCAATTAGTGAGCCGATAATAGTGTCATTACCTGATGATATTGTCGCTACTTGTTGTATCGATTGAATATCCTCGACTGGTTGTGCGAACTCATTAATCTGAGTTACTAAATATTGTGTAGCTTTTTCCATACCTAATTTTATGGAAATAGGATTCGCTCCAGCTGCCACATTTTTTAAGCCTTCTTTAACCATTGCATAAGCTAAAACAGTAGCAGTTGTTGTACCATCACCAGCAACATCATTTGTTTTCGCCGCGGCTTGTCTGATTAGTGAAACGCCTGTATTTTCAATATGATCTTTTAAGCTTATTTCTTTGGCAATAGTAATACCATCATTTACAATTTGTGGTGAACCATATTGTTTTTCTAATACTACATTTCTACCTTTAGGACCTAAAGTAACTGATACAGCTTCAACCATTACTTCCATGCCGCGTTCAAGCGCACGTCGTGCATTATCTTGGTATAAAATTTTTTTTGCCATATAAATTAATGAAGGGGGGTTAAAAATAATTATGAAATAGACTTTAATTGAAAAAAGAAAATTTTTGCAAGCTCAACAGTTAATTATGTTTAATTTTTTTGTAAACGCTTTACTAAATTGAATCATATATATTATGATAGTAATATAAATTAAGTTTATATACTTGGGCTTGTAGCTCAGTGGACTAGAGCACGTGGCTACGAACTACGGTGTCAGGGGTTCGAATCCCTTCTTGCCCAATAATTTAAACTTTTATAAAATCTTTAACACTTAATTTTGTATGGGGTGTCGCCAAGTGGTAAGGCTGCGGACTTTGACTCCGCCATTCGTTGGTTCGAATCCAGCCACCCCAGTTTGAATAAAAGTAAATGAAAACTTTTTGATTAAGAATTTACAGATTTTATAGAAGTAAAGTAACATATATAGTTATTAAGATTTTAAGGACAAATTTATGGAAACTAAAATTCAATTTATAAAAGGATTAGACGAAAAAGTCTTACCTGATGTTCGTTTAACACGTTCTCGTGATGGTAGTACTGGTACGGCAACATTTCGTTTTAAAAATCCAAATATCCTAGATAAGAGTACGGCTAAGCAAGGTGAAATCACAGGTATGTATCTTATCGATGAAGAAGGAACTTTAGAAACGCGTGATATAAATGCACGATTTGTAAATGGAAAACCAGAAGCAATCGAGTCAATTTATATCATGAAAAGTCCAGAAGCTTGGGATAGATTTATGCGATTCATGGAACGTTATGGCCAAACAAATGGATTAGTTTTCACAAAAGCAACATAAATATTAATTACTGAAAAAATTAACAATGCAGATATCATTAAAGTGGGTCAATGAAATAATTAATATTAATAATATTAATTTAGATTATTTAATTGAAAAATTAACACTTGGTGGATTTGAAGTTGAAGAAATTATTGAGTTAGAACAAAACGGTGAAAAAATAATTATATTAGATATTTCTTCAACAGCAAATCGATCTGATAGCTTATCCATAAATGGTATCTCAAGAGAAATGAGTACTCTATTAGATAAACCGTATAAGCTATCAAAATATTTTTGGCAAACGTCAAATTGGGAAAACCAGTTTTTTGAGTTTTTATCACCTTCGTCAGATAAACATGAACTATCATTATTTTTAGCTATAACAGTTGAGAATTTGACTAATATCAAAACGCCCCATTGGTTAACAAATAAGTTAGTAAGTTCTGGGATAACACCTCAAAATAATTTATTAGATTATAAAAATTTTATTCTTTTAGAAACTGGGTATCCTTTTGAGTTTTATGATTTAAATAAAATCCAATCTAATTTAAATTCAACTGAATTCGATTTAACATTAACAAATAAAACTAATAATCAAAAATTCATTGGAACTAATGATATTGAATATCAATTGACAGATTCAACTTTATTAGTAGAAGCAAATAATACTCCTATAAGTATTGCGGGATTAATTCCTGAAAAAGAGTTTCAATATTCATCAGAAACAAATTCATTATTAATTGAAGGAGCAGTTTTTAACTCAAGTTTTATACGTAAACAAGGTCGAAGCCTCGGTTTAAGAACAGACCGATCAGCAAGATACGAAAAGTCGATTAAAAACACTGACTTATTTACTGCATTATATCGTTTATTAAGATTATTAAAAGTTTCAAACCCAAATTTAAATTGTGAACTTCATACATTTTCTAAGATTGTTCAGGATAAACCAAAAACGATTCTTTTAGATTACAGTTTAATTAATGAAATTTTAGGACCAATAAAAGGTAGTGATAGTACTTCATTAAACTATATAAATCCTCTGTTAATTGCACGGTATCTAACACGTTTACAATTTCCGTACAAATTTAATGCTATAGAATTAAATTGGTTAGTTGAAGTTCCCGAGTTTAGAATCGATGACATTGTTCGACCAATTGATTTAATTGAAGAAATTGGTAGACTTCATGGTTTTAATCAATTTTTAACTCGATTACCAATGATTAATAATATTGGTATAGAAGATCAAAGTTATCGAACAAGAAAAAAAATTACTAGTTATTTATTGAGTATTGGGTTTAATGAATTAATTCATTACTCTTTAGTTGGGAATCAAGGAATACCGACAACTCCGATTAAACTAGTCAATCCATTGATGACCGACTCTGCAAATCTTCGAACAACTTTATTACCTAGTTTAATAAAGACAATGAAAGAAAATTTAAACCAAGGAAACCCTTATTTTGAAGGTTTTGAATATGGTCATACATTTTTTCAGAATGAGATGAATTCTTTTTATGAAAAAGAATTTGTTAGTGGTATCTTTGGTGGTATTAAATTAAAAAATAATTGGTCAGAATCTGGTAATTCAATAGCTTGGTTTAGAGCTAAAGGAAAAATTGACCTACTTTTTAGACAACTTAAAATTGTTACCTATTGGCAACTTTCTTCTGATTTAGAATACTCAAATCTATTACATCCATATAGAAGTGCTCAGATTTATCTATCAGATGGGACATGTCTAGGAATTTTTGGACAAATCCATCCAATTTTAGCGACTAAAATGAATTTACTTCCGGAATTATACTTATTTGAATTTAACTTTGATTTAATAAAAAATCAATTAAAGAAAAATAAAATTACAATTTACAAAGAATACTCATTATATCCAAAAATGATTAAAGATATATCATTTGTAATTGATCAAAATATTAACTTTACTGAAATTCAGAAAATTTTCTTGAATAACGGTACGAAATTTTTAACAGATGTGAAACTGTTAGATGAATACAAATCAGATTCTTTACCTGTAAATCATGTAAGTTTATGTGTGCAATTAGTATTTCAATCTGAAGAAAAAACTTTAGAAAATAAATTAATTGATAATATAGTAAATAATCTTCAATTGTTATTACAGCAGCATTTTAATGCAGAGATTCGCGCTTAATTTGGATAATTCTAGAAAAATTTTAGAATTATCCACCCCCAACAATAGTGATAATTTCAATTGTATCATTCGGCTTAATTTTAATTTGAGACCACTCATTTCGATCACAAATTAAATTATTATATTCAAGAACAAAAAGACTATTTTTATAATTAAAATATTGAAGAATCTCATTAATTGTTAAATCTCTATCTACGTAGAATTCATGCCCATTTAGAAAAAAGTTTTTGCCAATACTCATAGACTGTAATAGTTAACTTAAAGATTTATAATTTTTTTTATACTAAACTCTAGACTCCAACCAGTTTTAGTTGATAACATGAGTCTAGTTACATTATATGGCGGGTGTGGCCAAGTGGTTAAGGCAGTGGGTTGTGATTCCACCATTCGTGGGTTCAAGTCCCATCATTCGCCCTAAATAAAAAAATAAGATTGATAAAATATAGTAATTATACTTATACAGCTAAAAAATTTATATGTCACGTTATAGAGGACCTAAATTACGGATAACACGACGCTTGGGTGCATTACCGGGTTTAACAAACAAACGATCAAAAAAAGATAACATCAGACCAGGCCAACACGGAAAGGCAAACAGTGATAATAATAAAAAGATGACGGAATACGGTATACGTCTGGAAGAAAAACAAAAACTAAAATTCAACTACGGTTTAACAGAAAGTCAACTGTATAGATATATCAAAGAAGCCCGTAGACGTAAAGGAGTTACAGGTTTAATTTTACTTCAATTACTAGAAATGAGGTTAGATACTATTTGTTATACTTTAGGTTTTGCTTCAACTATTGTTCAAGCTCGTCAACTTGTTAATCATGGACATATCACAGTAAATCAAAAAGTGGTAAGCATCCCAAGTTTCCAATGTAGATTAAACGATGTTATTGGAATTAAGCAAAAAAATAGTTCTAAAAATGTTGTTGGTACTAACTTAAAAGATAATAAAAAACCTGATTTACCAACTCACTTAAAATTTGATGAATCAAAATCAGAAGGTACTGTATTAGATTACTGTGATCGAAATGATGTTGGTTTAGATATCAAAGAATTACTTGTAATTGAGTATTACTCACGTCGATAAATTCAAAACTCATTCGTTAAAATTACCAATTCAATTTATTAAAATAAAACTACTCTTACAAAATTATGTTAAAATTACGCTTAAAACGAGGAGGACGAAAAGGTTCTCCTTCATATCGTCTAGTTATTATGGAACATTCAACAAGAAGAGATGGTCGACCTATTGATGAAGTTGGGTACTATAATCCAATTACTAAGCAGTCATCATTTGATACTACAAAAATAGCCCATTGGTTAAAAGTTGGAGCAAAACCATCACAAACTGTTTTTAATTTATTAAAAAAATCAGAAATTATTGAAGCCTAAACCATTATTCATTTAAGGTAGTTTAAACTACCTTAAATGAATAATGGTTTAGGCTTCAATAATATAAATAGACGTTACAGACGCCGACGCCTATGTATAATAATAGGTAATAAGAGTGTTTTAAAAAAAATGTTTTATTTGATTTTTCTAATTAAAAATCAAAATATATTCTAATATATAATTATAACCGTATGTCTCATTTTACAAATATCCAAACTTGCTTTCAAAATTTATATTATTTAGAAAAAGCATTAGCCAAACTAGAAATTCCAAATTTTAAAAATGACCCATTAACAGAAACTACTGGTCTAGTATTACCTCAAGGGGAAAATAATAATATAACATTTAATTGGGATGGTGAAGCTTTCGCTTTAAATGTGGATTCTGATTACTGGAACCAAAAATATTCAGTAAACCATTTCCTTGCAAGAGTTACACAAGAATATGCTACAGAAGCTATTGTTGGTGAATCTCAAAAACAAGGATTTAAACCTGTAGAAATGAAAGAACATGAAGATGGTTCTCGAACTATTTCTTTACAACGCTGGAACCAAAGATAAAAAATCATAGCAGAAAAATTTTCTGCTATGATTTTTTATCTTGTTTAAATCAATATTTTATTTATATCACTGTGATACTTAAAAATTAAACTAAAAAATTATGACCTATTTCTATAAACGATATTTATTTATCAATTACAACAAGTCTGTAATAAGTAAGAACAACCTTAGGCTAACCGTACTTATTATTTAAAATATATCTATTATTTATTAATTGGGAACGGGGGGACTTGAACCCCCACGCTTATCACTAAGCAACGGATTTTAAGTCCGTCGTGTCTACCATTTCACCACATTCCCTATTGTAGTATAATACCATCTAAGAACTAGTTTGTCAATACTATTTTTACGAGATTCTATAGATAAAATACTTAAACCTTATAAAAGGTTTAAATATTTTATATCTTGCTACAAAAAATTAACCGTTAACAGCTGGAGCTGTTAAAGCAACTGGTAATACTTCACCTGCAGCTAAATCAAGAGGGAAGTTGTGCGCGTTACGTTCGTGCATTACTTCCATACCTAAATCAGCACGGTTGATGATGTCAGCCCATGTGTTAATAACACGACCTTGAGAATCAACAACTGATTGGTTGAAGTTGAAACCGTTTAAGTTGAAAGCCATAGTAGAGATACCCATAGATGTTAACCAGATACCCATAACTGGCCATAAAGCTAAGAAGAAGTGTAACGCACGAGAGTTGTTGAACGATGCATATTGGAAGATTAAACGACCAAAGTAACCGTGTGCAGCAACAATGTTGTAAGTTTCTTCTTCTTGACCAAATTTGTAACCGTAGTTAGTAGATTCGTTTTCAGTAGTTTCACGGATTAAAGAAGATGTTACTAAAGAACCGTGCATAGCTGAGAATAATGAACCACCGAATACACCTGCAACACCAGCCATATGGAATGGGTGCATTAAGATGTTGTGCTCTGCTTGGAATACTAACATGAAGTTGAAAGTACCAGAAATACCTAAAGGCATACCATCAGAGAAAGAACCTTGACCGATTGGGTAAACTAAGAATACAGCAGTTGCTGCTGCTACTGGAGCAGAGAATGCTACGAAAATCCAAGGACGCATACCTAAACGGTAAGATAATTCCCACTCACGACCCATCCAACATGCTACACCTAATAAGAAGTGACACACGATTAATTGGTAAGGACCACCGTTGTATAACCACTCATCAACAGATGCTGCTTCCCAGATTGGGTAGAAGTGGATACCGATAGCGTTAGATGAAGGAATAATTGCACCAGAGATAATGTTGTTACCGTATAATAAAGAACCTGCAACAGGCTCACGAATACCATCGATATCAACTGGAGGAGCTGCGATGAACGCGATGATGAAACACGAAGTTGCTGTTAATAATGTAGGGAACATTAAACAACCAAACCAACCGATGTATAAACGGTTTTCAGTAGATGTGATCCAAGCGCAGAAGCGCTCCCAAATTGATACGCCTTCGCGTCTTTCTAAAGTTGCTGTCATAAAAGAGTTTAAATAATTATAATTCTTCCCAAGTAATTAAACTTGTTATATACAATTGTAAAACAGAAGACATAATTTGATCACAAATTTTTATTTTATATAATTAAAAAATTCTAATTCAAATTCAAAAGTTGCACGTGTTGTATTCCCACCAATAAATATTTGATAATTTTTTTGGTACATCCAAATTTGTGAATACGTTACATAACTAATTAATGTACTAATCATTAAGAAGAAAAACCCCGTATATATTATTGGAATACCAGGATCTGTTTTAATTTGCAACCCAGTGGAACTTAAAACATCAACTAATTGAATATCAGATTCTTTATTTAAATTTTCATTTAACTCAAGATTCCCTAAAAATTGACCTTGACTATCGTATATAGAACAATAACCTTGTAAATTATCGATTATTGCAATAATTCCATTTGTTAAATTTTCAGTATTGGAAATCCAAGTCAACCAAACTTTAGCTTTATTATTTACTGTATTTACTAAAGGGTATTCTACAATTTGGTCGGTTCCATACTTAATTCGCAACCCAATTAAATTCCAATCAGTTTGATAAAAATATACATTCTTATAAGTAGCCGGCGAATTAACAAAACTAGTTTGTCTTTTAATTTCATTACCATCAATATCTAAAATTGAAATGTCAGAATAAAATTGTGAAACCGTTTTTTGGCTAGTATAAGTAATCCAAAAGTCATTAACTCGGCCAGATAAATTGGGCACTTTTGTTAATTGACCATTATTAAAAATATTCTGAATATGAAAATTTTCTGTTTTTGGAACAATTTCTTGTGCTTTAAAACCGCCCAAGGACCCAACAACTGTACCTAACAAAATTAAGATCATACTAAAATGAACAATAATAGGAGCAATTCGACCTGTTAAACCTTTATAACAATATAGAAGATTTTTTTGTTGAAATAAAGAATAGTTTCCTACTTTTATTTTTGATATAATTTTAGTAAAAGCTTGTTTTGTTAAAACTGTAGAAATTTTTAATCTTGTAAATGGTTCTAGAGTTCTGACAAATTGACATCGGCGAGCTATTTTAATACTAGGAAATTGTTGTAAAAAAGTACAAGTCAATAAACTAATACCAAAAATTAGAATTAAACCAATAAACCACCAAGTTTTATATACATGATCGAACCCACATTGAATAATAGTTTCCCAGGATAAGAACCCAAATAATTTATTTGTTATAGGATAATTTAGTTTATAGATTTCGATTGATTGATCCTGTTCTATAACTGTACCAATAATACTACAAGAGCTAATTATTAATAAGATAGAAATTGCAAAGCGGAGATCGGCTAAATATTTAAGGAATTTTATTTTCATTGAGATAAATTAATTTAAAAATATATCTTTTGTTGATGCTAACCTAATTCTTCCAGAGGTTGCCCACTTTTTAAGTTTTAACATTTGGGCATTCTCAATGTTAGCTAAAGGAATTAATTCTCCAACGGCATTACGAATATCATTTGTAGTGAATTCGCGTTTTTCATAAAAAGCTTGATACATTGCCTCAATTATAGTTTGCCGAATTTCTGCACCTGAGAATGACTCTGTTAATTGTGCTAGTTCTGAGTAATTAAAGTTTTCCCAACTATTAGGTCGAAATTGTTGTAAGTGAATTCGAAAAATTTCTTCGCGTTCGATTTTTTGAGGTAAATCTAAGAAAAATACTTCATCAAAACGCCCTTTTCTAATAATCTCAAGAGGTAATGAATCAATACTATTTGCAGTTGCAATAACAAATACCGGTTTAGTTTTCTCAGATAACCAACTGACAAAAGTTGCAAGAACCCGATTACTGGTACCACTGTCACCTTGACTTTCTGAATTGCTAAAAGCTTTATCAATTTCATCAATCCATAAGATACATGGTGAAATAGTTTCTGAAACACTAATCATTTGTCTAAGACGAGATTCTGATTCACCTACAATCCCACCAAATAATTTACCAACATCCAGTTTTAACAATGGTAATTTCCAATCATTTGCTATTGCTTTAGCTGTTAAAGATTTCCCTGTTCCTTGAATTCCTATTAATAATAATCCACGAGGAGTAGGTAGTCCATAATTAACGGCTTGTGAACCAAAAGCAGTTTGTCGTTTTTTTAACCACTCTTTCAAATTCTGTAAACCTCCAAGACTATCGAATTTTTCATTAACTGACCAATACTCTAAAATTTCAGTTTGACTAATAATTTGTTTCTTTTCACTTAATAAAATAGAAATACTATTTTCATTAATAGTTTTATACGTCGCAATAATTTTCGACAAAACCCTCCGGATGCGTTCTAAAGACAATCCTTGACAAGAACGGGTCAGGTTTTCAAATAATTTAGTATCGACTGTAATTTGCAAAGATTTAGTTAACCTTTCCAATTCTTTAATAATTTCATCTTCTGTTGGTAACTGAAATTGTAAAACTGTTATTAAATCTTGCAATTCTCTTGGGATATTTAATTCGGACCCAATAATAATAATTGTTTTTGGTTGAAGTTTTAATATCCGGCTTAAATTTCTAAGTTTTCGGGAGATTGCTAAATCATTTAAAAATCGATTAAAGTCTTTTAATAAAAAAATAGCAGGAGTTTCAGGGTTTAATCGCTCAACTAATTCTAATGCCTGTAAAGGGTTACGTTTTCCAAAACCTTGGTTGTTAGGGTTATTTGTATACCCGTCAACAAAATCCCAACTATAAATACTTCTTTTTAAATTAGTTTTAACATTTTTTCGAATCACGTATTCAACTCGATCTTCTTCAATTGTATTAATATAAATAATTGGGTATCGAGCTTTAAGAAAGAGATTTAGCTCATCATTAAATGTCATGTCGTAAAAATTTTAAGTTTAATTTATTAACTTAATATTATAGAAATTTTAAATAAAAAATTGTAGTTTATTAGAGTAAATCGAAAAATTTTACTCTCAAAAAGTTTGTTTTTAAGATTAATAATTTAATAACAGAAGAGAGTTTCGAGAAATTTAAAAAGTTAAACTTTTATAAAAATCTTCTATTGGATACCATACTCCCAAAAAAAAGAAAAATTCGAAATTAAAGTTCCTAAATAGGCATAATATTTACCCGTAAGATTTGAAATAGGAAAAAATGGACTAGAAGAAGGAAAAAAGGTTTTTTACCTACGGTAGGCAGTACCAAAACGAGTGACCTCAGCGATCAAAAAGAAAATATTTGCAACAAGTATTATGAGAAAACCCCAAAATAGGATCCCATCAAAGGATTACATAGATTTAAGTGACATTTTAAAAGAATACAAAAAAATGGTTAAAAGTGACCCAAATGGTTACTTGGGTCACTAACTTCAATAATAATTGAAAAATTTAACTTGGAATAGCTAAATTTTTACGGCCTTTTTTTCTACGGTTACTTATGGTTTTACGGCCATGTGCAGTTGCCATACGGGCACGAAATCCAGATAATCGTAAAATTGAAATACGTGTTTTATTTGAAAGTGTTTGTTTTGTCATAATAATATTTTCCGAATAAAGTTAATGATTTATTTTAATTATATAATGGTTCCGCGGAATAATTGATATAATGTAAAGTATATTAAAGCTTCTTTACGTTCCGTAAACAATAAGTAAGCTTCTCGTTTATACTCAGTCAATGGATTTTTTTGCCCATAACCACGCCAACCTACTGCTTCCCGTAATAAAGTTATCTTTTCTAAATGTTCTTGCCAAACTGTATTTATATTAAGTAATGTTACCTGTCGTTCAAAATTTCGGAAAATTTTATTACCATTACCATAAACAGAAAACTGATTAATTTTTGCTTGATAAGTTAACCAAAATTCTTGGAAGAAATAAGTTTGTAACTCTAAGCTATCAAATTCATTCCAGTTTGACTCTGTTTTATTGAATAATTTAATATCTAAACTTCGACCAAATAAATTCTCAAATAATTTAACAGTTTGATTTAAATCAATCTCTTTTTTCTTTATTTGGTTTAAAAATTCACAAACAATTTGCTCTCCATAAGCTAATGTGTTATTGCGAACTGAAGGGCTTTCTAGTACTAATCGACGTTCAAAATAAATAATACTTCTTTGTTGATCTAGAATTTCATCATATTCAAATAAATTCTTACGTTGTTCATAAGCACGTTCTTCTACTTGTTTCTGTGCATTATTTAAACTTTCTGTCATCATTGATGATTCTATAGGTGAATCATCAGGAATTTGATTTCTAAGAAATTGTTGAACTTTTTGACCACCAAATAATCGTAATAAATTATCATCTAAACTTACAAAAAATCTTGAAGTTCCTGGATCACCTTGCCGACCACAACGACCTCTTAATTGGTCATCAACACGTCGAGAATCGTTTCTTTCAGTACCTACGACACACAACCCACCCAGATTTTTCACTATCTTATTTTCTTGCTTATGATGTTTTTCCGTAGAAAATGTTAAATCATTTAATAAAAAACGAATAGCACATTGATATGAAATTGTTGGTATAGCTACTCTATCATTTTCTTGTAAAATTCTTAGCACATCAATATCAGAAAGTTTTAAAAAGTTGCTATCTGTTATAAGTGTTAATAAGACACTGAAAAATTTTTGAGAACAACTTTTCGTAAGGTTCTTTAAGCGTTTGATTGTTTGTATTATATCATGTCTTACAAGGCGTGTTTGAGATTTTTTAAAATCAGTTGATTTCTTAAATTTCTTTAACTCTGTTTTAGCTAAAATTAATATATCATAAAGTTCTTTTTGAATTTGGAAGTTGATATTACCACCCAAGATAATATCGGTACCACGCCCAGCCATATTTGTTGCAATTGTAATACTGCTTTTTTTTCCTGCTTGAGCAACAATTTCAGACTCACGTCGAACATTTTCTGGTTTAGCATTTAAAATTTGATATGATAGTTGGTACTCATTAAGTAACTGAGCTAACATATCAGATTTTTCAACTGTTGTTGTTCCAATAAGCAAGGGTTGCCCAGTTGAAGAAACGGTATTACAAAATTGCGCAATGGCATTCCATTTAGAAAATTGATCTTTGTATAATAAATCTGGTAAATCTAAACGTTTTGTAGGGCGATATGTAGGGATGACTTCAACTACTAAACTATAGATTTTTTCAAATTCAATTTCGGAAGTTTTTCCTGTACCCGTCATTCCTGATAATTTAGGATACATTAAAAAGAAATTTTGATAAGTAATTGAAGCTTGAGTTTCTGTTCTTGGCCGGATTGGTAATTTTTCTTTTGCTTCAATAGCTTGATGAAGACCATCACCCCAACGACGATCAGGCATAATACGCCCAGTAAATTCATCAACAATTACTATTCGATTAGTTTGGATAATATAATGAATATTACTAAAAAATAGGGAATTTGCTCTTAACGCATTTATTATATATGGTATCCATGGATCTCTTGGATTATATAAATCTTGAGTTTGAATAATTTTTTCAACTTGTTGACTTCCTAATTCAGTAAGAGTTACATTTTTATTTTTTTCATCAACAGTATAGTGTGTATTGAATTCTAAATAATTTGTAATTTCAGATGCAATAATAAATTTTTCAACTGAGGTATCTTTACTTGTATCAGCAAGAATAATCGGTGTTTGAGCTTCATCAATCAAAATAGAATCAACCTCATCAATAATACAGTAATTAAAAGGTGGAAGAACAATATCCTTCGTATTTAATGTTGTATTATCACGAAGATAATCAAAAGTTAATTCATAATTGGTAACATAAGTAATATCACTTTGATAATTCTCTTGTCGTTCTACTTGATTCATTCCTGCCTGAATAAGGCCGGTATCAAAACCTAAGAATCGATAAATCTGTCCCATAGAGACTTGATCTCGATTTGCTAGATAGTCATTAACGGTTACAATATGAACACCTTTTTTTGTTAATGCATTTAAACTTGCAGGGAGAGTAGCAACAAGTGTTTTTCCTTCACCTGTTTTCATTTCAGCAATTTTATTACTATTTAAAACTAGCCCTCCCATTAGCTGAACATCAAAATGTCGTAAGCCTAATGTCCGAACACTAGCTTCACGTGTTAAAGCAAATGAACGACTAATCAAGGTATTTAAATCTTGAGTTTCTTTATACTCATTTTGTAATTTAAAACTTTGTGTTCTTAACTCAACATCAGTTAAATCTTTGAAATCTTTTTCTAATTCATTAATTTCATTAATTAAAGTTTGATACTGTTTTGGAATGGAATCATTTTTGTTTGAGAATAGTTTGTTATTATTAAATTGAATTCCTATCATGATAATTTATTTAAATTACGATATTTACACGTTTATGGGTTTTATCTTTGTGATCAAATGTTACAACACCATCTGTTAAAGCAAATAATGTAAAATCTTTACCACACCCAACATTTGTACCTGGTTTAAATTTCATTCCACGTTGACGAATTAAAATATTTCCAGCACGTACCTGTTCTCCTCCAAAACGTTTTACACCTAAACGGTTCGCATTAGAATCACGACCGTTTTTAGTACTACCTGCTCCTTTCTTGTGTGCCATAAGTTATTTTTCCTTTAATTATTTAATTATTTAACGGCAATATTTTCAATTAACACTCTTGTTAATTCTTGACGATGACCTTGTTTACGACGTGTTTTCTTCTTAGATCGCATTTTGTAGATAATCTGTTTTTTACCTCTTAAATGTTCTAAAATTTTCCCTTGGATTTTTACATTATCAAGGTACGGTTGACCTATTAAAACATCACCGTCATTATTTAATAATAATACTCGATTTAAAGTTATTTCTTTACCTAATTCTGTGGGAATTCGATTAAAATCGTAAAATTTCCCTGTTTCTACCCAAAACTGTTTACCACTTATTTCAACAATAGCATATTTCATAATATAGGTTTTGCAATATATTTTATTTTGTAAAGTGTCTTACTAAAAATTTATATGAATTTACTAAAAATTTTCAACCAATGTCAATATTATTAGAACTATGTAAGTTTTTTAGTACTCTGTTTTAATGCAGCTAATTCTTTATAAAAAAAATCAAAAGCTTTTGATTTATAACAATCTGAATTACTTACAATTGATAATGTCCGTGTTATCTTAATATTTTCAATTTCAAGGATTTCAAGAGTTTTTAATTGAATTTCTTTTTCAATCGCTGAAGAAGAAACAAAAGCTGCTCCTAATCCTAAACTAACAGCTGTTTTAATTGCTTCTATTGAGTTTAATTGCATAACAATAGTTAGTTGGTCCGTTTCAATATTATTTTGTTTCAATGTATTATCAACAAATTTACGAATTGTTGAATTAGAATGTAAAGTTATAAAATTTAAATGATATAAATCTTCTTTTTTAATTTTTTTTCTTTTAGCAAAAGGATGTGAATTTGATATGATTAAATTCAATTCGTCTTCCACAAAATGTTCAATTTTTAAATTTTGTTTTAATTCTTGCGGGACTTCACCCCCAACAACTGCTAAATCTATTTGTCGATTAACGATTTGTTTTGCAATTAACCTTGTAGAATTGACTTGAACTTTTAAGTTAATTTGAGGATAATTTTGAGCAAATAAAGCCAATAGTCGTGGCATTAAATAAGTTCCAATCGTCTGACTCGCACCAACACTTAGATTGCCTCGTTCTCCATTTTTTAAATCAATTAAGGCTCGACAACTTTCTTCGCATAAAGCAAGAATTCGTTCAGCATATTGTAAAAATATTTGACCATTTTCTGTTAAAGAGATTGAGTTTGAATTTCTACGTACTAGACTGACATCGAGATTTTGTTCTAATGCTTTAATCTGTTTACTTAAATGTGGCTGTGACAAAAATAATACTTCTGCTGCTTTTGTAAAACTTTTTTCTGTGGCAACCGCTTTTAATATACGTAGTTGTTGTAAAGTAAATGGTAGCATCGTTTTAATTTATTAAATTTTTTTGGTTCTTAAAAAATACGGATGGAGAGACTCGAACTCTCACAACAAAAGTTACTAGGACCTAAATCTAGCGCGTCTACCAATTCCGCCACATCCGTTTACAAATACAAAATATATGAATAAATCTTTAAAATTGTTTTCAAAGATTTATTATTTATTCTTCAACATAGATACTATAAATAAAACTGGTAGGTTTTCCTCGTAGCATAGATTTAGCTAAAGACAAAGATTTTTGTGCAGCATAGTATCCTTTTCTTTTCCAGTTTGCCTTACGAGCGTTTCTTTTTGCTTTTGAAGTTCGTTTTTTAGGTACAGCCATACTTGACAATATTAAAATTATTATTTGTTCTTTGCTAAACTATATAATAGTAATTTTTAAAAGTCAATCATAACTGAAAATTTTTTCGGCTAATATATTAACCTTGACGTGATAATCTTTGAATCTGTTGAATAGCTAAACGGAAGATATTGAATAAAGCCCATGATGCAGCTACGAAAATTGGAGCACCAATTACTAATAAACGAGTATCCATATGTTATAATCCTTATAAAATAGTTAAATACAGAAAATAATATTAATATGCAGTTATATTATTGTACATTTGTATTATATACAAAATTTTAAATATTTGTAAGAAATATCAAGAATATCAAGGTAGAAATTTTTTCATTTTTGTTTAAAAACTTTGGCATTGAGCTATTTTCCCGGGAGATGTCTCCCCAAGTATTTTCGCCGATTTATAACGTTTCACAACTGAGTTCGAGATGGATCAGTGTGGTTCCGCCAATACACTAAAAACACCAAAGCAAAAATCTACTATAAAGTAGATAAATACAGATAAATATAATTTATCTATATTTGATTAAAAAATTCAAGTCCTCGGTCTGTTAGCACATCTCAGCTCATATATTACTACATTTATACTTGATGCCTATCAAACGGTTAGTCTTACCGTGACCTTACTCACTTACGTGATGAGAATACTCATCTTGAGGTGGGCTTCCCACTTAGATGCTTTCAGCGGTTATCCACTCCATACATAGCTACCCAGCGTTTACCGTTGGCACGATAACTGGTACACCAGAGGTATGTCCTTCTCGGTCCTCTCGTACTAAAGAAGGCTCCTCTCAATATTCTAACGCCTACACCGGATATGGA
>Ga0209712_10000321_pt1 | contig 43573 bp, 36 predicted proteins | sample ArcOceMetagenome_FD_187443 | JGI IMG/M metagenome (GOLD analysis project Ga0209712, IMG submission 187443) | Marine eukaryotic phytoplankton communities from Arctic Ocean - Arctic Ocean - Greenland ARC118M Metagenome (SPAdes) (version 2) | ecosystem: Environmental > Aquatic > Marine > Oceanic...
TTATGGTTTGATCTAAATTCGCTTTAGCAGTTTTCTTCTTAATCGATGAAATTGCTCGAATGGCTTTAGCTTTATACGTTACTTACTTAATTATTTTTGAAATTCAAGCAGTAAACCGTTCTTTCGTTGAAGATACTTATATCAGCGATAAAAGAACAACTACATCAAAAACTCATTTAAACAAGTTTTAATTTTTACTAACTAGGAACGTTTTTATACACTAAATTAATTATTAATTTACTTTCACCCCTAGTATTATCTTTGAAGGACGAGCTTTTCGTAAAATTTATTGAGGTTACCACCCTGTTTTCCAAAACTTAGATGTTATCTCCACTTGAGGTTGAAATATGATCTCCTTAAGCGGAACCATCTTCTCTTATTTAAATCTTTATGTAAATAGATTACTTATTCCATATTCCAGTGTTACTTCTATTCTTGGATTCATGTTAATTGTATGTATTGGTATGCAATTACTTTCTGGATTCTTTTTAGGATGATACTACCAACCTGAACCAGGTCTTGTTATCGAAATGCGTGAAGAAATGTTTAACGATACTCGATTAGGTTTAGAAGTCTTTTATATGCACATCAGAGGAGTTGATATGATCTTCCTCCTTTCTTATATGCATATTTTTAAAAAAATTTATTTAAAAAACTACGTTACAGCAGAATCTGACGGATGACTTCTTGGAGGTTATGCTTTTGTCTGATTCCATTATATCGTTTTTTTAGGTATTTCTTTAAGTGCTACTCATTTAAGTGATTTAACATTAACAATCGTTGCTAACATTGTTTGATCTTTATTCAACTTTATTCATAAAACTTATTATATTATTTTTACAAACAAACATTTAAACACCGATCAACTTACTCGATTAATGATTTTACATTATTTTACACCATGATATTACCTTTACCTCGTTAAATTACATATGTTATTTTGTCACGAAAGTTGAGATAGTGATAGTGGAGAAAATGTTTACGAAGATAAATCCGGTTCTTACATTTCTTGATGATACGATGCTTTCTTAAAAGAAATTCAAGATGCTTGATATTGAACTCACTTCATTTTCCTTTATTTCTTTTATCACCACCTTACACCAGCAACAGTTAGTTACTACTTCTTTGAAAGATGAAATATTTCTGAATTAGATGAAATCCGTTTTTACGCTGTCGCACCACACTGATATTTTAGAGCTTTCATGGGTCTATTAGTTGTTTCTCCTTCTCATTACGAAGGTCTTTTATGAATGGGTTTATTTTTAGCTTTACTTGCTTGTTTACCTATCATTTATAACTGTTATAACTCTAATAACACTTATTTACCTATTATGCCAATGCAATCTTCTTGATTCCAAACATTAGCTTTCATGTTCTTCATGATGTCTCTTTACTGTGTTGCTAGTCTTTTACCTTGTGGACGTTATTATTATGAACCTGAAGGAGGTTACGTAGGAAACCCTTGAGTTAAATTCTCTTACCAATATATGTATCTTTATTTAGGTTGATTTTTACATCACTTAGATTTAATTGAGTCTTACCCATTCCAATTTATTCAAACTTTCGAACGAAGAAGACCTTCTTATAAGTCTTTTACTAACAGTCCTAAGTTTATTGGAACACCTGCTAAAAAAACTTTTCAATTATACAAAACAAGTAGAGCAAACTCTCTCTAATTGTGTTTATTCTTTGCTTTACGTAACTCAAAATTTTTATAAACCTTCAGCATTAATTAAAATTACTTATAAAGTTAAACTTTTATGAGTACTCAAAAACTGCCAATTCCTACTAACTTTATCTAGATTTCGTTATTTAGATCTTGTACACGACTTTAACGTTCTTAAAACAGCTCTTTCAACTCTTTCAGCTAAAATAACTTCACCTATGGTTATTGACAGTTTTTTTGATAATTTAGGACATTTCGTTTTCAAAAAACATTTAAAAGCCCCTAAAACTTTCTGAAAAATTAATTTAGATAAAAGTTTGAAATACAATATTCTTAAAAGTGTAACTTCTGATGCAAACAAAAACTTTAATGAAATTGTTCCTAACGACAATTATATTCATAATCAATACTATTGACCTTTAAACGTCGCAAATGTCTCTTTACATAATAAGTTATACCGTACTCTTTTTATTACGTATTTATTTTTTACAGTAAACTACTGACCTAAATTAAATAACCACTTTAATCTTATTTTAAAGTATTACCTTGTTAGTGATGCATTTTTACTACTTACCTTTTACAACCGCTATCTTTTTAAGGTCTATAACTTTTAATATACTAATCTGTTACAGTTTTGGACGTAAACTCTTCTTTTAATTTTACACTTACTTATTTTAAAATTGTAAATGTTTTATGTTAACTTCTCTCTGAAATTTAGCTCTTCATTTTTCTATCGAATTCCCTTACGCTTTACACACCTTTGTAGCAGGATTTTTCCTTAATCAAAAAACTTTAAACAGTCCAACACGATTAAAAGCTTCTGAAGCTTTACTTAATGCTTATTTCTGAAATAAAGCACGTGTTCTTTATTACTTAAACAACTGAGTTTATACAACAAATCATAAAAGAATTGCTGTTAACTACTTTTGATTCGTTATTCTCGCAGGAGTTTTCGGATCCGTCTTAGCTACAATTATTCGTTGTGAAATGGCGTATCCTGGAGTAGGGATTTTAGCTGGAGACAGTTTACAATACCTTACAGTTGTCACTGCACACGCCGTAATCATGGTTTTTTTTATGATTATGCCTTTAGTTTTCGGAGCTTTCGGAAACTTTTTATTACCTACTCAACTTGGAGTTCATGATGTCGCGTTTCCTAGATTAAACAGTGCTGCTTTCTGATTTTTACCAGGAGGTTTACTTATGTTAGGACAACTTGTTTGTCTTGACCGACGATTTCAACGAATGAACTGTTTTAACATCCGAGAAGTTGAATCTTTATTAAAAGGTAAATTCTTCCCAGACCTAGTTAACTCACAAGATCATAGAACTTTACTTAATAACTCTATGGTAGGACTTAGATTTAAAACTAATAATTTAGATACTATCGTTCACGATAATTTATTATTTAATACTTACTCTTTATCTACTAATTCTACTAAACGATTTACCTACTTTACTCCTTCAAATGTTGATAATATGAATTCATACGAATTTTATCTTTTTAACGACTGATCTTATCGGTTAACTCATCTTTTCCAAACTAGCTCATTCGTAAACATTCCAACTTTACTTGTTAATTATTATCTTAACCTTGCTAATGAATTATCAAGCTCTACTTCATTTTTCTCTCCTTCAGCTACAAACTTAACACTTACTAGTCCATCTTTAAGAAATAAGTTTACTACTTACGCATTAACACCGTTCTTTACTCATACTCATTTTTCTGCACCTCAAAACTTTTTTGAGAATCTCGTTGTAAAACCTTCTTCCTTTAACTCTAATTTTAATGTCGTTAGTAAATCTAATGTTACTGAAAACTCTTATTTAGGAACAGATTTCCAAGTTACATCTTCTACAAACCAAACTTTAACTAGCCAAACTGAAAACAGTTATTTTTTCAGATACCAAAGAGCTTTAAACCCGGTATTTAAATATGATTATAAACTCGGAAATTACTTTACTAAAGAAGATGCTACAATGACGCCTTTTATGTTTACTACAGTTCTTGATATTACTGGAGGTATCCGAAAATCTTCTTGATTTTTTGCTTCTAATTTCAGTGAAATCTTCGACGCAAACTTAAAATCTTATTTAGCATCTTACAGCGGTTTTTCAACAGTTGAAGCTAATTTAAACAATCCTTATATCCAAAATACTTTTGGATTTTACAACTTCTTACATAATTTACGTGATGAAGTATCTTTAATTAATTATAGATGATTAGCTTTATCAAATATGGATCAAAAATTTCATAAAATGTATTTAACAAGTTCAATGCAACAAAGAATTTTTGCAAACTGACGTCAACTTAAGTTTACTCGAGAAGCTTGACGATGTAAGTTATTAACAGCTCGTCATCAAAAAACTTTATATCATAGATATGCAAATGAGGACGGTATTTTCTGAGCAATCGAAAGAAACGCTAAAGATGTTTTACCTGGATGAGCTATGATTACTCCATTTTCTGCTAGAACTAGATTTACAGCAATTGGGAAAGTCGATATTGGACTTATGGGAGTTTTCTTAGTTTTAAACTCCTCTATCGTTAGTTCCGCTAACTTCCTTGTTACTTACCGTTATTTATCTACTTTAAACAACCGTAAAATGAGAGATGCTCGATCTTTCTTTACTGAAGGGGTTATGGTTGCTTCATGAATGATGATTGCAGCTAATCCAATGCTAATTATTGGTATTTTAATGCTTTTAGCTGATCGTCATTGACAAACATCTTTCTTTGATTACTCAGGAGGAGGTGATACTGTCTTATTCCAACATATGTTCTGATTTTTTGGACATCCTGAAGTTTACGTTATTATGATTCCAGCATTCGGATTTAATAACACTATTTTATCCTTCTATTTAAGAAAAAGAGTTTCTGCTCGTGCTAGTTTACTTTATTCTATGTATACTATTGCATTCTTAGGTTTCTTCGTTTGGGGTCACCATATGTATATGGTCGGTCTAGCTCATACTACACGAATGTTATTTAGTACTTTAACAGTTATGATTTCTGTTCCTGCTGCTACTAAATTAATGCATTGATGTGTAACTTTAGTTAACAGTTCTTTTGCAATGGAGTTACCTTTCTTTTTTGCACTTCTATTTATTTTCTTCTTCGTTTCCGGAGGAATTAGTGGAATGGGAGTCGCTCATACAGGTATGGATATTTTATTCCATGATACTTTCTACGTAGTTGGTCATTTCCATGTCATGTTTGCAGGATCTGCGATGTTTGCAAATTTCGGAGCTTTCTACTTCTACTTCCCTTCTATTTTCGGAGTTAAATTTAGTCGAATTTATGGATACTTACATTGTATTTATTTCTTAATGGGTCAATTATTAACAGTTGTACCTATGATTTGATTAGGATTCTCAGGAATGCCTCGTCGAGTTCTTGATTACCCTGCTTCTTTAGGAGGGTGACATGCTATCGTTTCTGCTGGACATTTATTAAGTATCGCAGGATTAATGGCTTTCTTCATTATGATCTTTGATAGTTTAAGACAAGCTCGTGCAGCAACAAGAAATACTTTTGGAATTAGTCGATTTAATACTCGACTTAACTTCTATTTGTATGAGATTGCACGAACAAAATATATTCAACGTAAAGGGTGATATATCTCCCGTTTTAATACCTCAAGTCAATTAAAATTAAGTAATTTCAATTATTCTAATAATGAATTTTTAGAAACTACTCTCTTTTCTTATACTTTTGTTAAAAAAAACTAATTACTACTAAATGCAAAACCCAAAACTACTATTTAAATACGCACTGTTTGGTTTAAACTTTTTCTTTTTAAGATACGGTACACAAAATCGTAAGTCAATCTCTCTACTTTTACCTCACTACTCTCTTTATTTTCTTATTACCCACATTAGACTTTCCTCCGCTTTTTATATTCCTCAATTAGTAGATATTTTTTCTTACGAACTCCCAATTAACTCTACAACGTATAAAGATTCTAATATGGCTCAAAATGTTAATACTCGTGAAGTTGCCTCTAAAGCAATTATTTACCATTTTCATAATTTATTAACTCATAATAGAATCTTTATCTTTTCTCTTAACCTTAAATCTTTACCAAAATTTAATAACGTAAAATCTATCGCCGAACTTTTTCCAAACGCTGCATGACTAGAACGAGAAGTCGCTGAACTCTTCAATTTTATTTTCGAAGGTCGTAAAGATACTCGTAATTTAATGCTTCAATACGGAGATAGTAGTGCACCTTTCCAAAAGTTCTTCCCATCAATCGGTTTAAAAGAACTATCTTATGATTTTTTACGCGACCTTGTTAGTCAACAAAACGTAGCAGCTCAATTTTAACGTAAAATGTTAATTTACCTCTTCCCTCTTAAAACAGATTATAAACTCTAGTTTACCCTAATAAATTTAATAAAATGATTACATCCTATCTAATTCGCCTTTTAACTAAAATGTGTTCAATCCACCTTACTTATACTTCTTGACAAGTCCACAGTTCTTATATTGCCCCTGTACTTGTTATTGCTTCAATGGTCTCTTTATTCGTCTTCGGAGTATCTTCTATTTTCTAACTTTTTTAATTGCAAAAATATTGCATTGTAAATCGACTTAACATTAAAATACGTTCTGTCGTTCTAATAGCTCAGTTGGTAGAGCACAAGGCTGAAAACCTTGGGGTCAATGGTTCGAGTCCATTTTAGAACATTTATTATTAGTTCCTTTTTATTGAACTAATCAACTTAATGTTTATTTTCTATGATCCACGATGTTTTCATTTTACAAAATTTAGCTCTAGTCACATTATTTTTCTTCATGAACATTTTTAATATTCTTTCTTTATGATACCTTGCTGGTATTTACTTAGTAATTTTAGGTCTTTGACTTTTTTTAGACGACGGTGATATCTTCGTCGGTTTCTTATGAGTAATCGATTTAGGAGTAGGTCTCGTATTTTTCATCTTTATTTTACATTATTCTACGTTTACTCAGCAGAAAATTAATCTCGATAAATCCAGCCGAGAGTTAACAATTTCCCTATTCGCTCTTATTTTTACCGCAACTTTCTTCTTCTTCTTCGCGCAACCGGTAGATGTAAATTATATTACAGGTTTCTCTAAAACATGATTTTTTTTAATTTCCTGATACGACTACGTCGAGCTTTTCTTCTCAAACGGTATTACAGACTTAAACCTTTTACGAGAACTTTACTTTTATAACAACAGTTTCGAATTCTTTTTAATAAACTTAATGTTATTTTACGGAATTGTTTCTACAATCTTAGCTTGTTTTATGATTAAAAGAATTTTTAGTTTTTTAAACGTCTCTCAATACTTAAACTACAAAATGTTATACCACATCAACGCAACTTATTTTATTAGAAATCAAAACTTTATTAAACAACAAGCAGTCTCAACAGGAACAGGGGTTTGATTAAAAAAAAAATTAAATAAACTTTAATGATCCAAAAAAAAAGCTGATTGAGTGTTTCAGATAATACCAACGTAAACTGATTACAGACGTTCCACCTATATAAAGGTTTTAAACGTAAATCCTCTTTAATAGGTTTCTTTATTAAAGGTTCAGCACGAGTAGTTGAACCTCCTAGAGTAGAATATAAAGGATTTAAGTTTAAATTTAATAAAAAGGGGAACATTTGTAGAGGTTTATTAGTCCGTACAGCTTATATTAATCGAAGACTTGATGGTACAACTACAACGTTCTACGAAAATAGTACTATATTAATTAAGAAAAAACAAAACCCTAAATCTAAATATATTTTCGGACCAACTCTTTATAACTTAAAGCGAAAAAAATTCAAATCATTATTCAAATCAGTCCTATAGTTTAGTTTTACCTTTTTAGGAAAACAAGAACCATATTTTTATAAGATAAAAAATTACTTATCGGCAGATTTATTACATAATCTTTGTTCACAAAACTAAACTCTTCATGAAATTAAACACCACCTCACTACTATTAACAACTAAACCAAACCTACTATTTTTTATGCGAACCCAAAACTGCGACCTATTAAGAACTTCTTTTAACATTAATTTAATTAAAACAGCTTTAAATTATACTAGCTTAAATTCCTGATTTAAAAATACTATCAAACCTCTAAAATCTTTAAATAGTACTAAACTCTCAAAGAAATCTTATCAATTGTCAAAATCTTTAAGTAAATGTTACTTAACACCTCAAAAATCCTACAACCTATCTTTATGTTTTATTAGAAGTAATTCAAATCGATCAGTAAGGGTTTTAAATTACGGTAAACTTTCACCCACTACGCTTAAACTTCTTAATTGCTTTTCAAAATCTTTCCTCTCCTTTTTTGTCCAGTCAAAAATTCAATGAACGTACTTATTTACCTATTTACAATTAATTTCACCCCAAAACACGTTACAACTAATTTTACCTTATCACACCAATAACATTTTAAGCTACAAAAACTTATTTACCTTAAATTTATCAAATCTTTAAGACACTCTCTTTTGTGTATTTTAAAAACTTATCTTAACTCTAATTTTGGGTGACTTCGAAATCTTTCTTGCAACATGTTCAGTAACAGCTCTTGGTTTTATAATCTACAACGTAATTAACTGCTTCAGTTTCCGTGACTTACTAAAACGTTTCGGTTTTTTAAAAATCTCTCGACGTGACTTTTACGAGTGTGGATTTCGTCCTACTACACAAAAAGTTATTAGACTTCCAATTCAATTTATTCTTATCTGTGTATTTTTTCTTTTATACGATATCGAACTTATTTTCCTTTTCCCGTATGTTTCTACCATAACCTTCATCGGTTTATACGATTTTCTACTATTAATTTTATTTTTCACTGCCTTTTTCCTCAGTCTTATTATCGATTTTAATAGACATGCTTTACTTTGACAGTATTAATTCTTTACATTAGACAGTTTGCTTTTAAACAATTCTAATATTATGCTTATCTGATACCCTTTTTCTTTCTGCGCTAAAAGTTTAAAACAAAATTATAGCTCAATTAGTAAATTAACAACTTCTTTCTTACAACAAACCTTTTTCATTAAATCTTATTTTATGCAAAACGAAAGAATTTGACAAGAAGGTTTACTTATTGATTTCTTACAAAAAAAAATTGCAGATAAATGAACTCGTAACTTTTTAATTACTTCTAGTTATTTAGTCAATGAGCGTTTATTTTTTGATTGAGTGGTACGATTCTACATGGAGTTAGTTCTATGACCTGGGTACCGTAACCGGATTTTTGAATTTTTAAACATCGGTTCCACTTTATTTATCACTGTTATTTTACTTTTAAGTACATTATTACTCTTAACTTTCCCATACGTTATAATCACCCTTTTCCTTTAATTTCATGAAATTCCCAAAACACCTTATATTAGACGTCTCAGATGTATCCATTATTGACAACTCTAAAACAACTCTTAAACGTTACGATAGTATTTATAAGTTTACTAAAAAACAATCTTCTAACACACCTTTTTATCTTATTGTCAAACAAAATTTTTCAATTAATAACGCACAAACTAACTCTTTACAAAAACTTCTTTTAGAAACTAACGAGCAAGCGAAATATAAATTATATCAAAATTTAGGAACTTTAGGTGAACAATCAACAGCACCACTTTTCAACATTTGTTTTTTAAGAAAAGAAGATATTTACACAAAACTAAAATATTCAAGATGTCCACAATACGATATGGTATCCGGTGGTTTAGCTGCTTTGTTTGCAGCATTCCTTGGTTTCTTAATCTGTGAAAAGTTTGGGCTCGAATTACTTGATTCTGGAGATTTTTACATCGCTTTTATGTATGGGGTTTTCGGAGCATTTTCTTTACGACCTCTCTTTCGTTCAATGAGTAAAAGTACATCTATCTACAATGTTCTTTCACCAAAACATTTATTTAACTTCCTTTTTATTGTATTTAACTTAATTGTAAAGTTTCGACGATAGACTTATTAATTTTGTTTTTAGGTGACTTAAATACTTTTATTTTACTCTTCTTTTTGTTATTTAGTACTTTTTTAAGTACAACTAACACAGCTCTACACCTTTTACTAACTGCTGAGTTACTTTGGATTACTTTATACGTTGTAACTTTATTTATCGGTTTACTTTATGACAATTTAAACCTACTCTCTCTTACTTTCTTCTTCTTAATTTTTTCTGCTATCGAGTTTGGAATCGGTTTAATTTTGTTACTACTTCAACACTTATTAACCCGTTCTTTAAGCCTATACGAAAACGAAAACAATATTTTTAAATTTGTAAATCGATTTAATCGATCAATTAACGTAAACAAATTAACGTGAAAATATTAATTAAGTATTAAATATTCAATATTAAAAGCTTTAGTAAACTTACATTAAGTTTACTTATCTTAACTATTTTAAATCTTTTTTCTTTCTTTCCGATGTTTTTAGTATTACATTGTACCTTCATTTTTTTATTTAAACGCTGATTAGGTCCTATTGGTACCTTTTACAGTGCAATTTTAACTTTCTCTTTCACCCTCTTTTTATCTTTAAACGAGTTATATTTAACTTTTGTTCATGGAAACTATTATTATATCGATTTCGGTCGTTGATTCTTTTGTTTAGATTTAGTAGATTCTCATTTAGTATTTTGCGTTGATAGTCTTGCTCTGGTATCCGCCTCTTTAGTATTAACTTTAACTATGTTTGCTTTATATTTCGGAGTCGAGTATATGTACAGAGAAGCTTTCATTAACAGATTACTTTACCTTTTAAATTTATTCGCAACCAGTGTTATCTTTTTATTTTTCTGTTACGACTTTTTTTTAGTTATGTTTGCATGAGAATGTATTGGACTATTTTCTTTACTTTTAGTTAACTTTTACTCAACCCGAATTTATACCATTAAAGCTGCTTTAAAAACTTTTGTTTTTTCACGAATTAGTGATATGTTCATGTTCATCTCTTTTTTCTTAACGATTGTAGTTTTTAACACAACCGATCTATCTTTAATCTTTTTACAAACACCTTTCCTCACTTTTCACTACCTCTTTATAGGAAATACCGCTATCCACTTTTTAACTTTATTCTCATTCTGTTTAGTAACTTCTGGTGGTATTAAAGCGGCTCAATTTTTCTCCCATGTTTGGTTACCAGATGCGATGGAAGCTCCTACTCCAGCCTCCGCTCTTATCCACTCCTCAACACTAGTTATTGCTGGAGTCTTCTTAATTATTCGTTTTTCTGTTATCTTCGAATTCACCCTCTTTACAAACTACTACCTTATTTTACTAGGAGCTTTAACGTTATCGTTCGGTTCTGTTACAGCAGTTTTTCAAAACGACATTAAGAAATTAGTCGCTTACTCTACAATCAGTCAAATCGGTTACTTAGTCTGTGGTTGTGGTTTCTGTTGTTACGAGGAAGTCCTAATTTATTTAATTATTCATGCTTTAAATAAAGCGTTCTTATTTGTCTTAGTTGGATATACGGTACATTTCTTTAGTGGTAATACTGATATGCGACAAATGGGTGCCGCTTATCTTTATTCTTTCGAGATTTGTGTTCTTCTTTTCGGAGTCTGTTTTAACTTAGCCGGACTTCCTTATAGTGCTGGATTTTTAGGAAAAGAGTTTTTACTATTTCAAGTGCTTAGAGATGATTTTATTTCATTCTTTGTTAGAGGTTGCTGACTAGTAAGTTTCTTTTTCACTCCTATTTATATGTTTATTTTAGTCTTCGTAGTTTCTTTTGGTCCTAAAAAAGGAACAATTATCGTTTATTCCGATTCTTGATATTTAGGATTTTATCAAACTTTTGCTTCTTATCCTAAATATCTTAAAAAAGTAATTTCTTCTAATGAGTGATCTACTTTAGGTTCTACGTCAGTTAAGACTTTAAACCATTTTTTACTTTCCCGTTTTCAATTTACTTTATTAACATCTCGATCAACTATTTATCTTTTATTTTTCTTTTGATGTTTCTTCTTCTTCTTCGGAGAAATTTTACTATTAACAACGTTTAACTTTAATACATTAAACGATTTAATTCCGTCAAGTTTTTTCCTAATGTTTAAGACACACACCGTTTTCTTAATGGATAATAGTAACGATTTTTTAAACCAAACAATTTTTTTTTACATCCTCTTCTTCACTCTCTCTTCCTTCTTATTTTTATTTAACTTACGTTACACAAGTAACTATAAGTATTTCCTTAACTTACTTACTTTTGACTTTATCTTCTGAATTGTTATTGCTTATTTATTTTCTTGACAACTCTTTTCTTTTATTATGCTCTCTTACATTTGAGCAAAAATCCGATAACCCAAACTTTTTTATTAATAACTACGTTTTTAACTTTAAGTACTTACTTATTTATGTTTAGTTATATTTATGCTTTTTAAACGACTTTTTAATTGAATTAAATTTAAAACTTTACCACCATTCGTGCTTTTCAAGAACCGTCTTTTCGTAGAGCGAGATTCAAAGTCTCGACGTGTAACAAGTAATTTAGGATTAACTTATAGAAACTCTAAATGAACAAATTATACTCGTACCGATATCCCTACTAATGCTAAACATTCTTACATTAACTACTGTAAAACTCTTTTTGTCACCATCCTTTTTATTACTATTTGCTTATCTTATACTAAATTTTACACAACTACGGTCATGCTTAATGATACTCTTTTCTTCTTTTGATGACTTAAAGATACTACTTTCTACTACTTCTTTACTATCTTTAGTGTTTGAACAATTTTAAGTACAACTCTACTTGAGAAAGTCTTCTCATACTTCTTTATTGTTAAAGAAGAAACTGAAGAAACTTTTGTAACACCTTCTAATAAGTTAACAACTACGTTAACAACTTATAAATTAGGAGATTACAAACATATTTACTACAACTGATTAACTAATTCTTTAAATAGTTCCGAATTTACTCGAGCTGAGGAGGATTTAGTAATGTTATTTGAAGAAGGTCAAACTAACTCCAGACTTATTCCACAACTTACCCTTTTAACTAAAACTTTTGAAGCATCTTCTGTTCTAAGACGATCCGCCTTACTTTGTTCACCTGACGACGTTTTAAAATCCGACTTTAAAGCCAACTCTTTAAACCCTTTATCTTTAGAGAGATTAAAATCTTTAGAGTTAAATTACTACTTAAACTCTCGAAATCAAGAATTCACTACTTCTGTCAATTCAAATTTCTCAACTTCCCTAAAGTTTTTAAATTCTGCTTCCAAATGAAATTTTAATAGTATTGTACAAGCAAATGAAAATAGTACAAATTTACTACATAATTCAAATGGGTCATTTTTTATTACTGGTTGAAATTTTGCTAAGTATAACAACGTTTGAGTAAACCAGCCCAACACTTACACCTTATACGAATCTTTAGAAAACCAACTTAACTCTCTAAAAGTAAGTAAATTTTTGTACCATTACAGTTATTTACATAGAAATATTTTAAAAAACTCTCATAAGTTAACAATGGTTAAAAAATTAATGTCTTCAGGATTTTATGATACTAAGTTAATTTCAAATAATATGTGAGCATCTGACGTATTTAGTAAATTAGCTAACCCAGATAATGTCTTAAATAGTGAACTGAACTTAATTTATGGAAACTTTTTTAAAACAAAGTTCTTCAACAAACACCTTTTAAGTAATTACTCTATTAACACCTCCATCAACTCCCTTAACTTATTAAGTTTTTACGAGAAAAGTTACTTCTTTACTCTAAAACGTTTACATAATTTCAATAGTTTATTTGCAAATAAGATTCAGTTTACTTTAAAACCTTTCACCCAATCTAGCTTTAATTCAAATACTGAAACAAACTCTGCATTAAACACTACAACTTTAGCTCTAAAATCTGATTTTATTGTAACAAACCGTTTTTTAAACTACAATTTACCTGTCCAAAACTTTACTAAAAACTCTACGTCTTCTATTAACTCTTTAACTTCTACGAAAGATTTATTTTTAGTTAAAACAGAACTTAGTTTAATTACTTCTGACGAAGAAAGCATTTTAATGGAGTTATCCAACTCACCTTCTTCTAGCACCCCTATTTACCCTTTCTTTACAAACCAAAACAATTCTGCCTCTTCTTTCTTACATAACACAGCTTTCAAGAAACCAACTAAATTAAACCTTAGTTCCGAAAGTCAAACATCAAGTCTTTTTATTAATTCTACATTTTTAAACGATGTACGTAAATTATCCAATCTTTTATAATTTTACTTTAGGTAGTGTAGTTTAACGGTTAGAATTGCTTGTTCATACCAAGTCGATGTTGGTTCGATTCCTCCCATTGCCATATTTAAGTTACAGATTATCGTCTAACGGTCAGGACTCTAGTTTTTCACTCTAGCAATGTAGGTTCGATTCCTTCTAATCTGAGTATAAAACCCCACACTTTAGATTTAAACAAAAATTTTTTAGTTTTACATAACCAACTTTCTTCAAAACCTCTTTTAAATAGATTTATTTACGAGTTTTCTTTCGTATCTTTAATTCCGCCATTTTTCAGCTCTTTAACTTTAACAACAAAACCGAGTGTAAAAAATACAATTAATTTTAAAAAATCCTATCTTCTTTTATCTTGAATGTATTATCTCAAAACCTCAACCAATTTAAAAAAAACTAAGGCCGTATCTTTTGTAACGTTACCAGTAAAACGAAAGCAGTACACGCTTCAAAAAGCACCTATGGCGCACAAAACAAACTCTAAAGAGCACTACAAATTTAAATTCTTTTTTTATAAAATAATTTTTCACGCTGTTGTAAAAGGTGGTACTAAGTTATCTTCAGTAAGTTCTGGACTTTTTTTTACTTTAATGATTAAACCTTTCTTTCCAGTTTTTGGAACTAACCTTTTACTACTTTCGTCGTATAAGTTGCAATTTTTTTCAAAAACTGGAAAAACTTTTATCTATACCCTTAAATAAAATTATTACGTCAAATACTAATTTATTTACTAATAACTAATTAATTTTATTTCAGTAGTATTACCACCTTTGGGACATTAACACAAGCTTGTCATATCAACGTTTGCACACACCGTTTTATTCTTGGCTAATTGACTACATATCTTAAAATCCACTGCAAACACCGTCTTTATCACCACCTTCTTAATTTACACCTTTTCAGATTTTTGCCCTCTGGGTGATCGATTAAATTTAATAATTCTTTTCGATTTAAATTTAGTCTACGACCAACTACCGTTTTTTGATCCTAAAATAAAGAAGATATTATTAACGTTTAGTTCTAAATGTACCGAAATCTTAACCTTCGTTATATTATTTTTAGGTTCTGAATGACATCAGTCTCTAATTAATATATGTTTAAAAAACTTTTCATACCTCTCGAATACACCTTTTTGAGATTATACTAAGTCTTTTCTTGAACACTTTGCTGTAACGGTCGACCACTATAGACCTCATAATTCAATGCCTGGTAGATATCCTGATCCAGACAACGCAGTAAAAAATCTTTGAATAATTTTTGAAAATACTTCCGATCACTTTAGCTCCAATTTTTGAATAAATGAGCGATGAGAACCTGAAAATTCCCATAAAAAACGAGGACTTTATTATTTAAAGGTAATTACTTATTTTTACTTATTTTTAAGAATTAGTTTCTACTGTTTTCGGATTGATCAAGTCTTTTGTAATAAAAAATCTTCAGGAGCTGACAGTCTTTTTAATATTATCACCCACGAGATTTATAGATTTCAGCTTTCTCAGAAATGAGAAAGTCCTGAAGATGTAAGATCTAGAGTAATACGCTACTTATTTACTTTACTTGTATCGATTCTATTTTTTTACGTATATAATCTTTCTACATTGAGCACTGGTAGAGTAGATCTAATCCTTTTACCAATTTTTTTAGGAACCTTTCTTGTTATTTTAAAAAGAGGAAATTGATTTCACCTCTTCTGACTTTTATCAATACTTGTTGTAGGGTTTATATATGCACTACTTGCCTAAAACTAAAATTTTTAACTTACCTAAGTTCTATTTTTTAATATACTAATCTTCCCATACTTTTTGTATAAAAGTTAACCTAATCGGGATAAGCCTAGTGGCAACTTAGGCTCATAACCTAAACGGTCTGGTGCAATTCCAGGTATCCCGCTTTTAGAAGCTGTAGTTAAACTCATCTTTTGCCTATATGATGAAATTGGTAGACATGCGAGGCTTAAAACCTCGTCCCTTTAGGGGTCCTGGTTCGACTCCAGGTATAGGTATACTTTATATCTTCCTTTATAACTTCTCTTTTATATTAATATTTTTGTCAAAAATATTAATATAAAAGAGAAGTTATAAAGGAAGATATAAAGTATACCTATACCTGGAGTCGAACCAGGACCCCTAAAGGGACGAGGTTTTAAGCCTCGCATGTCTACCAATTTCATCATATAGGCAAAAGATGAGTTTAACTACAGCTTCTAAAAGCGGGATACCTGGAATTGCACCAGACCGTTTAGGTTATGAGCCTAAGTTGCCACTAGGCTTATCCCGATTAGGTTAACTTTTATACAAAAAGTATGGGAAGATTAGTATATTAAAAAGGTAGAACTTAAGTAAGTTGTAAATTCTAATTTTATTGAAAAGTTTTTCTTGGAATAACGATAGTTTAACGATAAGAGCTGACTTTACCAGTTTTCTTATAAACTAATTGTTTAGAGAAACGGACCCCACGACCCGTAAAAATGTTGATAGGTCTCATAGCTTTTATGGAATAACCTGAAGTTAATAAGTCACGTTGAGACAATCCAAATAAAAAGACTTTTGTTTTAGTTAAAAACTTTACCACGGTTGAATAAGAATAAACGTAGATACGGTGAGAGAAACCAAACTGAGGAGTAATCGTATTTCGTTGATTTTTAAAAATATAGTACCCTTTACCTTTGAATTTAAGCTTTAAAAAGAGAGGTTTATAAAAAACTTGAAATAATAATTTAACTAAATTTAAATAAGGTTTTAAATAATTAGAACTTAAACGAATCGTAAAGAAAAACATACGAGATCCTCGATCAAATTTAAAATTCGCAAAATCTATAGGAAGGGTTATATTGAAAAAGTATGAAGTAGTATAAAAATACAAGGTTTTAAATTTAAAGTGGCTACTTTTAGAAACAACTAGTGAGTAATTCCAATTAGGAAGTAATGGTAAATAATTTGTAGAGAATTTTAAAGTGTTGACGCTACGTAAGTTAATGTTTAAATGTGTTTTCATTTTATTAAGTCTAAAACGTCTCATTCTATAGTTTTTTTTTAAAGATGATACTGGGGTTACAACTGAAGGGAACAAAATTAATTAATGTTTAAGAGGACGACTTTAAAGTTCTTAAAAGAGTTTTTTTAAAGTTTCGGAAAACATAAAAATGGACAAAATTTCTTAATTTTCATAGGAAACTTAATTGTGGAGTTAAGCAGAACGTCTCAAAAACATTATATAACCGTAAAGAGAATGAGTTAGATTTTTGAAATTTAAGGTCTTTTAATAGTCAACGTAATGCTTGATAGAATCGCTTATAAGGTGGAACGTACTTTCATAATAATTTTAACTTTGAAATTTTTCCTCGTGAATTTTTAATTTTAGATTTGTCAGTTTTTTGGATGTAGAAGTTGAAGAGGGGGTAGAAGTCTTCGAATTGTTCAACTATCACATCTTTAAAAAAATGGGAGTTTTTAGTTTCTAATCTATTTTTAGTAATTTCACCGTCTCCTAAAACATAGTCACTTTCTTTCCAAACAGAAATATTTTTAAGAAAATTTTTATTTAAGTTACTATTAGAGAGGGAGTAGTAAAGTTCAAGTCACTGAACAGTATAAGCAGGAGGTTTAGTTAAATACTCTCACTTAGTTGAAAGCATATTTAAAACTTTAGTTAAAGCTTTGATAACTAAACCCCGTTTCCCGTCTCGCATTAATAAATTTGAAAGCTTTAATGATTGAATTTCAAAAGTTTTAACATATAAGGATTTAGACTTTTTTAATGAAATAGGCATATCAACTAAACTTGTCATAAAAAAAGACGTAACGGTAGACTTACGTAAAAAAAGAAGGGAGTCAATTGGGTTAACTTCTAAAAGCGGATCTAAAGACTCTTCTGAGACTAGTGGATTAATTTTAGATAAGTTTAATGGTGTAAAATCAGTGTAAAGACTTAATGAGACAAGATGAGGTTCTGTTAAACTATCAAACAGGTAACCCTTTTGAATAATACTTACAGGTAATAAAGATAATATTTTATCGTTAACGGGCATATTTAAGTTTTTAGAAAATAGATTTTTTGATTTGTGCAATTTAAAAAACTTACATTGAAATTTTTTAATTAAAACTTATAATAAAGTTTTTGATTTATAAGTTTAAAAAAGTGCTGTGAAGCTAGTAATTTAAGTCGATGAATATTTGTAGTATTATTTTCTCTTCCAATACTTAAAAAAGTGTGATCATAGGTAGATCTTTTTAAGTCCCGATGTCGGTTTAAAGGTTCTGGTCCCTTAATAGGCTTAAATCAGTAAACATTAATAACGATTCAGTTGACAAATTTTAGGATTCATAATTTCATCATATAAACGTCGGTTGTTTTTTCTCTTAAACAGTCTTTAAATTTTTTTCCAAGTCCTGAATCGTGATACTCAAATCATCGAAAGTAGTTATTAGGATTTGTCATAGGAGACTTTAAAGAAAGATTTGCACTAAGAGGTTTAGAATAAAATCAGTAGTTACTTAGAAAAAATGTTGATTTAGTTTGTAAACCATAAAAAAGATAAATATTTAAGAGTTTTTCAAAAATACGATCTTGTTGAAGATTTTTTGCATAATAGTTATCAGAATATCAAAATACGGATCAAAACGTACTTGAACCTCAGCGATTTAAACAAGGATTACTCATATTTCCCACATTTCTAACTTTATTTAAGTTAATTAACTTAAGACGGGTATCTGACGAGACTTGAACTCGCAACCTCTAGAACCACAACCTAGCGCTCTACCAATTGAGCCACAAACACCATTTTTTTTTTTTTTTAATAAAGGAAGAAAGGTGACTAGTGTAAAAATAAATACAGCTAATACAAAACCTAAAAATTTAACTCAACCTAATTTAGTTAAAATGTCATATCTATAACGAGGAACTCCTCCACGAATTAAGATTAAAAAGGCTAGACAAGCTGCTAATTTTGTAGTAAAGGCGAATGAAAACTCTGTAGAGTAAGGATAATCGATATTGTCGATATAAGACATAAGTGCGTTAATTCTACTTTCGTAAGAATCAATACCATAAATTAAATCAGAAGTACCATGCATAAAAACACTCATGGAAGTGTTGTAAAGAGATGCGGATACTGAAGTTACAATTAATAAAATTGACGGATTAAAAAAAACTGCAATAGCTGGAATAACAAAAAATGTTGCGAAGACAACTGCAGTGTTAAGTTTCAATAGTGGAAAAAACTTTTTGGTGAAAGATAAAAGTGTTGTGTAATAAGCGAACAGTGTAACTAAAGATGCGATGAGTAGTACTAATAAAGTTGACAAGTATAAACAAAAGTGTTGATTAACGACTTAAACGACTTACTCCAGGTAAATAACCAAAGTTCGCTCTATCTCGGAAAACAAAACGAGAATATTGAGTTTTTTGTAAAACATTATAGGATCGTCCTGAAACAACACAACGGTTTCTATGCTTAGTTAAGGATGAAGATGTAATAACTGAAGCCATTCTAAATTTGAGGAAAAATCGATAGGACATCGGTAGGGTTCTATTTCTGATAATGGATTTTTGTATCATTTTTTTAATTTCATATTTAACAAAGAAGTGTCGTCGAAATTTATCTAGTCTAATTCATTCTTGTTGTCTATTTCCTTTCATATTTTAGATAATTAACGATCAACGTCACCGAAAACGATATCTATTGAACCTAGTACTGTTACTAAATCTGCAAAATAATGACCTTGTACCATACGAGGCATAACTTGCATATGGTGATAAGCGGGAGTTCTAATTTTACATCTGTAAGGATTTGTTGTCCCGTCTGAAATTAGAGCGACTCCGAATTCACCTTTTGGAGCTTCTACTGATTTATAAGCAAAACCTTTATGAACATCAAAACCTGAACTATAATGACGAAAATGGTTAATTAAAGTCTCCATAGAGCTGTATTTTGTATTGTAGTTAAGCTTATTAAATTTTTGAGTGTAAAGGAGGTCGAAGAATGAGAAGAAGTTACTAAAATTGTTAGAGTTTGTATCAGCTGATGTATTAGAATAAGCTAATGTTGTTAAATTATTTAAAACTTGGAAAACAATGTTTATACTTTCATACATTTCTCTTAAACGAACTAAAAAACGATCGTAACTATCTCCATTTCTTCCTAAGTACCCTTGAATTGAAAGGAATCAGTAGTGGGCGTAAGTTTCAGATTTTAAAAATCTGATATCTTTCTTAACCCCTGACCCTTTAGCAACAGGTCCAGTTAATCCGTAAGAGGTTACGTCTGTTAAATTAACTGCCCCAACTCCAACTAAACGTGATTTTCAAATACGATTTGTTGCTAAAACAGTGAAAATTTCTGTTAAAGATTTAAAACAATCTCTAGCAAACAAAGCGACGTCTAAAAAAAATTGATAATTTAAACCTGTTCAATCAACATCGTTAGGTCGATAGAAGGCGGCATGCATACGTGCTCCTGAAACACGTTCATAAAATTCCATTAAACGTTCCCGTTCTTCAAAAGCTCAAAAAACTGGTGCCATATTCCCTACATCTAAAGAATGAGTAGAGAGAGCTAACAAGTGATTAAGTACACGAGTTAGTTCGTCGAATAATACACGAATTTGAACGTATAAAGCTGTATGGGATACGGTTTTTAATAAAGATTCGATAGATAAACAGAAAGCGTGCTCCTGTGTCATCATTGAGACGTAATCTAATCGATCAAGGTAAGGTAAAGCTTTTAAATAAGTTCTATTTTCCATTAATTTTTCAGTTCCTCTGTGAAGAAAACCTACGTGAGGGTCGGCTCGTTCAACAAGCTCTCCATTAAGTTGAACAACAAGTCGTAAAACTCCGTGAGAAGCTGGATGTTGAGGTCCAAAATTTAAAGTGAAACTTTTTACTGAACGTTCTGAAAGTGAGTTTTGTAGCATATTAGGTTGTCAAAAATTAAAAATACCTGATTTCATTATGTTAAATTTATTTTGTAAAACTACGTTAAATATTTTCAATTGTAAACGTTATAGATAGGTGATCGTGAAAATTTTTGGTAAATATGAGTAAAGTCTGTAGGTAAATAAGGTTCGTAAAGAACAAACGCAGATAGAGTTAAGAAATCGACCTCTAAATATTTAGGAACGTCGTAAGGGTATGAAATTCTTCGTAAGACTCAATCAGGTAATTTTTTTCTGAAAGTTCGTTTAGTTTTCAATCGACTTAAGTATAAAAGATGATTAAGTCTTGCGTTTTTTGACATTTCTCAATTTGTCATTCACTTAAATAGTATATAATATTTCATTGAAATTAGAATTTGAAGTAAGTCGTTTTTAACGACATACACTTTGATATTAAAAACAGGTTTACCATTTAAAAATACTAAATTTTTATCTGTAAACTCGGTACAAGTTTTTCAGTCAGGTAATAAATGCGTCGCAAGTAGTAAATTTTCTAGTTTCATTTCTGTAGATTTAATTAAGCTTACACGGCTTAGCTTATAAAAATGAGGTAAAAATCTTGTTAAACGATGTTGGTATTGAAATTTTATTTGAAAATAATCTTTTACTCCCATTCGAGCTTTACGTCAAATACGAGTATAACCAGGTTTAAATTTAATTCTAGGAACTCTAGGATCTACGTCACGCATTTGATCATAGTCAGGTGTTGAGACGTTATCTAGTAAAGATCCAGGTGCTCGTGCTAAAAAGTCAATCATACTTAAATTAGATGAGTCGTTTAGAGGTGTAAACGGTACAGAATCTGGATTATTAGATTGAGAGAAGAAAGAAACATAATCGTTTGAAACTGAGCTATGCTTTCCTGCAACAAAAGATTTTAAATCGTCTAAATAGAAAAATGAGTGTGCTGTCTTTTTTGAAAGTAACTGACTAGTTGCGAGACTAAACGTTGTTAACTTGTTTGAAGTTATAAACAAGAAACCATAAAGAGGGAAGATAAAATTAAGGTTACGTCGAGATCTTAAACGTACCTTATCACTTAAATGTTCTCAAGAAGAACCGAAGTAGGTTAAGGTTTTAGAGGTTAGTGGAGACTGGTTAGAGTTGAATAATTTAGGAAGAATTGAGATTAATTTAGAGCTTGTAGATCACTTAACTAAAAGTAGTTTAGAACGTTTCAAGTTTAGTAATGGTGCTTTAAAACTAGTTGCGTAGAATGTTTTAAAGAATTTTAAAAGAGTTGATTTTTGTCTTAACGCAAGTCGTTTTAATTTTTTAACTTTCCGTCACTTCATAAACTTTCGTCATAAAAATTTTTTATTAATTTGAGAATAATTAATTTTAGACATTGCACGGCTAGAAGGTGCTAACTTATGAGGAAAACGAAGAGTTTTTAACAAGATTAAACTGAAAGTTGACTTGTTGATGCTTTTTTTTAAAGCTAAACGTCGTAAGAATTTTCGACCTCAACGTCTTTTTCGAGTTAAGAAGACCCGTAATATTGAAGGTTTGGAGAAAATAAAAGTAGTTAAACCTCCTTGTTTTAAGAATCGGGCACGGCGGCGACGACGGCGGCGGAGAGGTCTTCTTAAAACCATCTTAAACTTTTTTTTTAATTTTCTTATTACTCGAGGAAGCTTTTTATGAAAACGTGCTGGACGATTTGAGACTTTAATCCCATTAAAAGACTTAACGTTAGTAAGTGCTGTGACTAGACCGACTTTACTTGACTTTAATCTGTATTGTGAAGAAGAGTTTAAGTTGATTGAAAATGTATCTAAATGTTTCAATGATTTATTACTTCGAATTTTAAGTATTAACGTTTTTAGAGTATTTACTAAAAAATGTTTAGATCGTAAGTTTTGATGTTTTAACACATCTTTAGAGTAATTACGTAATATCGTTAGTTGGTTATGTGTTTCTTGTTGATTACTTACGAAGGATTGTTTTTTAATTTGTCGTAAATTGGAAAGGGTGTTAAACGCTACTAAACTTTGCGTGTTTAAACGAGGTTTATAATTTTGTGAACTTAGCTTAGGTCAGCTGTAGCGACGCTTATTATAGTTTCTACTTTTAAATTTAAAAATGGGCATTACACCGTTTAGAAGTGATATACTAAAGTTATTAGCTGAAGGATACCTATCTCAACTATTGGTAAAGAAGTACGGCTTCGTGTATAAAGTTCCGGTTGAAGGGACTGGACCACCGAAAGATTTAGTCATTAAAGAATTAGATCGAATCGGTTTTTGCGTTGTATGATTAGTATCAAATGTAAATCGGTTTTTTAAATCTTTTAAGAAGTAAGTTTTTCAAGGTGATTTTTTAAAGAAAGGTCTTAAAAAACGAGTTTTTTCTGTATAATTTTTTGAAATGAAAAAATAAGGGTTTTTAAAATTGAAAGGTTTTCCGATTAAGGTTAAGTTTGACGATAGTAATTGAGTGTAAGGGTTAGGAAAGTGAAAACTTTTTTTAGGAGTTTGGGTAGAGATAAATTTCTTAAAGATAAGAGTCTTAAATAAAGGAGTAAAACGTTTTTTGCTACCTATTTTACGAAGAGGAGTAATAAAACTGTTTACTGTCCACTTTTTTAAACCAAACGTAGAAACGTTAGTAAATAAAGATTTAAAAGAAGGTTGAGATGTTTTTACGCTTTGAATAGTTCAAAAAGCAGATAATCTAGTTAAACTAGAAAAACGTGGTGTATTTTTTTTTTTATAAGATATAATTAATTTTTCTAAAGTGTAAATGTTAGGGGTAACTCTGTTTTTATATTTTAACATGAGGTCTTAATTTATTAGAATCAAACTGTTTCTAGTCGTTTTGCTTTTTTAGCGGTTAAATCAATTGTATTAATGTTTTTAACTTTTTTTTTAAATTTTCGTTTAAGTTTTTTATAATCAATCTTTTCTTCTTTTAAGTCTTTGTTTTTCAAATACTGAGTTTCAGAAATATAAGTTTTTAAGACACGATTTGAAGAGTAAGCTGTTCAAGCGTTTGATCAAGTTCGTTGACCACGGATTGGTTTTCCTAAAGAATGACCTCGTCCTCTAAAAGTTTTAATTAAATAGAGTCTGATTAAGTTAAGTCGAGTTAATTCTGAAACAGGTTTATTAATGTTACCTACCTGCGCAAGTATTAAATTAAAAGATCGTAGTACCTCTTTTCCGTAAAAAGGTAAAAGAGTTTTTGAAGATAAAATTGTTTGGTACATTTCAAAACGTTTAATAAGTAATGCTTTAAAAGGTGATCGGATTCCACCGACTCCATTAAAGAGGAATTTAAGAGATGTTTCAAAAGGAGCTAAAGAACCATTAAAGAGGAAGTTTGTTTTTCAATAAACTGATAGTACATGTTCAAATTTCAATTTACTTAAATTTAGTAGTTTTTCCTCAAGGTGTTCGAGGGTACTTAATTGCTTTAGTACGCCCTCCATGAGGATGATCATGAGGGTTACAAGCAACCCCACGAGTTCTTGAATTAACACCAAATTTACGTCAATAACCTGATCGAGTATCCTTTAAAAGTTTTTTATTTCTTAAAGCTACTGATCCAATCATAATTAAAGAGTAAATAGAGAATATTTTACGAACACCGGAAGGAAGTTTTACAAGAGCTGTATGTGAAACTAGATCAACTTTTACTAAGTGTGCACGTGTTCCAGAACTCCGAGCGTACTGAGCTCCTTTTCCAGGAATTAACTCTAGAAGGGATATTTTTAGATTATTTTTTAATTGGTAAATAAAATAGAACGTAGGGTTAGGGAATAATTTAGTAGAAAAAGGTTTTTTCATTTTGTGGTAAATAAAACTGAACATTTGTCAGTTTTCATTCAACTGTAAAAAACTAGTTCCTCCATTTAAGCTATAAACTAAGGCTGTTAGCTTGTTTGAGAAAGGAATTAGTTTCAAAGCCATGACAAAAAAAGTTAAGTTTGTTCGAGGAGTGTAATTTATTGAAGGTGTTTTTAATTTAAAATGTAAAGAAGATTTTCGTCTACAAACTAAACGTCCGGTGTTATTACGTCCTGCGTTTGAAAATTTTCGATAAAAATTTTTAAGTTTAAGTGAGAAAACATTTATTTTGATTTGTTGTTTAACGACGTTACGTGAAGCGTTTGAGGTTACTTTAAATTTTTTTAGAAACAAAATTAATTAGTTTAGATATGGTCTCCACCATATCATTCGTTTGATCTATTAAGATCTGAAAGTAAAAATCCAATTTTTCCTTGTAATTGGATTAATCCAAAAAGTAAAGCTTCAGCGGTTGGTGGACATCCAGGAACGTAAATATCGACAGGGATGATACGATCACATCCTCTTACAACTGCGTAAGAATAGTGATAGTAACCTCCACCGTTAGCACAACTTCCCATAGATAAGATTCAACGTGGATCAGGTAATTGTTCATAGAGTCTACGTAAAGTAGGTGCCATTTTATTTGTTAAAGTACCGGCGACGATGATTAAGTCAGAGTGTCGAGGAGAAGCTCGGAAAATAATTCCGAAACGATCCATATCGTAACGACTCATAGCTGAATGCATCATTTCGACAGCGCAGCAGGCTAAACCAAAAGTTAATGGTCATAAAGAACCCGCACGCGCTCAAGCAATAATTGATAAAAGTTTAGTTGAAATTCATTCAAGTTTCATAAAAAAAAGAATTCTTTACTTTTTTTTTTTTTTAGCCTTTTTAACTTTAAAAAGAGCTAAATGACGGTTTCAAGTAAATTCTCCGAATTTGAAACCAATCATTCATCGATTGATCAAACGTTTGTGGAAAGATTTTCCGGTATAAATTTTGGTTTTTAGCCCTACAAAGGTTAAAGGTATTGACGACGAACGGTCAAATATAACTTTTTGTTTGGTTCTGTGGATTTTGTTTTCGGTCATAATAAAGACTTTACGTCAAGTAGCTGAACTAGCATGTTTAAGTTTAAAGGACGTTTTAGGAAGGAAAAGTGACAAAAATAAACGAGTTACTTAACAGACTGACTTAAACAAAGTAAGACTAATACTTTATATAATTCTTTTTGGTAAGCTAAGTTGGAAATAAGTCCTAAATTTTGAATAAAGGAAAATGTTTGATTAGAAGTTTTGAGGGATGTCGGAGCGTAGACCTGGGTTTGACTTTGTAAATAAAGAGGGGTGAAGGGTAAATCGTCTTTAGTAAGGTGAGCTTTTCGAGAGTTTACGTAAAGTAAAGTGTTATGCTTTATAAAACTAGTACTAAGTTTGTTTGAAGCACATGATTGAAAATAGGAGTCCGTTAAGCGTAAAGCAGATGCTCCTTTAAACTGACTAAACTGCGTAGCGAATTCTCTTGAATAAGCACCTAATCGGAGAGTGTTAAAACTTATGTAGGAATAATTTAAGAGGTTTAGATTTAATACAGTTTTAACGTGTTTAGCAAAAAATCTATACTCTGAGGATCAATCGTTAAGTACATTTAGGTAAGGGGTTCAGTTAGTGAAATGCTTTCGTCTCATAGTAATTCGTCGTTTAAATTTAGACACGCGGAAGATTTTGAATCGGATATAAGCGTTTGTTTTAAAATTTTCTTCACTACCAAGGATATTTAAAATTTTATAATTTGCAAGTGTATAATCAGTAAGGGCTGTGGAATAAGTTCATCGAGTAATAATACCTTAACAAAGATTGGTTCATTTAAGGTCTTTAATTAAATACTGGTTATCGGTCTAAACGTAAACATTTACGTACGTATTTTGTATACCCGTCAGGTCTTGAAACCCCGTATACGGATCGTCGTAGTTTTTTTGAAACCACTGGTGAAAAATCGTATACTCCACGAATTAAAGTATAACCTACTCCAGGTAGATCATTAGCTCGTCCACCAGTAACTAAGACTCGATTATAACGGGAACAGATATAACCGATACCTGGTACACGTGCAGTGACTCGAAGTCCGTTGTTTAGTTTTACTTTTGCGACATGACGCATAGCTGAATTAGGTTTTTTTGGAGACATTGTTACAACTCTTGTAATGATTCCTTTTACTTGAGGGCATTTTTTTAATGCCGGAGTTCTTGAAGCATGTTTTTTTTTATAAATAAATTTTCTTTGAGCGGCTTGATATGCAGTTGCCAAAAATAAACACTAATTAGAAAATGAAGGATTGTCAAGTAATACCTAATCAGAACATTAAAATAATTAATCCACCGAAAAGTAATAATTCTTTAAGATTTAAGTCAACAGGTACTTTCTTATCGAAGAATAAAGAAGTTCCGAAAAGAACATTTACTCAACTACGGAAGAAGAAAGTTGGACCCATTAAATATAAAAGGACTGTTAAGAAAAGACATACAAGTGGAAATAGGTCAAAGAAGAAACTGAAGAATAAAATTTCAGAAACGAACATAATAGATCCAGGGAATCCTAAAAAGATAAGAAGATTAACTAGACTTACTAGGAAAAGTTTAGGACATAAGAAATTAATACCGTTTACTTCTGTAATAAGTCTGGTTTTAAAACGTCGTCCAATAGCATCAACTAAAAGGAAAGAGTTTGTAGATAAAAGTGCATGACTAATAAGCATAGCGAAACTTGCTAACATTAAAGGAGAATGTCCGCTTAAGACACAAATAGCTAATCAATGCATTTCAACTACGGTTGAATATGCAACGAGTTTTTTTAAATCGATTTGATAAAATAATTTAAATACTGCGTCGACAATCCCAATTACTAAAAACGGATAAACGTAGTAGAAAGTTGGTTCGAGTTGAATAACAATTAAACATTTAAGTAGTCCGAAAAACGCAAATTTAACTAATACCCCACTTAGGAAGATTGAAAAATTAGTTGAAGCTTCGACATGAGCTTTAGGAAGTCACCCATAAAAAGGTCAGACAGGTAACTTAACCCCAAAACCGAAGAATAAACAAGTTAATAAAAAGTTTACCTCAGCGATAGTGAAATAGGATAACGTAATAGTAGAAAAAGAAGAGGTTCCACAAACAAAGAAAAGGTATAAAAATCCGAAAATTAAGAAAAGTGCACCAAACTGAGTTCAGAAGAACATAAGGTAGGCTGCTTCGACACATCGACGAGTTTTTGCAAAATTATATAAAATGAAGAAGGAAGGAATTAGTAACATCTCGTAAGCAAAAAAGAATAAAATAATTGAATCTGTAAAAAATAAAATATATCCAGCAATTAAAATAAGAGTTACGTAAAACATGAAGGCAGAGATTTCGTTAGCGTTGTAAGCTAAACAAGATAAGATAGAGATTACAGTTACGATAGTAAAAATATAAATAAAAGGAAAGTAGTAAACAGAAATTAGGTTTAGGTTTAGGTTGTAGTAGTTTCAAATATAATTTGAAGGTGTAATCGTAAAAAAAATAAGAGTTACCGGATTAGTAGTTACTGTTAAATTAAAAGACGTATACAAATCTAAAAGACCAAATACCGTAAATAAAGAGATGAAAAGGAAGAAAAGGAAAAACCCTAAAATACTTCGAGATAAGACAGAAACTACAGTTGTTTTATAAAAAATATTTATAAAAATTAGTCTGTAGAAATAAATCAGGGAGAGGAAAGAGAGGAATAAGAAAATAACGTAATAAATATAACCAAATCAAAACAAAATTAATTAGTTGATTACCAAAAGGTTGATAAACGAGGGTTAACTCCTCGAGCTGAGCTAAGTTTTATAGATTTTGTTGTAGGCGTTAAGATAGCTGTTTTAGTAGGTAACTTAAAACGAACTTGGTTAAAGAAATAAATAGCTCGTCCTGGTCGTAGATTTTTAAATTCGAAGATAACAGATCCTCCATATAATTGTGAATATCAAGTAGCTAATTTACCTGTACCTTTCCCCATACGGACCCCTTTTGCTTTACGACTAAGTGGTAAGTGTGGAAATGCATTAAATCAAACTAGTCTTCTAGTATAATCAGATCGTTTAATAGCTTTTTTTAAAAAGATTTTAATTTTAAATATTTGTTTAGCAGGTAAACGTAAAGGACTTAAGGTTAATAACCCTGAATCACCATAAGATAAGGGGCTAAGTGAAAATGTAGGCATAGATCTTTTTTTATGTTTTGATTTAAATTTAAATTTTCTAGGTTGTAGTAACAATTATAAACAAAAGTTTTAAGCTAAAATTCAATAGAAAAGAAGGAACAAGTCCTCAGTAAAGAAAGATCCGAAAATAACGAAAAATAAAGACATTAAAGTAAGAGTGTAATATAAAGGAGTTACTCGTACTTGTAAATCAGAGATGTTAACGAAGTCTGTTAAATTTGTAGAATTTAAAAAACGTAAGTTTTGCATATAAAAGTAAAGACTTACCATTAAAACTGTAAAGAATGGTACGAAAAGAAAGAAAAAGTTAGAGTTAACTAAAATTACAAAAATTAAAATCTTTGTGAAAAAACCTCAAAGAGGAGGTACTCCCGCCATAGATAAAATAGTAATTGATAAAATTTTAGTATAAAGGTTAGAAGAACCTAAATCAGCAAAAGAGAATAAAGTTTTGGTTTCAAGATTAACTAACTGAAATAAGGTAAAAAATAAAGTAAATAGGCTTAGGTTATAGATGATCATATAAACTCATAAAACAATTAGGATTTCGTAAATATCGGAGGCGAAACTCAAGAATAAACATAAGTCGTTATAGACGTGCGATGTAATTAAAAGTTCAGTTATAAGCAGAACGCATTTTAGGAACCCGAGTGAAGGATACTGTTTTTGGTTTGTTTTTAGTAATATATTTATACTTAGGATTTGATAAAGAATATCGAATTTTTCATTGTTGTTTTTTTTTTATATTTTTAGGACTTTTTAAGACAGCCAAAGATTGACAAAAAATTTAGAGTAAAACAGTAAAATCAACTGTATTAAATGATGTCATAGCAAGAAATACAAAAACTGTATTAATAATACTACTAATCGCTAAGAAGGATTTAATATAATAAGATTCTAGTACAATAAACATTAAAAAAACTAATCCAATTGTTAGAATTAATAGGTTTACAGTTGTGTTGAAGTAGAATAAGTCATTTAAGTAAACGATAAAAAAATGTAATAAGAAGAGGATGATAGAAAAGTAATAGAAAACGATATAAAAGAGTAGTGCATGTAAAGGAGTACCTTTAAAGAAGATTGGCTTTCAGAAATAGAAAGGAACAACTCCGCACTTTAAAAAAATACAAAATAAAAAATTGAATCATCCGAGAGCTATGTAAAAGATTGCCTTTAAGTTACTTAAGGAGATGGTATAAGAAAAAATTGATTCTATTAAAAATCAATCAAACGTCAAAAACTTTAAATATAAAAGAATAAGGAATACAAATAAATTTAAGGATGCGATCAAAGAAACCCAAAAGAAGAATACCAGTGTTTGTAAAAAGGCGAAAGGAGTTGTTGTGTTAAAATAGTTGTTTAAGGTTAAACTTAAGTTATTATAAAAATAAACAGAAGAGAAAACTGAACTAACTAAAAGTAAAGTAATTATCGTAGAAAGAATCTCTAAGAAGAAAATAAAAGTAAATAAATTATTAGATAAAAACATAAAAACGATTCATAAAAAGAAACTATAAGTAACAATAATGTAATCGTAAACTTCTTGAGAAGAATAATAAAAAGTGGTGGTGTAAGCAACTAAAACCAATGAGAAGAAAAGGAGTAAAATGAAGTTGATTTTAAGTTGTAAAGGAGAGAAAATTAAGTGTCCGAATCAAGAAGTAATGACAGGACTAACTCAAGTAGCAGATAATAATAAGAATAAAAATAGTGGTGTAGCTAGAAGTGGAGCTAAGTCAAAACCGGTTAAATAACTAAAGTTATTAAAATTTTTAAGAGAAGGTGTAGCAACGTAATCTTTTAAGTTTGAAATTAAATAAATTAAAACAGATATAACAAAGATAAGATAGGTGTAGATAAAAAAGTAAGATAAACTTCAGATAATGGAGTAAGATAAAAAAGTATAATTCATTGGTTGAGCTAGAATTAAATTTAACAAAATTAATAATAATAGATTTGTTCCTTACTTAACTTAGTCTTAAAAAAGTAAATTAAAGTGACGAAAGTTAGGGTAGGAAGTGAAGCTGCGTAATTATTTTCAATCAAGATAAATGCAGTGTTAGAAAAAGAGAAGAGTGAATAAAAATTTAATAGTGAAGAGTTCGAAAAGGTTAATAAAAAAGTGTTTGTAACTGGAGTATTAGCATAGAGGAAAAAGTTTCAAGATATAAATCACTCAGAGAGGTGTGTTTTATAAAAAGTATTTTTTTCGACGAAAACTGAATCACAAGTAAAGTTTGAAACACTCGTATCAAACAAATTCTTACTTAAGAACAAATCTTCTGTGAAAGTGTAAACTGACCAAAGTATAAAACTATTATTATAACTTAATAAATTTATTAAAAAGAAAAGAGTTAGTAGTTGGTGTAACTTTACTACAAAAGAACTTCACTGAAACGACAAATACCAAAAGAAGTATAAAAAATTGTTTAAGGTAAAACTTAAGAAGAAGAGGGTGGCGATTGTAATGAAATCTACTGAGTATGTCCAAAGACCTAACAGTAGTAAAAAAGTAACGTTATTAATATTTCTATCTAAATCAGAATTAAATAAGTTAAAATTAACAAAGTTTCAAATAAAATAATTAAAAAGTATAAAAAAACTGGTGAAAAGGGCTGTAAGTATTAATATTTGAATATAAAAAACTGAGAGATTTTTAAATCAAGTTACCTCACTGTACAATCGAGTCTCTAAAGGTTGAAGTAACGTAGAAGAATAGAAAGAGGTTATAGTTCGAAAAGATGACCAAACTAAACAATAAAGGGTTAAGAGGATAATTAAATAGAAAAATAGCTTGTTGTTAAAAAAGTAAAAGAACTTAACACCAAAATTGTGCGAAACTAAATCAAAATTTAATTGAATGAAGAAGTAAGCTAAAATAAGTACGTAAACTAAAGCTTTATTTCGTTTTCCTATTTTGTAGAATAGGTTTAAATTAAATTTTGTGTGAAAATTTAATAAAGTAAACATAAGAAAAAGAAGTCCGAAAGTTTCTGAAGGATCTCAGTTCCATCAACCACCCCAAGTACCTTCTTGCACAGCCCATCAACTTCCTAAAAAAAGAGAAGTAAGGGAGACGGTAAGAATTAACAATAAAGAGGTACGTAAAGAATTAAGTTTAGTAACGGGAGAAAAGATAGTTTTTTTTAATTGTAAACACGTACTTAAAAAGGAAGTGTTAAAAACTAAAAAAGTACCCATGTAAAAAATAAAAGGATGGATTTTGTTAAGATTATTTACCAGTAAAGTATTAAACTGTAAAAAGGAAGTGTTAATTATAGAAACTTGTCAATTAAAAATGACGAAATCAAATAACTCAACAACATATAAAAAATAAACGAAGATGAGAATGAGGAGGAGATGGGGCTTATTAAATCGTATTGAGAAGTAAGTAAAGAGCGCCCAAATTGCGAAATAAAATGGACTTAAGTATAGAGCCGTTACTCATAAAAAATGATACATATTAAAAAGAGCGTCATTTAAATTTAAACGGGTTAGAGTATCAGGAAATCAGGAAAATCCGTACATACTTAAAGAGAAAATAGATAGAAAATAAAATAGTACACAAGTGATAATAAAGTTTAAACAATTTGTTATAGAATAAATCAATCATTTATATCATTTTAATTAATAAAATACGTAAATTAGGTAGTATCATACAACAAGATGATCATAAATCACTAATAAGGAATCTTCAAAAGAGTTAAACATACTATTAAATTCAAGTACGACTACTAAATAAAACAAATCAGTAAAGATTATCGTGAGTTGATAAAAAAACTGGAGGTAAAAATCAGAAATATTCAAGAGTAAATCATCCCCCTAAAAAGAATAAGATGAAGTGGATGGATGCAATTACTAAATGTAAATATTCTGCTAGGAAGATCATTAAAAGCATAGGTCCACTATACTCTACTGCATAACCAGCAACGACTTCGGATTCGGTTTCAGCGTGATCGAATGGTGTTCGTTTAGACTCTAATAAGAATAAAATTACGAAACTTGACGCAATAGGACTGTATAAGAAAAAAAATCAATAAAGATTTTGTGCTAAAACGAAATCGTGAAAATTAGCAGATTGTGAACTAAACACAAGTAAAGAATACACAATTGTTACGAAAATATCTAAAGAAATTACGTGAACTAGACCACGTACTGTTCCAATAATTGCATATCTAGATTGACTTAAAAGTCCTACGACTGTAAAGAAAATATTACCAAATAAGATTAAGATTAAATGGTAAAGGATCATGGAATCTACACTTTCGAAGATCATCATAGAAGGACCTCAAATGAAGTTTTGAGAGAATAGTAATTGACAAGAATAAGTTAAAGCTAAAAAAATAGGAGCTAAAGCTGTAGTAGGTCGTGGAATTAAAAAAATTTCTTTTGTTAGAAGTTTAAAAAGATCTAGTGCGATTTGAAAAGCTCCGTTCCGTCCCATTAGTGTAGGACCCATACGTCGCATCGCGTAAGCTAAAAGTTTTCGTTCAGTAAGAACTACGAATAATGTAAATAATACAGAAAATAAGGCGATAAGTAATCCGCTTTCACTCATTTTATTAAATATATTTTAAATACTAAAAATAAATCAAATATAATCTTGTACGATTAAGAAGAAATTACTGAATCAAGAATAAGATCCGAGGATTCAGAAATATTCTACAGGGAATCGTCAATAAGTAACAAGATAACTCATAAAAATAAATAGGTATAAAAGTAAGAAGAAGTAGAAAAATTGTTTTAAGGAAGAAACTGCATAAGTAGTATAGGTATAAGTAACTTCTTGAGTTACGTAAGTACGTCTTAAAAGAACTACTCAGTATAAAGACAAAGCTAAAAGGGAGAAGAAAAAGAAAAAATGAAACATCATAAAAGCTGCCGCCATTGGTCCATCGTTTTTAAACCAGAAAACAGTTGCTGACTTATGATAAGAGAAGTGGTCTCTTTTTTTATTTCCCCAAGATCACTTATTTGGCTCATGACTTAATTGGACGTAATCAACCATTCGAGTTTCGTTATATCAATTAGCGTTAGTAAAATAACTAAAAAAGGACATAAAAAAATGAGTGTACAAAAGGTACGACAAGAAAAGATTAATTACGACAATGAAGAAGAAAGTTTTTTTTCAATTGAATCATCTTAAATTGATTTGTAAGATGTAAGCTAAGAATAAAATTCATGTATACACAACTAAAAATTTAAAGAAGAAAACTCGTGAATATCAGTTTCATCAAGACAAAGTAAAACACATTAAGTAGTTAACTTCGTAGTAAAACGGTACGATAACGAAAAGAGTTGCTGCTCCGAAACTTAAAACATATCACATGTCGATAAGTCAGAAAGTTTTATATCAAGCAAATCAAACTCTTTTATCTCGACCTGTATAACTACCATAACGACTAACAATTAAATTTTCGGCAATTCAACCGAACATAAAAATGAATAGAATTCAGGACTGGACCATACTTCACTCAATAGGTTCTCATAAAGGTTCATCATCCACGATAAGAGCGTCAGCTGAAAAAACTAAAAATAATCCAAAAAGTAAAGAAAAACCGTCACCTAAAGTTTTTTTAAAAACTGAAATTAGTCAGGTGACTTTTGCAGTTAGAAAGGTAATAATATTATAAAAATAATGGGATGTTGAATTAGTAAGTGTAAAGAAATTGTTAATTACGAGGTTAGAAAATTGCATTAAGGATAATTCTAATAAACAAGAATAAGTCCTGCAGCTCCAAATAACATGAAAGCGAAAGTTTCAATTAAAGCAAATCCAAGAATTGCATAAACGAAAATAGCACTATCAGCTTCTGGGTTGTAAGCAACAGCTTTACAAAGAGACGCGAATAAAATTCCTGTCCCGATTGCACATCCAGTAATTGGGAAAAACACTAAAGCGAGACCTAAAAGTTTTGCAGATTTGACGAACATCATAACGAATAACTATCGTATAAAAGGGTGTGTACGGGGAATTATAAAGCAGTATTAAGTAATACAAAAGCAGCACCTCAAAAAAAGAAAATAAGATTTAATCGTTTTCGTAAGATGAATAAAATAGACATAGGAGCGGTATAGAAATTTATATTGGTAAATCTGATTTTAGTGTTTAAAGCGTGAATAACTGCCAAAGATAAACAATATCTAATAAATAATGAATATTAGTGTTCCTCCAATACCTGCAGATAGCGCATCTCTATGAGTTATAAGACCTTTACTTGTCTCTAAAACTATTGTAGCTGCACCTATCGATCTTCGCATTAAAAGTAACGAATGTTTTTTTAGTGAAATAGGGTTAAATGCTCTGTTATAATTTTTAATGTAACGGATTGGTTTATTAGTACGACTGTAATTCGGAAAAACGTAGCAAGTTTTTGAAGAAGTGAAAGTAAATCTTCTGATAATGTTTAATCTATGAAAAAGTTGTAGAAGAGGTTTAATTTTGTTGGAAGAGCGTACAATAAAAAAATAGTTTTTTTTTGCTACTGCAAATTTAAGGTGGTTAAGTAAGTAAACGTAAGGTAAGATGTTATTCATTAAATTGGAAGCATAGGACTCGAACCTATACTCACTAAATCCAAAGTTTAGGGCTTTACCGATTAAGCTAGCTTCCATTAAGATTAAACATTTCTAGTAATATAAAGTAAGGACTTACTATTATATAAAAATCAGTAAGCGTCCGCGTAATTAGCAACTTTTCAGAAGAATTTGAGTTGAAGAAGGTAGGAAGTTAATGAGAAATTTAAAGCAGAAGCGTGGAAGGTAAAAGTTAAGTAAATAGAGTGGTATAAGAAAGTTAAAAAGGTTTGGGAAGAAAATTGCATTAAAGATTAGAAGTAAAGTTTTAACCATAAAGATTTACAGTTCGTAAAATAAAGATTTTTTGCTACCGAAAACGTGTAAGTGAAAAGTTTTAAAAAATAATATTGAGTTAATATAGTTGAGCTGAAAACAGGAATTGGATGATCTAAAAGTCAAGGGTTTTGTGCTGCAGCGACAATACCCATAGTAAAAAAATTGTATCTACGTAAAAAAAAGATTGTTCTTTGATGGAAGTTTAAATCAAAAACGAATGCGTTTTCAATTTTTAATTTAGATCACGAGTAAAAATTACGAGCGTATAAAGGTCCTGTCTTCGCAGAAGTAAAAAAAAGTGACTTACGAAAATGAGAATGACTAAAAAGTTCTGAACTTGTTAATTTTCAATTTAAACTAAGTATCTCATTAATTAACAATTTATTTCCAAACGAGATTACTTTAATATTAAAATAGAATAAGTTTATTAAGAGAGTTTGGGTAGTTGATCACCGTGAGTAGGCTTTACCTAAATCAATTGAAGCTAATAAGTTAGGATTTGATGTATTAAAAAGGAGTCGATAAAGGTAATGTACTTTTGCGTGTAAAAAAGGTTCACTACAACTAATTTTTAAGAAAAGTTGAAAAAGTTTTAAACTTTCTAAGTTTTCAAGTTTTGTCAAAGATTGGTGCTTAAGAGAAACTCTCGGCGCATTATAAGAAGAGGTTGCATCAATTTTTTGAAATCAAGTACGTGATGAGGCTTGAAAATTAAGTGATTGAGTGTACCGAGACGCTGGTAAACTCGTAATTTGTGTTAAATTTGACAGATACTTTAAGAGTACATTTTGAAATGACGCAGTAAAGATTAAATTTTGGTTTAGTAAGGTTTTAATGATCAGGTTATAAAATTTTATTTTTTTAAAGGAAAGATTGATGTTATTTTTACTATAAAGAGAAAGTTTCATTTAATGAGAAATGTACATTCGTACGACTTCTAAAAATTAAAAGTTGCACAGCGTGTGCGATTACTCGTCTAATTAGATATTAACGCTATATAAGAATAAACTCCGAGGCTCAAACCTCTTTCATTTAAAATATATAATACTTCTAGTCTAGAATGCGTTTATAAGAAAATAAATAGTGTAGCTTCTTACTTAAGATGAATTCAGTAATTATCTGCTCCTAACTTAGCTTAGCAACGTACATAATTACAATAATTGCCGGACCATTGGTTAGTCTATCTCAGTCCTCTCGTACTAAAGCAAGGCTCTATTTTTTTTCAACTTAACAGCAGATAGGGACCAAACTGTCTCACGACGTTCTAAACCCAGCTCACGTACCATTTTAACGGTAGAACAGACCGACCCTTGGAAGATTGTTCTCAACCAGGATATGATGAGCCGACATCGAGGTGCCAACCAATTCCATCGATGGGAACTCTCAAGAATTATTAGCCTGTTATCCCTAGCGTACCTTTTATCCGTTAATCGATAGCTTTTTCAATAAAAATTTCTTACTATCGGGTCACTATGGCAGGCGATATTACTCACCCTTTTTAAATTTGTTTATTTAAAAATCAAGTTTAATTTAATCCATTATAATACTCGCATAAAAACATGCTTTATTAAACCATTGCACACCCCCGTTACTTTTTAGGAGGTCACCGCCCCAGTGAAACTAGCATCCTTACAATATTACAAATAAATTTTTTAAAATTTGTTTAAAATTAAAATTTAGTAGGGACGGTAAACAAAGATAAACTTTTTCCGTCTATTACTAAATTTTAACATAATATAAGGTTCTAGTAAAGGTGCATAGGGTCTTTCCGTCCCGCTGCTCATATTAGGCATTTTCACCTAGTTTTCAATTTCACTGAATTGTAGCTGGAGACAGTGAGGCAGTCGTTACGCCATTCATGCAGGACGGAACTTACCCGCCAATGAATTTCGCTACCTTCGGACCGTCAGGGTTACAGCCGCCGTTTACTGGGGCTTAAAATAAAAGCGTTTACTTTTAGTTTTTTACCTTACAGCACTGGGCAGGCGTCAGACTCTATACATCATTATGAAATTTAGCAGAGTCCTGTGTTTTTATTAAACAGTCGCTACCTCCTCTTTTTTGTTAGAATTTAAAAGCGGGTTTCTTGTACATAAACCAAAAGCCCCATTTCTTTAAAAACTCTCCCCCTTATCCCGAAGTTACAGGGTCATTTTGCCGAGTTCCTTCAACCACATTCTTTCATCGCTTTAGTATTTCCAACCTACCCACCAGTGTCAGTTTTAATATACTCTTATTCTAATAATTTTCACATAAAAGTTTGCTTTTAAGAAATTAGTATATACAGAACTTAAACAATAATATCAGTTCTGTACGGACTAGTTTAAAAAAAGCTGAAAATTACCAGGTCTAAATTCTTTCTTGTTTATTTAAAATACCCAACACATTTAACAACACTGGCGTAGATTTTTTTTTAATTTAACTGATGTTTTGATTTTTGTTTGTTAAATTAATAAAAAAGTCTAGCAGCTTTAATTTAAAGTTAAAATAAATCTACTCCTAAAAAAAATAATTTACGACACGATTGTATTGCTACACGCGCGACGACACTAAACTAGTTTTTTTAAAATTAGAAATTTAAGTTTACTTTAAGCTAAAATCAAGTTATGTTTTACAAATAGAATAATTACCTAAAAGAGGATTTTAAACAAAGTAAAAATAGATTTATTGCCCATTAAACATTCGACATTAGTCATTTTTTAAGGGGGTACGTTTTGAGATTACGGATTTCCCTTGTAATCTAACTTTAGGGTTTTCAGCGATAACGAATCTCACGTTATTTAACGTTACTCATACTAGTATAATTGATTTTGATTTTTCCAATTAATTTAACAATTAATCTTCAATAAATTACAAAACACTCTGCTACCAAAGATTATTAATCTTTTTGGAAATTCGGTTACTTGTTTTATCGCCTCTACATTATCAAAACTTAATTGCTATTTGTACATTATATCATTGTACGGTATTAACTTAGTAAGCTGTTACTCTTTTTTTAATGAATGGCTGCTTCCAAGCCTATCCCCTAAGTAATATAGTAATTAAACTTTTTTCATTTTAACAAGTATTAAGCACCTTATTTACCAATCTGGGCTGTTTCCCTTTTGACATATTACCTTTGCGCAATTATGTCTGATTAGATTTATTCGTTTATTTATATTTTAAGTTTCTCGAAATTTTGCCAAATATTCAATTACGTTATTTAAAGATAACTTTACCCTAAAATAAACAGTCAAATCCACAATACTTAGATATTTTTCGCAGAGAACCAGCTATCACTAACCTTGATTGGCCTTTCACCCCTAATTACAGATCATCCCAGAATTTTGCAACATTCACGGGTTCAGCCCTCCAGTAAAACTTTCAGCTTGTCCATAATTAGATCGGTTAGTTTCGGGTTTAATAAAAATAACTTTAAATGTTTTCACTACGCCTACTAAAAATTAAGCTTGCTATTTTTATTAACTCACTAGCCCATTATGCAAAAGGTACGTTATTACGTAAGCTCTAACAGGTTATACATTAAGTTTCAGGGCCTATTCACATTTCTTTTATTGTATCTTTTCACCTTTCGTTCACACTACTACTCACTATCGATATTAAATTATTTAGCCTTTAGAATTGAATTTCTAATATTCAATCGTATAATTACATTTTACAATTTACTCATAAACGACTGCAAAATTACATGCGCAGAAAAAATATTTTGTTTTTAAAGTAAAATATTTAAATAAATGATCAAGTCGGAAAATACTGAAGTTAGGTGTTCAGTGTTTTCTCCCATTGAAATACCCAAAAAAGGTGTTTCATATAAAAAACTAAAAGTAGTTCTTAAAATTCGGTGTTTAGTATCGCAGTCAAGGCTGGATTTATTTAAGTTTTGGAAAAAAATTACTGAAGCCGATAAAAAGACTGAAACTACAGACAGTGTGTTATAAAAAGTTTGTTTTAAAGTATTTTTATTTTCGTCTTGATTAATTGTAACTCATAATGGGGAAGGGAAATCGAATTTCTTTTTCAATTTATTAAATTTATATAATTAGTAGTAAAACCAAAGTTGGAATCCTAAAACTCCTGTAAAAGTATTAATGTAACTTAAATCGTAAATTACACGATTATCGAAAGTAGAGTGGGAAGTGTTACCGATACGGTAAAATAGGGTACGAGTTCGCGCGTTTCCGGCGACACAAATTTTCCCTTTAAGTTTTAGTTTAATACCTTTAAACCCAAATTCCGGGAAGTATAATTGAAATAAGTGAGTAAAAACATACTTTAAATACCGGAAAAGTGGTTTAAACTTATAAAAATTTGTTCGCTTTAGCATCGCTCGAATTCAGTTTGCTAAAAACATAGGATCTCTGAATCGTATAGCAAGATTAATAATTTGTAAAGATTCTCTTAAAAACATTCGCGCACCTAAAACTTTTTTAAATCGAACTACTCGACGAGATCAAATATAACAACGAGACAAATCATTAAAAGTTAAAGAATTTTCAATAAACGGATTGAATTTAAGGTAAACTTTTTTACCTGTACAGTTTTCAATAAACCTTACGATAGTATGGTAATACCACATTGTAACATCTGGTGAAAATGTATCATAAGTAAAAGCTTTTAAAACACGACGTTTAAGTTGATAATCGAACTTATAAAATTGAAGAACATTTGATCGAATAAGTGGGGAGTTTTCAGTTGAAAAGAGGGAGTTATTTAAGGTTAACATTAGCGTTGAAGAATTAATCTTAGAGTTAACTAAATTTGTAGCAAAAATGTATTTAAATAATAAAGAATTAGCAAAAACATAAGTTAATAAGTTTGTGTTTTTAAAAAAACAGTCATAAGAAGTGTTGGAGCTAGAATTTTCAAAAGTGTTGAGCTTTAAGCTTAAAGACTTTTTTAAAACTGCTCTAGTATGAGAAAGGGCTAAAGATGGATTAAGAAATTTTAACACTTTTTTTTTTATTTGTTGATTAACTTGCTTTAAAGATTTAGCAGCTTTAGGAAGAATTAACTTAAACATTTCTTTAGTATGGCGTTTTCTAAGAGTTTTTTTAAGGGCTCGTTTAAGTCCTTTTTTAACAAATTTTTTGTGTCATTTATAAAAACGTCTTTTAGATAAAGTTTTTCAACGATTGTTTTTAATTAAAGTTTTACACTTTTGGAGAATTGGAGAATTTGTAAAATTAGAATAATTAAAACTACCCTCTAAGTAATTTTCGTTAATAACTAACGATTGAAGATTTTGAACTGTTAAAAGAGATTTTTTAAAAGCTAAATTTAGTAAAAGACCTCCTTTTAAATTAACTGATTTTGAAGTTCGATTAAGAATATAATAATTTCTAGCAAAAGCTTTAGTTATCCCTTTTGGAAAAAAACGAGTTACATTATCTGGAGTTTGCTTATTAATTTGAGATTGTCTCGTAAAATACCTAATAAGAGCAAGTTTATTAAAAAAATTTTCTTGTTTTGTAATTAAGTGAGACTGGAAATTAAACTTTAAAGGTTGTGTGTAAAGAAGTTTTAAGCTTAATGATGTAGTAGAGCTTGGTGTAAGAGAAATTGTATTACTATTATTTTTATAAAAATGGAAAGCGTTTGAAGTTAACGCGGTATAGTTAGTAAGAAAATAATGATTGGGTTTAAGAAAAGGAGTAGCTGTAGAGTTCATTATAAGAAAAGGAGTAAAACAGTTATAAGGATTAATTAGAAAGTTTTTGAAAATTTGACGATTAGTGAATAAGTTTAGAGCGTTTGTTTTTTGGTATAAATTTTGTTTTGACACGACTGCTGTAGATGTATAATTAATTTTATATCTAGAAGCCGATGTTAAAATACTTTTTTTTTTGAAAACGAAGTTGTACGGTGAAGAATTTTGTTTAAATTTATTACGATAAAATCGTAAAAATACACGACCAAAGAATTTTTTTTTAGTTCTTTTTCGTTTTTGTTGTGACAATCAAAATTTTTGTCTTAAACGAAGTTTTTGAAAAGTTGAAGATTTATAATATTTTTTTTTTTCGTTGGTTGAAAATCTGCTTTTTAGCTTTAATAAAGATTGTAGATTAAACATAAACAAGAGTAGAAGGAATCGAACCCACACATATGGTTTTGAAGACCACCGTTCTACCACTAAACTATACTCCTATAATTGGTTTTACGGGACTTGCACCCCTATGGTTATCTTTTCAAAAATATTTTCCAATTTTTTATGGTAGGGCTTTTGGATAGTCGCTCACCGCTACTAACCCAATCTCAGTTGATTTTATAAATAAAAAGTTAATGAGATGTTTCACTTCACTTTTTTAGATTTATTTTTGTTATCACTCCCTGTAGCTCCGATACTCATGATAACTACAGAATTTCCACTTCTTTACTAATTTAACATCTAGGCATCCCCTTAATGCTACGCATCTTAATTTTGAGTAAAAACTTTATAAAATTAAACAAATAAATGAATTTAAATAAAAAATTAAATTATGTGTAATCCAACAGCAGGTTCCCCTACTATTACCTTGTGTCAACTTCGCCCAAATTACCACCCCGTCTTTCACCGACCAACAAAATTTATTTTAAGCACTATAAGCACTCTAAACAAAGGTTTTACAAAAAATGTTTAAAACAAATCAGAAATAAGCTAAAAACAAATTAATACCTTTTAAATTCACTGATAAAGGTATCCAGCCGAGACAACTCTTCGGGCGTGATGGGCGGTGTGTGCAAAGTTTGATTAATCATTCACCGTAACGTACTAATTTACGATTACTAACGATTCCGACTTCATGTAAGTGAGTTTCAACCTACAATCCGAACTGAGGTAATTTTTAAAGATTTACTTTAGTTTTCACTGTTGTATCTCACTGTCTTTACCCTTGTAGCGCATGTGTAGCCCAACATATTTAGACCATAATGACTTGACTTCTCCTTAACTTCCATAAAATAAACTAAAACCTCTAATTACTTAAAATTAGGGATTAACCGTTTGCTTTATAATAATATAAGAAATAAGTAATATTTTTGAGCATAAAATATGTACCTTCAAAAACAATAAACTTATAAAACTTATAAAAAAGGTTGCGTTCGTTCAATAACTGAATATAACATTTCACAACACGAACTGACGACAGCCATGCAGTACCTATAAATAAATTTTCAACATAATCCTTTAGAAGTTGTTTTAAATTTATTTCTTACATTGGTAAGATTACACGCGGATTATCGAATTAAACCACACGCTCCACCGTTCATACAAACTCCCGCCAATCTTTTTAAGTTTAACCTTTGCAGCCTTACTCCCCAGGCGAGACATTTACGCGTTAGCTTCTACACTTAAGTTACGTCTTAAACATATAATGTCCATTGATTCATGGTATAAACTACTAGGGTCTCCAATCCTATTCGATACTTATACTTTAGTGGTTCAAAGTCAGAAGGTTAATAGATAGCTGCCGAGGCATTTGGAAATCTCTATACTCTTTTAGTATTTTATCTCTAGAATATAAGTATTGCTAACTTCTTAACTTCTCTAGTATTAGGGTTTCGTAGTAAACCTTTGATATCCCCTTGATTTTAACTACGACTACCTAAACGATCTAGCCACACTTTACGCCTAGTAATGACCAGTAACGCTCCCCCGTCAAGGTATTACCGCAGCTGCTGGCACCTTGTTAGCCCGGGGTTCTCCTCAGACTTAATGTCATTGTTTTAGTCTGCGCACGAACTTTACAGCCACCTTGGCCTTCACAGTCCTAAAGACTTTTCATCCCCACAAAACCCTGGTTCAAACTTTCGTTTATTGACCAATATTCTCCACTGCTGCCAACGGTGGGGTATTTTTCATTCCCCATGTGACTG
>Ga0209712_10000322_pt1 | contig 43367 bp, 21 predicted proteins | sample ArcOceMetagenome_FD_187443 | JGI IMG/M metagenome (GOLD analysis project Ga0209712, IMG submission 187443) | Marine eukaryotic phytoplankton communities from Arctic Ocean - Arctic Ocean - Greenland ARC118M Metagenome (SPAdes) (version 2) | ecosystem: Environmental > Aquatic > Marine > Oceanic...
TATTTTTACCCGTTACAACTTTAAAAGTAACAATCGTATTTTCTTTTGTAGTATTAAATTTTTTAGTTTTTAGTCCTGCAGCTTTTTCAAATTGATTGACCATTTCGGCTTTAGGTTTGTAAATCCAAGTATTCCAATATTCTGCGTTTTGATTAAAATTTTGAGAAAATAGATTGATAGTGAATAGACAAAGTCCAATAATTATAATTTTTTTCATTTTAAGTTGAATTTTTAATTAATTCATAAATGTACAAATTAATTTTTAATTGCAACTAAAAAGCATTTATTAATGTTTTTATTTTTAGTAATACGGAGCTTTATGTAATTTAATTTTTATTAAAAATGCCACCTGACAAAAGCCTCCATAGCAGCATAATGGGACAACCCTAATTCATTATATATACTAGCAGTTTCTTTATTTCTGTCTTCTGCACGTTGCCAAAACTCTCTACTATCAGCACCTTGAAATACAACTCCATCTTTTTGTGATTGATGTTTAAAAATTCCTTTTCGTTTTTCTAAAACTTGATCTGGGCCCATAGGGACAGCCATTTCTATTTCATCAATTCCCCATTCTTGCCATGCACCTCTATACAACCAAACCCAACAGTCTTTCATAAAACTCTTTGTTTTTAGTTCTTTTACAGCAGCAAAAATGGCATCTAAACAAACTTTATGAGTACCATGAGGATCTGCTAAATCTCCTGCTGCATAAATTTGATGTGGTTTAATTTTTTCAATTAAATCCGATGTTATTTTAACATCTCCAACACCTATAGGATTCTTTTTTATAGCGCCTGTTTCGTAAAATGGAAGGTTCATAAAATGGATTTGAAGATCTGGAATTCCAACAAAATGACAAGTAGCTCTTGCTTCTCCCTTTCTAATTAAACCTTTAATATATCTTACTTCTGAAGTGTCTATTTCACTAGATTTTTTATTCTTTAAAAACTTTACAGCTTTCTTATAAATAGCTGCAGCTTCAGAGTTGTCTATTCCAAATTGATCATTATAATCACAAACAAAACATGCAAAACGTAAAGCCTCATCATCTGCTACTGCAATATTTCCAGAAGTTTGATAACCAATATGAACTTCATGACCTTGCTCATGTAATCTTTTAAAAGTACCACCCATACTTATAATATCATCGTCGGGATGTGGGCTAAAAATAAGAACACGTTTTCTTGCAGGTTCTGCGCGCTCAGGACGCTTACAATCTTCGGAATTGGGTTTTCCTCCAGGCCAACCTGTAATTGTATTTTGTAGTTTATTAAATATTTTAATATTGATATCATAAGCAGGTCCAGAATCAGCTAATAAATCACTCATTCCGTTTTCTATGTAATCAGCATCTGTTAACATTAAAATTGGTTTCTTTAAGTGTAATGCCAAACTTAAAACTGCCTTTCTAATTAATTGATCTGTCCAAACAATTTTTTCGACCAACCAAGGCGTATTAATTCTTGTTAATTTAGAAGCTGCTGCTTGGTCTAAAATAAAAGTAGCATTTCTATGTTCTTGCAAATAAGATGCAGGGACTAAGCTTGTAACTGCATCTTCGACAGAAGCTTTTATAATGTTTGACTTACTTTCTCCCCAAGCCATTAAAATGACTCTTTTGGCTTCCATAATCTTTTTAACCCCTAATGTAATGGCTGTTCTTGGTGTATTTTCTAGGCCACCAAAATCAACACTCGCGGCAACTCTGGTTATATGGTCCAAAGCGACTAACCTAGTCTTCGAATTTTGTAAAGATCCAGATTCATTAAAACCAATATGCCCATTTCCTCCAATACCCAAAACTTGTAAATCGATACCACCTAAGGCTTCAATTTTAGCTTCATACTGGTCGCAATAATCAGCAATATCTACTTTAGATAATAGACCATTAGGGATATGATAGTTTTCTGGTAATATATCTATATGATTGAACAACTGTTCTTTCATAAAGCGCACGTAACTGTTCACGGAATCTGGTTCCATCGGGTAATATTCATCTAGATTAAATGATACTACATTTTTAAAACTTAACCCTTCTTCCGTATGTAAACGCACTAATTCTGCATACAATCCTTTTGGTGAAGATCCTGTTGCTAACCCTATTATACAAGCTTGTTTTTGAGCTTGTTTCACTTTAATAAGGCGCGCTATCTCTTTCGCAACTGCTATGGATGCTATAGTTGAATTTTCGTAAACTACGGTGCCAATATTTTCAAATCTTTTTTCGAAGCCTGTTGCTTTATCAATATTACTTATCAACATTTTTATTTTATTTTATTTGAATTTTTAATTCGATTTTTACTTTTTTCCAATTTTATGTCCCCATATAGCAAAAAATAAAATCATAGTGTAGCACGGAATTAAAATCCAATAACTACTTGTTGATGCTGTTGCAATTGCATCGGCTTGTTGCATGCCTCCTGTTATTAATTCATGTGTATTGGAATCAACCATTCTTCCATATAATGGTGGAATAATAGCTCCACCTGAAATTGCCATAATTAATAAGGCAGATGCTGTTTTGGTAAATTTACCTAACCCTTCTAAGGTTAGCGGCCAAATGGCTGGCCATACTAAGGCATTGGCTATACCCAAAGCTGCAACGAACAATATTGAGGCAAACCCTGTTGTATTTAAAATGCAAATACTAAAAATAATTCCTAAAATGGCACTGGCAATTAAAGCTGTTTTTTGCTTAATATATTTAGGGATTAAAAATACGCCTAATGCATAAGTTGCAACCATGGCCATTAGTGTATAGGTCGTAAAGAATTTTGCTTCTTCTCCTGTAAACCCTATAGATATCCCGTAAGCGATAATGGTATCGCCCGCAATAACTTCTGCACCTACATATACAAATAAGGCTAAAACACCCAGCCATAAATGCGGAAACTGGAAAATACTTGTTTTTGCGCTGCCGTTATCTTTTCTTTCTGTAGCTTCTGCTGCTTCAATATTTGGCAACGGTGCTTTTCTAATCAAGAAACCTAACAGAAATAAAATGACTGCCATTACTAAATAGGGCACAAAAACACTATCTGCCATAGTATCTAAAAGCATACTTTTTTCTTCTATACTTACAGTTGATAATTTTTTCTTAACTTCATCTATACCAGATAGAAGCAAAGTACCAAATATTAAAGACCCTAAAGCTCCGGCTGTTTTGTTGGCAATTCCCATAATAGCGATACGTTTAGCACCGCTTTCTATAGGCCCTAAAATGGTGATGTACGGATTTGCTGCCGTTTGCAATATGGTCATTCCTATACCTTGAATAAAAATAGCCAATAAAAATACCCAGTACGTGCGTGCTTCTGCAGCTGGTATAAAAACCAAAGCGCCTATCCCCATTATGATTAATCCTAAAGACATCCCTTTTCTGTAACCTATTTTATTTAAAAGATATGAGGCTGGTAGTGCCATTAGCACAAATGAAATGTACGATGCCGATGCTACTAAATAAGACTGGCCATCTGTTAATTCATTGATGGTTTTCATAAACGGAATTAGCGCTCCGTTTATCCAGGTTACAAATCCAAATATGAAAAATAGGCCACCTATTATAGCTATTGGGACTAGGTTACTTTTACTCTTTGATTGCATATATTTTATTTTTTAGAGATTAGTTCACTAATAATTCGTTTTTATAAAATGTTATGGTTTTTTTCATCTGTATTAATTTTGAATTTTTGATAGCTGTTGCGATAAACTTTGTAAAAGCTTAAATTGATTCTTCGCTCTATCTAAATTATGCTCAGGATATTTTGTTTTATAATATACATCACCATTTAGATAATCTGTTAGAAAGCGCAATGCCATAATAAATATCATTGTTTTAGCAGCCAATGGAAGATGTTTTAATTCTAATGGTGTTATCGACGATTTCATGTGTTCTAGAAAACCTTTGGTATAGGCCATATAATAGGTTGCATTAAATTCAACCAAATCTAAATTTATTTCATCTTCTGCTGCTGTATTGCATATCGTTCGGATGGCATCTCCAAAATCATAATGGATAATTCCTGGCATCACCGTATCCGTATCGATAACACAAAGACCTTTATTGTTTTTAGTAAATAATGCATTAGATATTTTAGTGTCATTATGCGTTGTACGTAATTTAATTTCACCAGACTCTTTTAAGTTTTGAAGAATATGCATTTCTTCCTTTAAATCTGTTACGCAATCTATATACAATTTTGCTTTATAAAGTCGTTCTTTTGGAGTTGATTGTAGTGCTGCTTTAAATTGGGAATATCTAAAAGACATATCATGAAATTTAGGAATTACTTCGACTAACTTCGATACATCAAAATCACTGGTTTGGTGTAAAAAATCACCAAATAACTTTCCACCTTCATATGCTACCTCTTCATTATTTACTATTTCAAAAGTGACACTATTATCAATATAAATCATCATATTCCAATAGTTACCATCACTATCCTTATAATAAAAGGCATCATCATTCGCATTTAAAAAAGAAAGTACACATCGATTGAGTTCTTTTTCAGAGAGGTGTGCCATTTTTTCTCGAATATGCAGACTTACGCTAACTTTATTTGTAATTAGACCAGGTACGTTTTTAAAAACACCGTGATTAATTCGTTGTAGCACAAAATACGGTTTCTCTTTTGTCTTTATTAAGTATGTATCATTTATATGGCCCGACGCCAATTCTTGATAAGAATTAAACTCACCTTTATGCTTAAATTGTTCAAAAATGTATTTAAGTTTTTTTGCTAACATACTACCAGAGGTGTTTTGGATAAATACTGTTATTTTTTAATTGTTCAATTGCCTTTTGAACAATAGGCTTATCATCTTTATAAGTAACCCCAAACCATTGGGCATCAGACTTTAAGACTTCCACTGTTGCTCTATTTGATTTTACTATCTCACTTACAATATTTGGGATGTAAAATTCAGCCTTTAAATTTTCCTTATTCATTTCTAAAAATTTTTCAAATAGGGCTCCTCCAAATTCAAAAAATCTTGGTGTAAATCCCCAAAAGTTCATCGATACAACAGTATTTCCATCTATCAAAATATAAGTACCATCGTCATCCTTTCTTATTATTTTTCCGTCAATTTTTTCAATATGAGTTCGTTCCGTAACATCTACCAAGTAGTTTTTGTCATTTACTAGACACTCTCCTCTCGATACATAACCATGATCTGAAACGGTGTTTTTTAATAAGTATGCCATGGTATTAAAATCGTAGGAATTCATGTCTTTTTTAGACAAAGATTTAGCCATCACTTCAAAGGCTTCTTTTCCATAAAAATCATCTCCATTTATGATGGCAAAATTCTCTTTAACTACATCTTTTGTCATTAATAGAGCATGTCCTGTACCCCAGGGCTTTGTGCGTTCTGGGTTTATATATTTTTCAGGCACATTTTCAAGCTCTTGAAATACGTAAGCAATTTCAGCTTTGCCTTCCAGTTTTTTGTTGAAAATTTCTTTGAACTCTTTTTCGAAACTTTTTCTTATGATAAATACGAATTTCCCAAAACCTGCTTGAAGTGCATCATACAGTGAAAAATCAATAATTGTATCTCCCTCTGGGCTAAATGAATCTATTTGTTTAAGACCTCCATAACGGCTTCCCATGCCAGCTGCTAATATTACAAGAGTTGGTTTGCTCATCTTTGTTTTTTGCTTCAATTAAATATTTATTTTCAAAGTAATCTTCTTGCGTGCATATTTGAATGTTTTGTGACGCAATGTGTGCTCAAAGGTTGAATAATTTACACAAAAAAAAGAGTATATTTTCAGCATATAAGTAGACATTATTTCTTTTTATTGAGAATTTAACTTCAATTCCTTCTTCATTCCAATTAAAATCAAACGGTCAATTTGAGTCTAGTTAAAATGTCATAATATTTTAGTGTTAGTGCTGTTTTTAAACAGGAGTATGAATCCATGTTATTATCGGGACTGAAATTAAGTTCGTTTCTATCTGAATTATTTGTAGAATCTGTATCTAAATTATGTCTTACTTATATTCTTTTACCAGTGCAAAAAAAACATCTAAGATATTTTACTTAGATTAAAACTTGTCATTAATTTTAATTCTTATGTTTTTATTGGTTCAACAGTATAAATTCTTGATCCTTTTGTCTTACGAAGTTAATGCTTATTAATGATTAATTTCCTAGAAAACTTCTGCTCAAAATTCAAATAAGTTTTATCAAAAAAACTCTAAGTATTATTCTTTAAATTATAATAAACTTTTAAACCAGCCATCAATAACAATTTAACTTATATTAGTTTTTATTTCAATCAATGGGAGTAATCAATATTCCATCATGTATTGTTTTAGAGGCAAACGAAAATGTCTGAAATTTTTAGATGCTATGAAATTAATAAGTTAAGCTAAATTATTTTTTCTTAAATCTATTTAAGGTCTACAGATCAAAAAAAAACAACAAAAAAATCACAAATTATCTACTTATATGCTGAAAATATCCTCTTCTTTTTTTATAAATTATTTAATCTTTGAGTACACAAATTAATTTAACATTCTCTAATTAGAATTAATATTTTACCTTTATAAAAAACCGAAATCTATTTAATAAGTAACAGTATTATTAGATTACCCTTCCCCCTTTAAAATTTACACAATGATTATTAAAAAAGCATACTTATTATTCATAATTTTATTTTTTAACCTTGTAGATAGTACATCACAAAATATTCAAGAAAAGACATATAAAGACTATATTGAAAACGAACAAGTAATTAGTGAGAATAAACTAGATTCTCATGCCTCTTTTTCTTCTTTTACTTCAGAGAATAAAGCACTACATTCTATAAATGAATTTAAACAAATCCTAGATGGAATATGGAAGTTTAATTGGGTTCGAGATCCTAAGGACAGACCACAAGGTTTTATGAACCCAACAGAAGATGTTTCAAATTGGAGTAATATTAAAGTCCCTGCAAATTGGGAAGTAGAAGGTTTTGGAGTTCCAATTTATGTGAATCATCAGTATGAGTTTGCAGATTATAAAGCACCAGTTGCTGAAGATATTGAGTTTGTAAATAATGTACCTAAACATCCTGGTAAAGTTCCAAACAACTACAACCCTGTAGGTTCTTATAGACGTGATTTTAATATAACGCCTAATTGGGATGGGAAAGAAATATTTCTACATATTGGTGCTATGAAATCTGGAGGATTTGTTTGGATAAATGGAGTATATATAGGCTATTCTCAAGGCAGTAAATTGCCTGCCGAATTTGATGTTACTAAAGTTGTTAAACCTGGTAAAAACACCATTGCTATTCAAATTTTTAGATGGACAGATGGTTCTTATCTAGAATGTCAAGACTTTTGGCGCATTAGTGGTATTGAGCGAAGTGTATTTATTTATGCACAACCTAAAGTTAGAATTCAAGATTTTGAAGTGGTTTCTTCTCTTGACAAAGCTTATGAAAATGGAATTTTACAATTGGATTTAAAAATAAAAAATCATTATAATAAGAAACAAAAACTAATAGCTTCTTATAAGTTACTAGATGCACAATTAAATAGTGTTTTTTCAGGAACCAATGATTTATTAATTGAAGCAGATAAAGATGTAACTACAAACTTTAATGCTCTTATAAATAATGTAAAACAATGGAGTGCAGAACATCCCAATTTATACACATTGGTGATAGAAATAAAAGACAATAAAGAAAAAATAATTGAAGTAACTGCTATAAAAATTGGGTTTAGGTCTGTTGAGATTAAAAACGGATTACTTTTAGTAAATGGGCAGCGCATTACTTTAAAAGGTGTAAATACTCAAGAAGCAGACCCAGAAACTGGACACGTAATGTCTGAAGAGTTAATTTTAAAAGACATCCGTTTATGGAAAGAAAACAATATTAATGCTGTACGTTTAAGCCATTATCCTAGAGGTAGACGTTTTTATGAACTTTGTGACATTTTTGGCATTTATATTGTTGATGAAGCCAATATAGAATCGCACGGAATGTATTATGGTAAGCATTCTTTAGCTAAAAAACCCAATTGGGAAAAAGCACATGTAGATCGCATGGTACGCATGGTAGAACGTGATAAAAACCATCCTTCTGTTATTATTTGGTCTATGGGTAACGAAGCGGGCAATGGTATAAACTTTTTTAAAGGATACGAAGCTATAAAGACAAATGATAAAAGCAAACGTCCAGTGCAGTATGAACGTCCTTATAAAGATTATGATGGAAATCTATTTGATATGGATTTAAACACTGATATTATAGTGCCACAATATCCATCACCTGCTGAATTTGAAGAAATAGGAAAAAGTAAAACGGATCGACCATATATTCCTAGTGAATATGCTCATTCGATGGGAAATAGTACTGGAAATTTTCAGGATTACTGGGATATTATAGAACAGTATGATAACTTGCAAGGAGGCTTTATATGGGATTGGGTAGATCAATCCATATGGAAAACCAACGAAAAAGGGGAGCGTTATTATTCGTATGGAGGTGACTATGGAGAGAATATGCCCACGGATAATTCGTTTTTAAATAATGGAATTGTGTTTCCAGACCGCACACCTCAACCAGCTTTATTTGAAGTAAAAAAAGCGCATGAATATATAAATTTTAAAAATAAGGGCATTAATAGCTATAATGAAATTCGTATTTTAGTTGAAAACTTATATGATTTTACAAATTTAAACTCATTCAATTTTGTTGCAAAAATTAAAGCCGATGGCGAAATTTTAAAAGCCCAGGTTATTGAAGATTTGAATATAGAAACTCATACTGGAAAGCTTATAAGAATTAAGTTAGACGGTGTTGAATTTAAAGAAAATACAGAATATTTTGTTGAAATATCGGCAACTACTAAAAATGACTGGGGCATTTTACCAAAAGGTTTTGAAGTAGCTCACGAACAAATTAATTTAGATCATTTATACAAAAAAACTTCTTCTAAAACGGAACTAATATCTAAATTATCTATTACAAAAGAAGATAATACAATCACTATTTTTAACGATCAAATAAACGTTGTCTTTGATAAAACACAAGGACGATTAACGTCTTACGTTTTTAAAGGAAACGAATTATTGAAAGGTGGCAAAGGGCCAAAACCAAATTTCTGGCGGGCAGTAACCGACAATGATTTTGGTAATGCCATGCATCTAAAAAATATAGAATGGAAAAAAGCATCATTATTTTCTAAAGTAACAGAAATGACCTATTCCCAATTAAAAGAGGGGAGTGTTAAGCTTAATATAATTTATATGCTTCCAGGAGTAGAAACAGAATATCTTTCTACCTATTCAATTCAAGGAAATGGTGTTATTGAAATAGAAAACATATTAAAGGAGACTAATTATAAAGGAGATATCCCCCGTATTGGTATGCGAATGCAATTGCCGAAACAATATAGTAATATCACTTATTTTGGCCGAGGTCCTTGGGAAAATTATCAAGACAGAAAAGCGTCTGCCTTTATAGATTTATATACTTCTAGCGTTAAAGGTCAATATGTACCTTACATTCGTCCACAAGAAAATGGTTATAAAACCGATGTCCGGTGGGTGGCTTTGTCAAACCATGAAAACAATGGCTTGCTCGTTGTTGCTAAGGAAACAACAAAAGGATTAGGTTTTAGCGCTTTACATATGCCGAATGAGGATTTTGACACAACCGCAGATTTATTATATAGCGGAAAAGATAAAATAGACGCCCCTTACCAAATAGATGGAATTCCAGAAGTTAATAGTAGTAAGCATACAATAGATATTAAAGAGCAAGATTTAATACAATTAAATATAGATTTAGAGCAACGTGGAGTTGCAGGCGATGATAGTTGGTACTCAAAACCTCAAGAAAAGTATCTTATTAAAGGACAATACAAACACGTCTATAGTTTTTATTTGATTCCTTTTGAAAATGCTAGTAAAGAAATGCTTATTGCATTAAGCAAACGATATTAAATTAGCATAGGTCTAAGAACATCACTTTCAGAATTATCTTGAATGGGATTTCGGTTTTAAAATAGTTGTTACCAATATTTGCAATTCTGTACTTCATCAAAATAATAGAAAATATAGAAAATAATTTATTTGCAACTATTCACCTAATTCTAAAAAGCTGTAAGAATTTTTAGAATTAGGCGAGAACAAACAATTGCTTTTAGCCTTCGTTTAGTCTGGAAGTTTATTATTCTAAAATTAACTTTTTAGTAAACTTATGTTTTGAATTAAAAATAACAATATTATATATACCCGAAGAAGTATTTAGTTTTAAAATATTTTCGCCTCTAGTTAAAGTTGATTGACTAATCTTTTGTCCAAAAATATTATAAACAACTAATGTCGAATTTCCCCAATCTAAAGGAATATTAATATTTAAATTAGCATCCTTTGTTATAGGATTTGGATATATTATTGGCTTATTTTTATCTTCTACATTATTTATAGACAGGGTATTTGATTCAGTATTTGAAAGAACAAACTGAGAAAATGAATTAATTGTTAAATCTGTTGAAAATGAAACTTGAGTAGTTACGCCATCCGATCCAGATATTGCATCTCCGGTGTCTAATACTGATCCCCAATTATTTCCAAAATCATTACTATTCCTTTTATATAATTTATAAGAATTGGCAGTCGTTGTAAAATACTCAATATTATCAGTAAAAGTAATGCCTTCTATAGGTGTAAAATTTTGATTAACCCCATAATTATTTACAATGGTATAAGCATTAAAATCCTGTAAACTGTCTGGTAAAGTATCCGGGTTGATATTTCCTTTAGATACCCAAACATCTCCATTTGGATATGTGCCATTAGCAAAATCTATTGACAATCCTGTTAACCCAAAAGTTTTTACACCAGCTGAAGTCACATTTACTTTTTCACTTTTCCCTTCAAAAACAGGTGCATTTGATGCATTGTGATTTGCACCACTAGTACCACGATACTCAGCATAATTTGTGTTTACAGTTTTGTTTACAGAAATATTCCCATTAGTTTCATTAAACTGATAATATGCTACCAAACCTGTAAATATTGGATCGGTAGTCGTTGTTTTTGTTAAATGTCTCCATTGTCTAATTTCATCAATACTTAAAGGTCTATTCCATAAGGAAACTTCATCCATTTCTAATTTTGTATATCTAGAAGAATATCCTCGCCCATAGCGACCCAAATCTATTTTAGAGATTATTTTAGAATTTAATGCTGTATTATTTACACTCTCAACACCATTAACATAAATCTTTACATTTGAACCATTACTAACTAAAGCAACATGAGACCATTTATTTGCAGGAGCTTGTAAACCTGAAGACCACGACCAGGTTGGATGAAACCCTATAGTGTTGTTTCCGTTTTTAAAGTTTAAAATAAAGGATGTCGCATCATCTTGCACACTAAATATACCGCTGTAGTCCTCTTGAATTCCGTTGGGCTTAATCCAACAAGAAAAGGTAAAAGAGTTTCTATTTAGATTTAAATCTGTTAAACTGATATAATCACTATTTGATGCTCCTGATAAACTAGCTACGTTTCCAGGTGTTGGCTCTGGTGTTTGTGTACCACATTGAACTGAAACTTCAATAAAATTAGATAATGTTTGTGTACTTGTGCCATAGTCATCAGTAACCGTTAGTGTTACATCATAAAAGCCATCAGATGCATTGGCATAAGATATTTCAGGGTTTTCTAAATTGGAGGTAGAGGGCATTCCTCCGGGGAAACTCCAAGACCATGTTGCAGTAGCATTTCTAATAACCGAATAATCTTTAAACTGAACATTCTCTATTGATGGACAAATTATTTTTTTTGTACTTGCAGATATTAATGCGTTTGGTGGACTTATTTCATATAAATCGTGTGCAAATGCTCCCCTAGAAGTTCCTATTTTAAGTTTATTTTCATTATAATTTATAAACATAAATCTAATTTCTGCCATAGGCAATCCGTTACCTAATTCTTCCCAATTACTCATGCTATTATTTTTATAATAAATACCATTGTTATTGCCTACATAAACACCGCCATTTGAACCTCTTTGAAAAACAATTTTAGTGGTTGGGAAGTTTGACAATGTTGCTTGTGTTAAGTTTGTCCAACTTGCTCCGTAATTACTTGATTTCAAAACTTTACAGGTTGATTGCACACCGCTGTAGGTTAACCATACTTCATTGGGATTTTCGTCACTAACAGCAACATCTGAAATATTTGTCTGCCTTGAAGATTCAGCTAAGCTTGGTGTTACATTTGTCCAGGTAGCTCCAGCGTCATTCGTATACCATAATTTATTATTACTGATTCCCTCAACAACATACATATGATCAGGGTTTTTCATTGAAATTTTTTCTCTAAAGACTTGGGTATCGAATGTTTTTATAATAGAAATACTGTTTCCGTTGTCTTCAGATTTTATAAGCGATCTTTTCCAAATATTACGATTTGGATTTCCTGTAGGATATTGCCCTGCATGATGCGTTATAATAGTGTAGTAATTATTTGGATGAAATTCTATAGAATTAAAATACGAGTAGATTCCACCTAAATCTAACAAGTTAGATTCATTAATTAATGAATGTGCCCCTGTTCTAAAATATCTATAATTACTATACCCTTGACTATAAATGTATCGATCGTCTAAAGGATTTACGTCTGTATTTCCTTGATCAGCTCCTGTCCCGTTATACCAATCAAAACCGTTTGCAGCTTCTTTTATCATTACAGGGCCATGATTATTACCAGATGCAATTAAATTGGTTTTAAAGGCACTACCAAACCCCCATAATTCATGATTGCTAATACTGTTTGTTAATGTTGTTAGTGTTCTTCCATTATTAGTTGAAGAAGCTGTTTCTCCATCACTTCCTACTAAAAAAATATTATCAATAACATCTATCGTTCTTATATCTGAATGGGTTTCTGCTCTAGAAAGTGCAAATGAATCTCCATTATCAAAAGAAATGTGAATTTTTCGATTTCCATAAGAACCATATACAATTATATTTTCATCATTTCTATCCATAGAAATATCCCCATGATGCAAAACAGGGGCATGATTAAAAGGGTCTCCTATACCTGTAATCATATTTGTTTTCGTATTTTCTATAGTACCAGTCGTAGCATTAATTTTATATAAATGAGCTGCAGTATGTGCATAAGCATTATCACCACTACCAACAGCAATATAAATAGAAGCACTGTTTGTGCTAGGTAACATCAATTTTGCCCAACCAACAATTTGACCATTGGCAGAACCACTTAATGTTAATATTGCTATTTGAGAAAAGCTGGCACCAGAATTACCCGACCTGTGAACCGTAACAGCGTTATTATGGCTTGTGCTTAATGAATACACAACATTAGGGTCTGTGGTACTCCAATCTAACATTTCACTATGTACAGAGCTATCAAATATATTATGATTAGGTAAGTCTGTAAGTACTGAGCTCCAATTTGTGCCACCATCAATTGTTCTATATATTTTATTACTCCACCTCGCTACTACAATATTTGGATCTATCGGAGATACTGCAATGTCATATCCTTTTCCAAAATACGGAACGTTGGTTAATGCTGTTGAAGTCCAATTTAAACCACCATCAGTAGATTTTATTACTTGACTATCACTTATAGCATATACAATTGATGAATTGGATAATGCAACATCTATATCTAAGTATTTTTCATCTGGTAGATTTGCATCTACTAAAGTCCAATTCGTTCCTCCATCATTGGTCATCCATAAACCACCAGTAATAAAAGAAACAAAACGTTTTAAATTATTTGTAGGATCTATTCTATTTAAATACACATAACCACCATGATTTCCACTTTGAGAATAACCTGTTTCTGAGCTATTAACCGGTCCTAATAATTTCCAAGAACCAATTTGGGTAGTAGTATTTATACCAATAGTATTTAAAGGTGAATTATAGTCATATTTATTTTTATTTTTAGGTACAGGTTGTACAAAACCATTTGCATCTAAATAATATAATTTTGATTTTAACCAAGCTTCACCCAAAGTTCTAGGCTTACTTCTTTCTAATTGTTTGTCACCAAAATATAAATCAAATTTACTTTTGATTTCAAAATAGTTTGCACCCTCTTTCATATTAGAAAACCAAGATTGACTTTTATGTTTTAATTCGTAACTAAAACTCTCTTTACTCTTTTTATTTTCTTGAGCAAAAACATTGATCACTAAGAGAAGTAGTACTGTCGTAATATTAAATTTCATATTTTGTTTGTGTTATCTTTCTAAGTGGCTGAATAGATTTAACGTTCTGTTAAATGAAAAAACATACCCCTCAGTATTTAAAAAGAGAGGTATGCTATTTTAAAATAAATAATTGATTTAGAAGATTAGTCCTTAATCATTTTAAAACTAGCTTTACCTTCAGCAGTTTCTATTTCAACAATATAAATTCCTTTGACTAAATTATGAGTATCAATACTACCTTTATTATTATTTAAAGGTATGTTAGCAGACTTTACAACTTGTCCAATAATTGAATACACTTTTATTAAGGCATTTTTTGAAGACGTATTTTTAATATTAAAGTTAAAAGAATCTTTAAATGGATTAGGATATACATTTACAACATTATTCGCGTCAAAAGTGCTAACTCCTAAAGTTGTAGTTGATTCCCAGAACCAGAATTCCAATACATTATTAGCATCATTTACACTCCATTCCGCTAATTCTTTATCATTTCCTCCACCACCATTTTGGTTTATTGCTTGCCCAGTGTCTCCACCATTTCTTTGCAAATTAAATAATGATGCATCATCTGTTGCTATTACTTTAAAAGTAACAGATGTTGTTGAACTAGCAATAAATCTACCATCTTCTTCAGAAAAAGATAACATTCTTCCTAAAGCATTCGTAAATGTTAAAGCATTAGGGTCTGTACCTGTTGCTTTCCATATTTGTTCATCTGCACCTGACGCTGCAGCTGTTAATGCCCATGCATCATCTCCTTTATCCTCAATGGCACCACCAGTATTAAAAACAATTTGATACCAATGATCATTGCCATCTACACCTGAGACAGCAGGGCCATACCCTATATCTCCTGGTAAAACAAAATCAAAAGGGTTGTTTTGGTCTCCTACTGTCCATTCAGCTAAGCCTTTACCATAACCACCTCCACCAACTTGGTTCATTGTTTGTGTTTCTCCAGAACGTTGAAGTTCCCAACCTGGTAAATTATCTACTAATGAAATTTTAAGAGTACTTGTACTACTTGTTGTAAATAATAGATCAGCGTTAAAGTCTAAAATAGTACCTGTTTTACAAGTAAGCGTATAATCATCAGTGGTACCTGAAATTTTCCATAGTTGAGAATCTTTGTATACTGCAGGTAAATCACTCTCCAATGCTGGTATTCCCGTTTTAACTAAAGTACCGTTTCCCATATCTTGTAGAACTCCGTTTCCGTTTCTAAATTTAATGTGGTACCAAGTGTCGTTTCCTGCTGTAGATATTGTTGGTAGAACAGAGGTTTCTTTTGGACCTACACCACCAACAACATCTGCTGCTAATCTGAAATTTAAAACAGCCTTATCTTTTCCAAGACCTGTTATCTTCACATCTAAACCATAGCCAAAGGCTACAGATTGAGCCATTGAATACGGTGAGGAATAATCTGCATACCAAGCGTGTGTCGTATCACCATCCGCTATTTCAAACCCAGCATATGTAGCGTTTGAAGTTGGGATTATTCTAAAAGGGCTCTGGTCTACCTGAGTTCTAAGAAATCCACTATAATCGTATCTCATGGTGTTTCCAAGCTTACTAGTAATCGCATAATTATCAGCAGTTCCTGATACTTTCCAAAGTTGTCCTGGTGTTTCAACTCTAGCCATTCTAGTTCCGGTATCTTGCTCAGCTCCCAAATCTTGGATAACTGCAAACTCTCCATTAGGGGGATAGACGTCATCGCTACCGCTATTTACTCCTCCATCAGCCGCAAACTGAATATAATACCACGTTTCATTTCCATCTGTAGATATTGTTGGAAATTCAGAAGTGATAACGTCTGATTCAGTTGCAGTTGATTCCCAGAACCAGAATTCCAATACATTATTAGCATCATTTACACTCCATTCCGCTAAATCTTTATCATTTCCTCCACCACCATTTTGGTTTATTGCGTGTCCAGTGTCTCCACCATTTCTTTGCAAATTAAATAATGATGCATCATCTGTTGCTATTACTTTAAAAGTAACAGATGTTGTTGAGCTAGCAATAAATCTACCATCTTCTTCAGAAAAAGATAACATTCTTCCTAAAGCATTCGTAAATGTTAAAGCATTAGGGTCTGTACCTGTTGCTTTCCAAATTTGTTCATCTGCACCTGACGCTGCAGCTGTTAATGCCCATTCTTCATCTCCTTTATCCTCAATGGCACCACCAGTATTAAAAACAATTTGATACCAATGATCATTGCCATCTACACCTGAGATAGCAGGTCCATACCCTATATCTCCTGGTAAAACAAAATCAAAAGGGTTGTTTTGGTCGCCTACTGTCCATTCAGCTAAGCCTTTACCATAACCACCTCCACCAACTTGGTTCATTGTTTGAGTTTCTCCAGAACGTTGAAGTTCCCATCCTGGTAAATTATCTACTAATGAAATTTTAAGAGTACTTGTACTACTTGTTGTAAATAATAGATCAGCGTTAAAGTCTAAAATAGTACCTGTTTTACAAGTAAGCGTATAATCATCAGTAGTCCCTGAAATTTTCCATTGTTGTGCATCTAAATCTTCTACTGGAATACCTGTTTGAAGTAAAGCACCGTCTCCCATATCTTGTAGGACACCGTTTCCGTTTCTAAATTTAATGTGGTACCAAGTGTCGTTTCCTGCTGTAGATATTGTTGGTAGAACAGAGGTTTCTTTTGGACCTACACCACCAACAACATCTGCTGCTAATCTGAAATTTAAAACAGCCTTATCTTTTCCAAGACCTGTTATCTTCACATCTAAACCATAGCCAAAGGCTACAGATTGAGCCATTGAATACGGTGAGGAATAAACTGCATACCAATCGTGTGTCGTATCACCATCCGCTATTTCAAACCCATCATATGTAGCGTTTGAAGTTGGGATTATTCTAAAAGGGCTGTAGTCTACCTGAGTTCTAAGAAATCCACTATAATCGTATCTCATGGTGTTTCCAAGCTGACTAGTAATCGCATAATTATCAGCGGTTCCTGATACTTTCCAAAGTTGTCCAGGTGTTTCAATTCTAGCCATTCTAGTTCCGGTATTTTGCTCAGCTCCCAAATCTTGGATAACTGCAAACTCTCCATTAGGGGGATAGGGGTCAGTGCTGCCGCTATTTTCTCCTCCATCAGCCGCAAACTGAATATAATACCAAGTTTCATTTCCATCTGTAGATATTGTTGGAAATTGTGCGTATGCCAGAGTGACTAGCAACATTGCAATAAATAATGTAATTTTTTTCATTGTTTTCATTGTTTTTATATTTAATTAGTTAAAAAAATATTTGTAAATTTTTACTTCTTTAAAATAATGACAACATGATGTAGCCATTATGTTTTTTCATTTAATACCTCCATCTTTTATTTATTTTAATTATTAGTTAAAAAATACCAATCTCTGATACATGTGTAAAAAACACCACTTCTCCGCTACCATTATTATGCCCATTAGTAATTGTTATCTTAAAATAGTTAGCAGTTATAGGAGTATTCAATTCTATTACTTGTTTAATAGTACTATCGCCTAAAGTAAAATCACCAAGATTTTCAAAAGTTGTACCATCAGTACTTACCTCAATGGTTATCTCTTTTGGTCTTCCATTGTATTTATTCTCTCTAGGCAAAAATGTAAAGCCTTTAATTGTTTCATCCGTATTTAGGTTAATTGTAATAGAATGTGGGTATGGTGGTTGACCACTATTCCATTGGGTATGCCAAAAAGTTTCATCGTCATCATCGATGGCGTGTTTTGCATGTCCATTATCTGCGCCTTCTCCAGAAGCTTCTTCTGATGAAAATTCAGCCACTGTCCAAGCAGATTTGTCTATTTCTTGTATATCAATGCTGTTTATGTTAATATTTGGTTTGCCGTTTTCAAATTCATATTGAAAATTTTCAAAAGAAAAGGTGCCATTGGTATGGCAAAAACGAACTCTTAGGTCGAAAGGATACTGTTTGTAATTTTGATTTATGGCATCAAGAGGCATTACAAACGAAATACTATCATTATCAATAATATTTATTGTAGACCAGCTTATTGCATTATAATTGCTATCAGAGTCACTTGTTTTAGGATCATTATATACATTTACCGCGTTTATAGGTATAGAAACATCAAACTTGCTTTTTAAATATAAATTCGTTTCATCTGCATATATTCGCAATGATTTTATTGTATGCGAAGGTATTTCGGTATAAAATTCAGATTTAGGCTCTCTATTAAATATTTGGTTATTATTTAAAATAGCAGCACTCGCTTTTGTAAGGTGCACATTCTCTGGATTGTTGGTATACTCGTGATTGCCCCAGGCCATCATAGCTATCCATCCATCAGTTACTTTATGTTGGTTATGTGGTAAGTTTAATGCATGACCAATCTCATGAATAGTGCCACCAATCCAATTTGAACTACCTTCTTGACTTCCATCTAGCCAGGTTTGCATATCAAATTTTTTGTAATCTAGCACATAACACCATTTACCAATGCCATAAAAAGGAACACCTCCTGCATTCCAACCATTATCACCTGTTCTACTTGGCATGAAAACTACCGTATGGTCACTTGTGCTTTCAGAAGGATTCTCATTAAAATATGGTTTAATCTCCTGATATGCTTTATTTCCTCCTCCTTCATAAGGATAATAATCAGCATTGTTTTGTCCATTTATAACTATTATTTTAACATTTTGTGCGTTTTTATCATCTACTAAAAGGCCAAATGTTTTCTCTCCAAAACCATTTCTGTCCATTTCTTTTTTAAACCACGCTTGAGTATGTAGAATAATTCCCGAAATCCGCTTTTGATAGTTCTCTAAAGTGTCTTTGTCAGAAGGAATAAAATAAACCACATTTAAATTGGTTGGAAAATTTGATATATAATTAGTAACCGTTGGATCTATTTCTGGGTCCGTTTTAACAACAGTATTAATGTTTTCATTACACCTCATGAATAGATATGTGAAAGAGATAAGGATTAGGTATGTAAAACGTGTTTTATTCATTATTTTGTTTCCTGATTTATTTATTTTTAAAATTATTCTATTAGTATCAATGATAATTTGGCATTATTTTTAGCTATTAAAAAAGCTTTTTTAGTTCCTATATTTATAAAAACAGCGTCTTTAATGTCTCCATCTGCCCATAAATTAGAAATGTAATTAGGTGTTATTTCAAATTGATTAGAATCTTTTCCAGAAAGTAAAGTCCCGTAACTTGCATCATTTCTTGGTGTTTCTACTTCAGCGCCATAAAGGTTTCCCAACAGTAGAATATCTTGTTTGAGATCATTATTGAAATCGTGAATTAATATTTTATTTACAGAAGATAATTGTGCTTTATTTTCAAATGGATTAAATAAGAATTTTCCATTTTCATTTGTTAGTAACGCCGAAGCAAAATAGGTCGATTTATAAGTGATTCCTGAAATTAGTTTTTCTCCATAAATTTCTTTAACACTTGCTGAGCCATAGCTATTATATGTTTTAAATTTTTCCTTAACAAAGGGCATCTGCCCAGAAGCACATGATCTTCCTCTAACTGGATAAACTATATTTTCTTGACTATAAGCCAAAACTATATCATCGGTATTATTGGCATCAAAATCATTTAAATACATATAAAAAGGAGTCTCGAAACTTGCTTTATATTTATAGTTTAATCCAAGATTTCCTGCAACAATATCTAAGTCACCATCATTATCGATATCATTTATTGCAATAGAACTCCACCAACCAACATGTTCTGATAAGCCATATTTTTTTGATTCATTCTTAAAAGTTCCCAAATTATTTTCAAATAATTCTATAGGGCCCCATTCATTCGCAACAATTAAATCATTATCCCCATCTTTGTCAATATCTCCCCAAACAGATGCAGTAACCATAGTATGCTTAACCATTTCAGGAATAGCCTTTTTTGTAACATCTATAAATTTTAATACACCATTACTAGAATTATTCTCTAATAAATAACTCTTAATAGGACGCCCATAAGAACCTGGTAAAACTCTTCCACCGACAAATAAATCGATATCTCCGTCTTTATCAAAATCGCAAGGAGACACTCGTAGCCCACTCGATAAAACATTAGGCAAAGCATTTGTGTTTTTTACAAAATTTCCTTGTCCTTTATTCTCATATAATCTATCGGTATAATATGCGTCATTAGGCTTATTTTCTGTACCTCCACTTATAACATATAAATCCTGATCACCATCATTATCTGCATCAAAGAAAACGGCACCAACATCTTCATATGTTTTATCTAAAGTAAAGACACTCTTTTTTTTAGTAAATTTTCCAGACTTATTTTGAAGATATAATGCACTTTCAGAACCTTTAGCACCACCTATAAAAAAATCTTCTAATCCATCCCCATTAACATCTGCTACTGCTAAAGCCGGCCCTAATTGAGACATTCTATGCGGCAACAATGTTTCTTTCTTAAAATCATCAAAATCATTTTCTTTATGAATAAAATTTATATTTGATTCTTCTGTGATGTCAGTAAACATCTTAGGCTTTTCATGAAACGCATTTTCAATAGAATTCTTTTCTATATAAGAAATTGTTATGGTCTGGTTTGGTTTTATGCTTTTAACAAGATGACTGGTGTTGTCATTCCAAATAACTTGAATACTATCAATTATTTGATCTTGTTTTAATCCAAAATGTATAGCATCTGCCATTGCGGATTGAAACCCTCTTGTGAATTGATTTTCAATTGTTTGGCTCGCCGATTGAGAATACACTTTTACCCTAGCGCCAATAGCATTTATATTGTTTTTATTTCCTTTTAATTTTATTTTTATAAAGTTATTCTCGTGTGAATTATTTTTATAGATATATGATATTCCAGACGAATTATTGACCACAATATCCATCGCACCATCATTATCAAAATCAGCATAAGCAGCCCCGTTTGAATTTGTAGCGTTTTGTTCTACTTCTAGTTTTTTAAAAGTTAAATTTCCATTATTAACATAAAAATAATTTTCCTTTTTTCTAGAGGGCATTTTAGAAAGTATATCATTAATATAGCTTTCAGGTTCAATATGCTTGTTTTTTATAACTTCTGCTTGTTTTTCTTTTCTATAATTTATAAAATCATTATTTCTAAAATCTCCTTTAATTCCATTAGAAATAAATAAATCTTTATGTCCATCGTTATTCATATCAAAAAAAAGCGGCGCCCAGCTCCAGTCAGTACTTGATACACCAGAAAGATTTGCTATTTCAGAAAACATAGGTGTATTTGTTTTTTTGTTCACACCCATATTTAATTGTAATGTGTTATACATATACTGATGATGCAATCCTAAATCTGTATTTTTATAGAACTTTTCAGGACGCATTCCACTCATGCTTGTTTTTTGCGAAAAATTATCCTCAGCCATCATATCAACAGCCAAAATATCTAAATAGCCATCATTATTTATATCGGCAATATCATTTCCCATTGAAAAATTAGAGATATGTTTAAAAGCCTCTAAAGAGGCTTCTCTGAATGTTCCGTTTTTATTATTTATATAAAGAAAATCTTTTTCTGAAAAATCATTTCCAACATAAACATCCGGCCAACCATCATTATTTAGATCTGAGACTGAGACGCCCAAACCATAACCAATCATATTATTAATAATTTTTGCTTGGTCTGTAACATCAATAAATTTTCCGTTGTTGTTTTTATAAAGGCGATTACCTCTATGTGTAGATTTTTTTTTGATTAAGTTTTCTAAATTATTTTCATTGTACACTTCGATGCCATGATTTATAAGAAACATATCTAAATCACCATCTTTATCATAATCAAAGAAAGTTGCTTGTGTTGTAAAATCGGGAATGTCAAGCCCATATTTTTTAGCTTGATTTTCAAAGAGCGGTATCCCACTGGCATTCCATCCTTTATTAACTAATAATTCATTTCTACGCTTATTCGCATCTTTAATTTTTCCAGATTTAGAATAATAGATATCCATTAATCCATCATTATTTATATCTACTAAAGTCACTCCAGTTCCAAAACCGTATTCTCCTCCTGAGTTAGACGTTTTTGTAACATTCCTAAATTTCATTTCACCTGTATTAAGGTACAGTGCATTGCTTTCAGTAGAATGAATAAAATAAATATCAATAAGACCATCATTATTAAAATCTGCAACAGCCACACCTCCTCCGTTATAATAATACTCATAATACAGACCATTATTATTTAGATTCTCTTTAAGCTCATTTAAAAAGAAAACACCTGTTTTCTCTGGTGGCAATACCTCAAATAAAGATTTTTGAGCTACATCTATTTTTTTCTTTTCTTTAATAGATATATCAGAATGTTCGCTACAAGCGAAGATTGAAAAAAGAATAATAGAAAATAGCACTATTTTTTTCATACAATTAAAATAATAGAACCCACCCAATATCAGGGATTAATTGAATGGGCCCTAAACAAACCAACTTAAATTATTTAATACCCTGGATTCTGAGTCAAATTAGGATTCTTATCGATTTCAAATTGAGGAATTGGAAATAGTTTACCTGCCGCAGCATTCCAATTTCGTGTTTCCCATATTTCCTTTCCGTCATCAATTAATCTTCCCTGTCTATTCATGTCTACCCTATAAATAGTCAATGTTTCTGGGTCTCCTGCTATACCCCATCTTCTTATGTCCCAAAAACGATGCTCTTCAAAAGCAAGTTCAATTCTTCTTTCATGTCTCAATTTAGAGCGTAACTCACTTTGATTCCCTGTGCTAATATCTGGCATACTAGATCTTGTTCTAATCGTGTTAATGGCATCAGTAGCCATACTTAAATCAGTTCCAGATTCGATCAATGCCTCTGCATAATTAAGATAAACCTCTGCGAGCCTTATATGAACCCAATGTTGTGCTGAAGGGTTATTATGATTTGTATCCTCCTCGATAAATTTTTTCATGTTATACCCAGTCCTTGTCCAATCTCCACTAGATGATATTGCTGCATGACCACGTGGTCTAAAATACCAGGTTACACCTTTCCATACAGAACCATCATATAAAATTGAAGCTTCAAACCTAGGATCTCTACCGGCATAAGGGTTTCTTGTATCATACCCAGAACCAGATTCAGATGGCAACATACCAGTTGCTTTCATTTCATATTGATCTATTAAGTTTTGGGTAGGATTGTTACCTCCCCATCCACTCACTTCACTGTTAGACATAGGTGTGTTAAATAAATTTCCCCAATGAATTTTATCTGGATCCTTAAATTGTGTATCAAAAATTACTTCAGAAGTAAAATCATTTAAAAATATACCTTGGTAATCACTGTCAAGAGATTTTGAAGTATTATCTAAAACTTGTTTAGAAGCACTAGCAGATTCAGCATATTTACCTTCATATAATAATACTCTCCCTTTCATTGCCATAGCTGCATCCCAACTACCTCTAGTTGTACCTGCAGTCTCTGCATTTTCAAAATACCCAGCAGCAGTATCGAATTCAGAAATTACAAAATCCAATGTTTCATCTTTTGTATTTCTACTTACTAATAAATCGTCTGTTAACTCTTGAGGAACTGATATAATAGGTACCCCTCCAAAAGTTTTTAATAATAAAGCATAATAATAAGCTCTTAAAAAGTGTGCTTCACCTTTTAATCTATTATTAACAACATCAATACCTTCTAAACCATCATAATTTTCAATAAAATTATTAAGTCTTCTTATTTGAAAGTAAGCGTCAATCCATAAACTGTTATAAGGAGATTTGGCCGAAGTTATATTTGCAGTATTAAATAATGTATTAGAAGTTGGCCATGTATATGAATTTTCTGCATCATCTGTTGCAGCACTTAACATATAAAATTGACCTGGTGCATAAAATCCATTAGGGGTCCCTTTATAAATCTCATTTAAATATGTTTCTGCAAATGCAGGATCTGTAAAAACCACATCTGAAGAAATTGCTCCTTGTGGATCTAAATCTATTGCATCACTACTACAAGAAAATTGTAGAAATGAAAGTGCAACTAGGAAAAATAATGTTTGTATTTTTTTCATAATTAATATCTTTAAAATGTTACGTTAATACCTAAAGTCATAATCTTTTGTTGTGGATAAAACCAACCTCTTTGGTTAGGGTTTTCAGGATCTAAGTTTTTGATTTTTGACCATGTTGCTAGATTTCTCCCATTTAAATAAACTCTTAATCTATCTAGCCCTAATTTAGCTGTGAGTTTCTCAGGAAGTGTATACCCAATTTCTACGTTTTTAAGACGCATGTAATCACCTGGAACGATCCAATATGAAGAAGTACGCTCATTTACGGCATTGCCTGACAATGTTAGCCTAGGGTAACTAGCATCTATATTAATTACATCACCATCAGCACCTATTTGTGCACGATTTAAATGCTCGTCAAAGACTTTACCTCCATTAAAAAATGCCCATGATGCTTCCTGAGACAAGTACATGTCAAAATTTGCAGCACCTTGAAGCAACGTTGAAAAATCAAATTGTTTATAATTAAATCCAAGATTTAGACCATAGGTGATTTCTGGCACATTTCCCTTACCTATAATCGTTCTATCATCACCATTAATAACTCCATCACCATTAATGTCAGCATATTTGATATCTCCCGGCTTAGGGTTTTGAGTTTGGTATATTCCCTCTGGTGCACTATCATTTAAATCATCTATTTCTTGCTGAGTTAAAAACAAACCTTCAGCGATGTAACCAATGCGAGATCCTGCTTGTATTTGTCTTCCAGTAAGTCTTCTCAATGGATCAATATCTTGAGGTTCTGCAATATCTATTATCTCATTTTTTGCATAACCAAAATTAAAATTGACATAATAATCTAATTCTTTAATTTTGTTTTTATGATTTAAAACAATTTCAATTCCTTTATTGTCTACAACTCCTATGTTTTCAGCGGGTAATATAGCCCCGAAAGTATTTGGTACTTGTAGTGATCTTGTGGTTAGAATATCTGATGTTCGCTTAGAGTAAACATCCGCTTCTAGTGTGAATAAATTATTCCACAAACCTAATTCCAATCCAATATTATATGTTTTAGCTTTTTCCCATGTCGTATTAGCATCTGCTAAACCACTGCTTCCTATTGATTGAGAAACACTACTATTGTCTATAAATGCACTGCCAAATCCAAAGAATTCTAAGTATCTAAATCCACCTATTCCTGCGTCGCTACCTAACTCACCATAAGAGGCTCTAATTTTAAGGTTATTAATAACGGTTGAGTTATTTAAAAAATCTTCTTCAGAAATTCTCCAGGCGGTTGAAACAGATGGAAAGAAGCCATATCTAGCACCTTTGCTGAATTTGTAAGAACCATCGTACCTGCCGTTAAATTCTAATAGATATTTATTGTTATATGAATAATTAATCCTAGTTGCATATCCTAAAATACCAGTTTCTGAAGTCCCATTTGAACTAGATCTAGTTTCTGCATCACCTGCGATAAAAAAGTCAACAGAAGTTCCTAAAAGATTACTTATCGCCGCATTTATGTAATTATCTTGAGTTATTGTTTTTGAATATATAAATTTTGCTCCAAACTCATGCTTTTCTAAAACCTTATCATAGCTCAAAATTGCCTCTGTAACTAATTTATATCCTTGACTTTGAGATTCAGATAAACTAGCTGACTCTCCACGAGCACTAGGAGTGCTTAAAGAAAACTCATCTACTCCATCGAATGTTGTATAATTACTGGGTACAGAAAAGGATTTGTTTCTGAAGGTAGCTCTATCATAAGCAACTTGAGTCGTTAATTTTAATCCCTCTAAAAACGGAAGCTTTATATGTAATGCTATCTTAGATTGAAAATCAAAATTTTGAGTATTATTATATCCTACATTATTTATTTTTGGTTCCAAGCTATAACTAGAATAACCTCCATTAGAATATTGATTTACTTCGGTTGGTGGAGTTCTCATTATATTTGAGAACAAAGTACTTGCAGCAATCCCTGGTTTATTTCTAGTTTCTAGATTACCACTAAAATCTGTAGACACACTTATGCTATTATTTAACTCAATATCAAGATTTGTTCTAAAATTGAGTCGGTCAAAATTATTATTAGCATATAATGCATCTTGATATAAATAACCTAATGAAGTAAAGTATTTAATTTTATTATTTTCATTACTACCGCTTGCTGATATATCAATTGAATGCATAGCAGAACTATTGGCTAATGTTTCTCCTATCCAATCTGTATTGGGGTGTGTGTCTGGGCTTGATCCATCTCTAAACTTTTGCAAGTCTTCTGGAGTGTAACTTTCTGGAACACCATCATTTACATTCGCTTCATTTAATAGAGTAGCGTAATTAAACGAATCTAAAAAATTAGGCATTCGAGTAGGTGTTTGTAATCCAGAATATACATTTACATTTAATTTTGTTTTACCCTTACCTCTTTTGGTAGTGACTAAAACTACCCCATTACTAGCACGCATACCATAAATTGCTGCTGCTGCTGCATCTTTTAATACAGTTATACTTTCAATATCATTGACATTAATATTATTTAATGCTCTTGGTATACCATCTACTAATATTAATGGTGCGCTTGAATTTAAAGAACTAAGTCCTCTAATTCTAATAGTTGAAATATCACTTCCTGGCTCTCCTGAACTTTGAATTGTTGTCACACCTGCCAATCTACCAGATAATGCACTACTCACATTTCCTGTGCTGTTCTTTACCATATCCTCTGACTTTATAGTGACAACTGATCCAGTAAGATTTACTTTTTTCTGGGCACCATAACCAACAATTATAATTTCATCTAATAAAGCTGTGCTTTGAACCAACTGAATAGTGAAATTGTTCTCTGCAGTGATTACTACTTCTAAATCATTATACCCTAAAGAAGTAATTACTAAAACATCTCCCTCCTTGGCACTCAATTTGAATTTTCCATCAAAATCAGAAGAAGCACCAATTGCAGTGTTCTTAATAATCACAGAAGCAGAAATTACTGGGTCTCCTGTTTCGGAGTCTGTAATTGTGCCTGTAATTTCTTTTCCTTGTCCATAGGATATACCCACAAATAGGAAAAATAAAAATAGAATTGTAAAATTTCTCATTTGTTTTTATTTTAAATTAATTATTAATTTTATTAAACTTTATCATACCTTTTAATCTAGACTAGATTAAAAGGTATCCTTCATCCAATTATATGGTTTACGTTTTACCCATCTACCTCTTGTGAAATCTGGAAAATCTTGCGGAGTGCCATTGTTTTCTATTGATAGTTCGGATAATGGGGTAATTGCACTCCATGCAGCTGCATCATAAACATCCATAGGAGGCGCTATATTTTGTTTGGCAGATTCTACAAAGGCATTCATAATAAAGAAATCAATACCACCATGTCCTGCTTCTGCAGCAACATCTCCATATTTTTTCCATAAAGGGTGGTCATATTTTTCAAACCACGCATCCATTGCTTCCCAGCCATGCCCTTCGGTTATTCCTTCTATATGCATCCGTTGGGTATGGTGGTCAAAATCTGCTAATCCATTTACCCCTTGTACTTTAAAACCTAAAGAGTATGGATGTGGTGTATTTACATTATGAGTAATTATTATAGTTTCTCCATTCGAAGTTTCTATGGTTGAGGTTATAATATCACCTTGTTTCCATTTAAGTTTTGCATTAGGATGATTTTCGCCGCCATTATCAACAATGTATTTGTTTAAACCGATGGCTTTAGTAGCGTGTGATGTTAATGATAAAAAACGGTTACCTCTATTTACATCTGCCATAACAGCTATTGGACCTAAACCATGAGTCGGGTATACATCCGCGTTTCTCAATAAAGAATGTTGTGTTCTCCATACAGACTCAGAGATACCATTGCTTCCAAATTCAACTCCTTTCCCATAAGCTGTTTTACCGTCATTAAGTTTCACATGCCTTAAATCATGCTGATATCCACCTGTAAAATGTAATAACTCTCCAAATACATTTTGTTTTACCATGTTTAATACAGCCAAAACATCCCGTCTATAATTTACGTTCTCCAAAATCATTAAATGTGAGCCAGTTGTTTCATGCGTATTTACTAAATCCCAACATTCCTCTAATGTGTTTGCGGCTGACACTTCCAAGCCAGTATACTTTTTTGCTTTCATTGAGTCTACCGCCATACGGGTATGCCATAACCACGGTGTAGATATAACTACTGCATCTATGCTTTTTAATGCTAAAAGGTTTCTATAGTCAAAGTCACTATTACCAAATATTTGTGGTTTCTTTTTACCTGCTTTACTTATAAGGTCTAATGCAATATTTATTCTATTTGCATCTATGTCGCAGATAGCAAAAACATTAACATCACTTCTCTTTAGTAAGTTATTCAAATGATTTGTTCCTCTTAAACCAACACCTATTAAAGCTATATTTAACTTTTTTCCAGGAATACTATTTGTTATTCCAAATGTTAAGTTTGGAACCATCGCTATCCCACCCCCTGCAATCATTGATTTTTTTATAAAATTTCGTCTTGAACTCATGTATATGTTTTGATTAAAGAAGCCTTAAATATTAAAGTTTTAACAAAAATGGCATATACATCTTGTAATAATGTTGACATTTTAATCACTTTAGAGGGTTATTTTGTATAAAAAAACTATATGATTATTTTTTACTCCTTTTTGATTAATTTACCCTCATCATGTCAATTATTTATAAAACTATAGATTGACAGTACTAAATTTTAGTAATATCTTTACCTAATGAGTGTTATACTATTTAAAAAACTTTTTAAACGGTTGCTTAAAAAAATATATACCTTAATAAAAGTCACTTTTTAAAAACCAAACCAAAATAATGCGCACAATTAGAACCTATCTTTTATTAAGTTTTGTTTTATTGAGCTCTTCTTTTTTGAATGGACAAAATCACACAAACTTTAGGCAAATATCTCCAACCCTTAATAATAAAAATGTAAGAGTCTTTAAAACGACTGATGATCAATTAGGGAATATCTGGATGATTTCTGGAAATGGGATTTTAGTCTATGATGGTTATAATTATAAATTAATTAAAAGTGAAGTCATTTTCCCTAACTTGAAACCAAATGATTTCATAAGAGATATTATTACTGATTACAATAAGGACATTTGGATGACAACTGCTTTTGGGCTAATATCAAAATACGATGTATCAAAAGGACAATTTGAAGATATTTCATTATTAGTAAAAGGTAATGTTAAGAAAATTATTTCTCAAGAAGAGAGTATTTGGTTGGCTTCAGAAGAAGGTACCATATACCAGTACAAAAATTCAAAAATAGATAGTATTACAACAATTTATAATAAAAAAACACCTCTCAAAAATATTATTGACCTGAACTTAGCCAACCCCTATGAATTATTTATAAGCACTAGTGAAGGAAAGATTTTTAATTACTCTATTAAAACAAATTTAATCAACGAGTTAATAGGTCCTTTTACTGATTATCCAGGTAATTTATTTCTGGCAACAGATACAAATAATAAACTTTGGATAGGTACAGCAACCTTTGGTCTTTTTGTTTACGATATACTGCGTAAAGAATTTATTCAAGATCAGCTTTTTAAGAGTAGAAAGTTTAATATTAATAAAGAAATGTTCTTAACATTATTTTGTGATAGCAATGGAGATATGTGGGGCGGTACAGATGGTGGTGGTTTGTATAAAGTAAACACTAATAGTGGAGAGATTCAATTATATAACCAACAAGATTCTAACGAATTTTCTTTAGGCAGTAATACAATTTTAAACGTTAACGAAGATGGTCATAACAACATATGGGTAACTACAAATTATGGCAAACTTAATGTGCTCCCAAGTGCGAATAGTAATATAAGATATCACGAAGGATCGGCAAATAATTCTCCACTTAGAATTTTAAGTATCTATAAAAGTTCTATGGGAGATATATGGGCAGGAACGGATGGCTCTGGGTTAACAAAGATCAGTTACAAGCAAGATGGTACTACTAATGAGATCCAATATTTTAATACTATTAATTTTAATAAAGGTTTTTACGTACAATCTATAACCGAAGATAATGAATCAAATATATGGTTTGGAACATACAAGAATGGGTTATTTTTTCACAATACAAAAAAAGGCACTTTCAAAAAAATACCTATTTTAAATTCAAAAAACCATGAAGCTAGTGATATAAGTACTGTTTTTAAAGATTCTAAAGGACGTATTTGGGTTGGATCTAATATTTCTATAAATATTTATTCTTCAGAATTAAATTTGATCGCTTCTTTTGAAAATAATTCAAACGGCTTAACGGGTTATATTCCTGAAAGTTTTATTGAAGATCACTCTGGAGCTATTTGGGTTGGGATCTATCAAGGAGGATTATTTAACTTTAATGAAAATAAGATAGACATAAAAAACTCAACATTCACAAATCATTCATATTACAATAATAAAGACTATACATCGAAAGGCGTAACATATATGTCTCTTGGAGATACAAATGAGTTATGGTTAATAAGTAACAAAGGCAAACTTTTAAAATTTAATACTAAAAACAAATCATACAGTACTTTTGAACACATAGAATCTATTAATGAAAAGAAATTTTACTCTGTCATCGCAGAAGACAGTGATAACTTATGGCTTAGTTCATTAAATAATGGAATTTCCAATCTAAATATCAAGAATTCCAATTTAAAGACCTACTATAGCAAAGATGGCCTTCAGGATAATGCCTTTTTATCCAGAAGTGCTTTTAAAGATAAACAAGGAATTTTATATTTTGGTGGTATTAAAGGCTTTAATTTTTTTAATCCAAAACTATTAAATAAAAAAATATCGTATCCTTTACTGCATATTAATTCTATAGATATTCTTAACCAACCAGCAGACTCCTTAATTTTTTCGCAAATAACTTCAGGTATACATAATGTTGAGTCATTAAAATTAAAATATAATCAATCTTCTTTTTCATTTAGATTTTCTGCGATTGATAATATTCTAGATCCAAAATATTACTATGCCTATAGATTAAAGGGGTTTGACGATAATTGGGTTGATAATCAACCTGAACGAATTGCAACATATACAAATATTCCTTCTGGTAATTATAATTTTGAAGTTAAAGCAGGTTCGGGAAAAGGTGTTTGGGATATTCCAACAAAATCAATCGCTATTCAAATAGAGTATCCTTTTTGGAATAAATACCCAGCATACATTATTTATTTATGCTTACTTAGTTTATTTACACTTGGAGTAAAGCGATGGTATTCATTAAGAAAAAAATTGCTTTTAGAAAAAATAAGTCATAAAAATGAGAATGAGCTAAATGAAGTAAAAATGAATTTCTTCGCAAAAATGTCTCATGAGATTCAGACTCCAATAACGTTAATTTTGGGGCCAATTGAAGATATGTACGAACTTGCAGGGAAAAACGGAAACTTACTGCTTAAACAGCGTCTAAATATTATATCAAACAACGCTAAACGTCTTTCCAAAATAGCTCGAGAATTGACATTGGTCAGAGATAAAGAATTAAAAACATTAAGACTAAATGTGACTAAAAATAATTTATTTAAAAATATAGAAGATATTACTTTATCATTTAAAGAATTAGCTAGAAAAAAGAAAATTGATTTTGCAATAAACTGCCCAGAAAACCTATCAGATGTTTGGTACGATAAAGAAAAAATTGAACACATAGTTTACAATTTACTTTCTAATGCATTTAAATTTACTCCTCAAGAAGGTAACATTCAATTAATTATTAACCCTACTAATTCAAAGAGACAAATAAAATTATCAGTAATCGATTCTGGTTCGGGTATTCCAAAAGAAGAATTAGAAGCAATTTTTGAATTATTTTACCAGACAAATAGTGGTAGAAAAATTCAAGGATCTGGCATTGGATTAGCTCTTACAAAGGAGCTAATAGATTTACATAGAGGAAGAATTAAAGTGAGCTCAAAATATTTAGAAGGTACTATTTTTACAATTAAATTGCCAATTTCTGAAGATTCATATCAGGATTCTGAAAAAATTATAACTGACGATTTAGAAAAAACATCAACAGTTTTAGAAGTTGAAAATTTAAAAGAAAATTTAAAAGAAAACCAAGAATTAAATCAATACAAAAAAACCATTTTAATTGTCGAAGACAATTATGATCTACAAATATTTTTAAAAGAACTTTTAGAGAAGCAGTATAATATTATACTAGCTGAAAATGGGGAAGAGGGTTATCATTATGCAAAAAGTAATTTCCCAGATCTCATATTAAGCGATATTATGATGCCTAAACTTGATGGTATTGAAATGTGTAATAAATTACAAAAGGATCAATTAACAATGCATATTCCTGTAATACTACTTACGGCAAAAAACTCTACAAATGCAAAAATATCTGGACTTATATCTGGAGCCATAGAGTACATTAATAAACCTTTTAATACAAAAGAATTACTATTGAAGATTAACAATATTATCATATCAAAAGAACATATAATTTCAAAATATCGCAAAGAATTAATTAGTAGTCCAGAAATTAAATTAAATCAAACTCTAGATGAAGTTTTTCTTGAAAATTTAACATCTATTATAAATTCAAAGTTATTTGAAGGCAATTTAAAAATTGAAACGATTGCAGACTCCTTAAACATGAGTTATTCAAGTCTTTATAGAAAATGCCTATCATTAACTGGACAAACATTGGTGGATTTTGTGCGCTTAATGCGTTTAAGAAAAGGAGCTATTTTAATATCTAAATATGGCCACACAATTTCTGAAGTTGCATTTATGGTTGGTTTTAATGACCCAAAATATTTTTCAAAATGCTTTAAAAAGCTGTACGGTAAAAATCCAAAAGACTTTTTGAATGAAGCAAGAGAAACTGGGATTGATGAATATCTAAAAAAGCATAATCTAGACAAAATAGATTAGTTAATAAAACTTCTATATTAACTATTATCACGAAATCAAAGATAAGAATGTGAGATGGTTTAATTATTTTTTTTTCTTATTAAAGAATTTATTTTATAACATTTAATTCTCTTCCTACTTTAACAAAAGCTTCAATAGCTTTTTCAATATGATTAATTTGATGCGCAGCAGATAGTTGAACTCTAATTCTTGCCTTTCCTTTTGGCACTACTGGAAAGAAAAAACCAATTACATAGATACCTTCTTCCAAAAGTTTTTTTGCAAATACTTGCGCTAATTTATTATCGTATAACATAATAGGAACAATAGGATGTATCCCATGTACGATGTCAAATCCTGCCAGTGTCATTTTAGTGCGAAAGTGGGTTGTGTTTTCTTCAAGTTTATCTCTTAAAGATGTAGAATTTGAAATTATATCTAACACTTTTAGTGTAGCTCCAACGATTGAAGGTGCTAATGTGTTAGAAAATAAATATGGTCGTGAATACTGCCTTAAAATATCAACTATTTCTTTTCTAGCAGCAGTAAAACCTCCAGATGCTCCTCCTAAAGCCTTCCCATAGGTACCAGTGATAATATCTACTCGTTCTATAACATTATGATATTCGTGAACACCTCTTCCAGTTTTACCTATAAAACCAGTAGAATGACATTCGTCTATCATTACTAAAGCATCGTATTTATCTGCTAAATCACATATTTTGTCTAATTGTGCAATTGTTCCATCCATTGAAAATGAACCATCAGTCACGATTAATTTTCTTCTTGAAGAAGAAGCCTCTTTTAATTGCTCCTCAAGATCACTCATGTCATTATGTTTGTATCTATATCGTTTAGCTTTGCAGAGCCTAATACCGTCGATAATAGAGGCGTGATTTAGTGTATCAGAAATAATAGCATCCTCGAAAGAAAGCAGTGGTTCAAAAAGTCCGCCGTTTGCATCAAAAGCTGCGGCATATAATATGCAATCTTCCATTCCTAAAAATTGCGCTGTTTTTTGCTCTAATTCCTTATGAATATCTTGCGTTCCACAAATAAATCTTACTGATGAAAGCCCAAAACCGTGTGTTTTAATAGCTTCTATACCTGCAGCAATAACTTCAGGACTTGCAGAAAGTCCTAAATAATTATTGGCGCAAAAATTCAAAACGTTCCTTTGAGATGTAGTATTTATTTCTGCTCCTTGTTTTGATATAATAACCCTTTCTATTTTATAAAGGCCATTAGATTTAATAGCGGCTATTTCTGCTTGTAAATCGTGTTTTATTGTTCCATACATAATTTATATTATTTGTTTTATATAATCAGATTTAAGGTCTAAGTTTTTAATCATATCATTAGTCATCGATTCTAAATTATAATTAGCCTTCCAATTCCAATCATTTCGAGTATGAGAATCATCGATACTATTCGGCCAAGAATCGGCAATATTTTCTCTAAAGTCTGGCTTGTAAGTGATTTGAAATTTAGGAATTTTTCTTTGAATAGATTTGGCTTGTTGTGCTGGACTAAAACTCATTCCTGCTATATTATATGAGGTTCTGATAATAATATTTTCCGAAGGTGCCTCCATAATTTCAATGGTTGCTCTAATTGCATCATCCATATAAATCATAGGCAATACCATTGAGGCTGATAAAAAACATTCAAAAGGTTTATTGTTAATAGCTTTATGATAAATGTCAATAGCATAATCTGTGGTTCCTCCACCTGGTAACGATTGGTAACCTATAACACCAGGGTATCTAATAGAACGCACATCTAAACCATATTTTTCAAAATAATAGTTAGACCAATTTTCTCCAGCTACTTTACTCATGCCATATACTGTGGTAGGTCTTAAAAAGTAGTCTTGAGGCGTTTGGTCTTTTGGAGCATTATTACCATAAACAGCGATTGAGCTTGGGTAAAATACTTTTTTAACATTACAAAGCCTAGAAGCTTCTAAAACATTAAAAAAAGTTTTCATATTAATGTCCCAAGTAGCTAATGGTTTTTTTTCTCCGTTGGCAGATAATATTGCTGCCATATGATATATTTGGGTGACTGAATACTTTAAAATTATAGCTGTAATTCTTTCAAAATCGGTAGCATCAAGAATTTCGAAACGACCATCGAATGTTATATTCGGTTTTAAATCTGAAGCGATAATATTATCGATGCCAAATTTTTCTTGTAACTTCTTTGTTAAAACAGATCCCAGTTGCCCATGAGCACCGGTTATTAAAATTATTTCTGCCATAGTATTATAGGTTATTTAAAAAACAAATTTATATATAGAGCATCTTTAGAATGGCCCTTTTTTAATTCCCAATTTCACGTAAATATTTTTTACACTTTCTTGATAAACATATACTTGAATAACTATTAGGAATAGTAATAAAAGTATATTCTGTTGTTTCATACAATTAGATAGCTAAAATTAAAAGCATTATGATTTCTAAAACGTAATACATTTATTTAATTAAACTTTTTAGTCTGTAAACTGCCTGTTCTGCGGTAATGTCACGTTGTGGAGAACCAAACATTTCGTAACCTACCATAAATTTCTTCACAGTAGCACTTCTTAATAATGGTGGGTAAAAACTCATGTGCCAATGCCAATGCGCATTGGTTTCTCCGTTTGTTGGAGATTGATGAATTCCACTAGAATAAGGAAACGAACATTCAAATAATTTGTCGTACGCCTTTGTGATTTTTGAGATTGCGTCTGCAAAACCTAAACTTTCTTGTTCAGAAATAGTAGTAATATTAGCATGTTGTTGCTTCGGAATGATCATGGTTTCAAAAGGCCAAATAGCCCAAAATGGTGTTAGAACAACAAAATCATCATTTTGGTAAATTATCCGCTCATCGGTTTCTAATTCTTGCTTTAGATAATCGCCTAACAAACTACTTTTGTTTTTATTAAAGTAATCATGTTGCTGCTTATCTTTTTTATAAGCTTCATTTGGTAGTGTAGATTCACCCCATATTTGACCATGTGGATGTGGATTACTGCAACCCATAACGGCACCTTTATTTTCAAAAATCTGAACATAATTAATCATGTCGTTATTACCTAACTTGGTATATTCTTTCTGCCAAGTATGAACGATTTTATTTATGTCTTCAAGAGCCATGTCTGCTAAACTTTTAGAGTGATCTGGACTAAAACAAACCACTTTACAAATGCCTTGCTCACTTTCAGCTTTAAACAAGCCTTCGTTTATAGAAAACTTTGGTGATTTAGTCTGCAAGGCAGCAAAATCGTTTGTAAATACAAACACATCTTTGTATTTAGGATTCTCTTCTCCATTAATTCTCGTATTTCCAGCACATAAATAACAATTTGGATCGTGAGAAGGACGCTCCTCATTGGAAATAGCTTCGTTCTGTCCTTGCCATGGTCGTTTTGCTCTATGTGGCGAAACTAAAACCCATTCTCCAGTAAGAATATTAAAGCGTTTATGCGAAAAATCTTGTAAATCTGTGTTCATTTTATGTCTATTATATTATTTAACCAATAGTGTACCTTGAGATAATTTCACACTATATACAGAGCAATCTTTTTCAAATCTTTTTTTAAATTTTTTAGCCGTATCTTTTTTAAACGTTTTGAATTCGTCTTTTTTTAGCAAAATAATGGCACAGCCACCAAAGCCTCCTCCCATCATTCTGGCTCCTAAAATATTTGGATTTTTTTTTGCGCTATCGACTAAAAAGTCTAACTCTTTACAACTTACTTTAAATTTAGTACTTAAGCCTTCGTGTGATTGGTATAGTAAATTTCCGAGGGCATCGATGTTATCTTTCTTAATAGCTTCAGAAAACTGTTTTACACGGTTATTCTCATTAATGACATACAATGCTTTTTGATAATCTTCGTCTGTAATATCTGTTTTAATTCTGTTAAGATCTTCTTTTGATGCATCTCTCAATGCCGCAACATTTAATAATTTCGATACTTTTTCGCACACTTCACGTCTATCATTATAGGCGCTTTCAGACAAATCGTGCTTTACATTACTATTAATAAGCATCAATTTGTAGTCTTTAAAATTTATTTTATAAGGTTGAGATTCAACCGTCCTACAATCTAATAAAAGTGCGCTTTTTTTAACACCAAACATACTTGCATATTGATCCATGATGCCGCATTTTACACCAGCGAAATTATGTTCGGCTTTTTGAGATACTAAAATCATTTCGTTTTTAGTTAAACCTAAATCGAATAATTCATTCAGTCCAAAAACAAAACTATTCTCTAAAGCTGCAGATGAAGACATGCCTGCACCACCAGGAATATTACCGGCAAAAAGGCTATTAAAATTACCAACTTGCTTACCGATTTTTTGTAGTTCTGCAACAACACCAAGAACATAATTTCTCCAACCACCACCTTCGAGAGGTTTTAAGTTTTCTATTTTGAACTCATATAGTTCTTCTTTATTAAAAGCATAGACATTACTGGTGTTAGAATTGCTTTTGCTTATGGCAAGCGCGATACCTTTGTTAATAGCTGCCGGAAATGCAAACCCATCATTATAATCGGTATGTTCTCCAATAAGGTTAATTCTGCCTGGTGAAAACACTAATAAAGGCTTCGCTTTAAAATGTGTTTTAAAACTCTTTTTTACCGTTTTTATTAATTTTTTATTCATAACAATTATGCAAAATAAATATAGACACCTATTACAATAATACAGATAGCAATACCTACTTGTTTTACATACTTCCAAGGTGTAATATCAACTTGTTTTGTGTACTCTTGTACATAAGCCTCTTCTCTTGGTTTGAAGTAGCCAATGATTAACATTATCAAGATATTTAGAACAAATAGAATAGCCATAATGTCCAAGAAATGTGGATAAGCTTGCGCTTTTACCAATGCTAAGCCAGCTTCATCTGTTATGCCTGAAACCTTTGCGTTTTCTAATGCTTTATTAATAAAGTGAGGCTGCATAAAAAACTGACTCACTATATACAGTAAGCAACCAGAAACTAAGCCGATTTTTGCTGCTATTGCAGGCACACGTTTAGTAAAATAACCCACAATAATTATCGTTAAAATAGGAATACTGTATATTCCATTTATTTCTTGCAGATATGCAAACAAGCTGCCTGCATTTGCAATTAGTGGAGCAATAAACATAGCTGCAATTGCTAAAATGACACCAAACGTTTTTCCGTATTTTACAATCGTTTTTTCGTTAGCGTCTTTATTTATATGTTGCTTGTAAATATCAAGACCAAACAAAGTAACAGAACTATTTAAAACACTATTAAAAGAACTTAAAATGGCACCAAATAAAACCGCTGCAAAAAAGCCAACCCAGGCAGTAGGTAATACTTTTTTAACTAACATTGGATACGCACTATCTGCACTTTCTAGATTACCTTCAAAAATATGATAGGCAATTAAGCCTGGTAAAACTACAATTAATGGTCCTAATATTTTTATAAATGATGCTAATAGTAATCCTTTTTGACCTTCTTTTAAATCTTTTGCACCAAGTGCTCTTTGTATAATTTGCTGGTTGGTTCCCCAATAAAATAATTGTACCAGCATCATCCCAGTAAAAATGGTATAAAATGGTACAGGATCTGTTGGTCCTCCCATTGACTTAAACTTGTCAGGATTTTCAGTAGTTAATGTTGAAAGTCCATCTAAAAGACTCCCATCACCAATCATTATTAAACCAAAAATTGGAATTAAAATTCCGCCAATTAATAAACCAATCGCATTAATAGAATCTGAAACTGCGACCGCTTTTAAGCCTCCAAAAACAGCATATATAGAACCAATAATTCCTATTCCCCAAACACATATCCAAATAGATTGCGTGTGTGTTACGCCTAATAATTCTGGCACGTCAAACATGCCACTTATAGCTAAAGAGCCTGAATATAAAATTACGGGAAGTAAAACTACAACGTAACCTGTTAGAAATAAGCCTGAGGTTAATGTTTTAGTAGTTACATCAAAACGCTTTGCTAAAAAACCAGGCACTGTGGTTAAGCCACCTTTTAAATATCTTGGTAATAAAAATATTGCCGTAACAACCATAGCAATTGCAGCAAGAGTTTCCCATACCATTACAGACAATCCGCTTTGGTATGCTGCACCATTTAATCCCACAATTTGTTCTGTAGATAAGTTGGTTAATAATAATGAACCAGCAATAACACCAGCTGTTAAGCTACGACCACCAAGGAAGTAACCATCTGATGAAGAATCTTCTGTGTTTTTTGTTTTGTAATAGGATATTATAGCGACTAAAGCTGTAAAACCAATAAATGTTAAGAATTGCATAGTTTTTTGATTCGTTAGTTAGTGTTTATTTTACTGTTTCTGGTTTCTATAACCATTAACCATTTCATACTATAAGTTTCATTTGGTTGCAGCGTTTGTAAACCAATTTTATTGTTAAAATTATCTACAGCTCCTGTCATAGGCTCAATTGCAATAACATTACGAACTTCAGGTGTGTAGAGTTGTAAGAAATTTTCTTTTGAGGTAGACGCTATATTGAAACTATATTCAGGTGTTAAGAAATCAATTTCATTTGTTTTTAGCGGATAACAGTCGTCTAATGTTACGGCCTTTAATTGAAAAGGCATTTCTATATTTAAGTCAGTTGTACCAGAAATAATTTGTTGGTTATCAAATACGTATTTTTTGTTACTTCTAAAACTTAAAGTACTATTATACAGGTTTTTGCTGTAAAAGTAAGGATGCCATCCTAAGCTAAAAGGAAAGGGTTTTTCATCTTTATTGATAATATTAACTGATACTATAATTCCTTTTTTATTTAGTGTATAAATTAACTCAATATTGAATTTAAACGGAAATCCTTGATGTTTTCCATAGTCTTTATATTGTAAAGTGACTGAAGCATCATTTAATGTTAATGCCTTTTTTGCACAAGCAAAGGTCTTGTTATAAACTAAACCATGTAAAGCATTGTTTTTATCAACTTCGTTGCAATTTAGGGTGTATTTTGAATTATTAAATTTGTATTTGCCATCCTTAATTCGGTTAACGAATGGAAACAGAATAGATGAAGCATAATTATTTTCATATGTTGAAGCATCAAAATCTGCCAGAACTTGAGTATCTTCAAATACAAGATTACTCAATCTTCCTCCTTGATTTAAAGATATTTGTGCTTTAGAGGCACCATCAGAACTTGTTAATTCGATATAGTGCAAACCTTGTGTTTCTATTTCTTTGAGTGTGTACAAACTGTTATAAAGATTTTCTAATAATAAGACTATTTGGGTTTTCAATTTGGGCAAATTCATTATTCAAAATCATTTCTGCTAATCGTTGCCCCATAAGGTTAAAATTTGTAGATATAGTTGTAATTCCTCCTTCAACTATTTCCTTTAAAAGTGTATCATTATAAGAAATGATTCCGATATCCTGAACAAGTGTTAACTGCTCTTCTTTTATTTGTTTTATGATTCGAATTAAATTCTTATCATCTAATAAGATGTATAACTCTCCTTTAGATAACGCCCTATCTTTTAAAGTATCAATAATTTCACTTTGAATATTATTATGTTTGCAAAACAAGTTAAAGCCGTCTAAAATCCCTTTCGGTTGGCGCTCTTCAGTATAAAGTAAAATTACTTTTTTATAGTTTTTTATTTGCTTTAGTCCGGCTTGTAAACCTTGGTAGATATCTTTCTTAAAGTTTTGATGAATAGAAGGGTAGGCCATTAGCTCTAAATGCATTTGGTCTAAAATATAAACTTTATCATTTGGCAGTCTACTAATCACATTTTCCGTTCCTTTAATGTTGGCAGGCATAATGATATAATAACTATAGTCGCCTGCATTGTCATTTATTAATTTACTAAAAACATCAGTATTAAAATGATGGAAAAATATATCTACCTGCACATTATCTCCCATACCAGTTAAAAAAGAATTGTAAAGATCTTCCTTAAAAGAATTTAGCTCATCAAACAGTAAAAATATTTTCTGATTAACCTTAATATCTTCGCTTGTAACATAATAACCTTTACCGACAATAGACTGGACAATGCCGCGCGTTTTTAATTCATTAAACGCTGCAACTACAGTGTCTCTAGAAAGAGAGTGTTGGTTTTTTATGCTATTTAAAGAGGGCAATTTGTCGCCTTTTTTTAGCGCACCTTTAATTATAGCATCTTCAATAGATGCTATAATTTGCTTGTACTTAGGTATACCAGATTTATCTTTTAGCATTACTATTTTCATGGTACAAATATAGAATAAAAATCTAACTAAACAAACTAGTAGGTTCTAGTATGGTTTTGTGTAATTTTTTATCTATTTTTGAAAACAATTATGAAAACAATTATGAAAAAAATAATAGTGACGGGCGGATGTGGATATATCGGTTCACACACAGCCATAGAATTAATAGAGAACGATTTCGAGGTTGTTATTTTTGATGACTTGTCTAATTCATCAGAAAAAACCCTTGAGCGAATTGAAAAAATTACTGGAGTAAGACCGATTTTTGAAAAAATAGACTTAAAAGATGAACGCGCCACAGAATTTGCTTTTGATAGATATAAAGATGCTTTTGCTGTCATTCATTTTGCAGCTCTTAAAGCTGTAGGAGATTCTATTGAGAAACCTTTAGAATACTACCAAAACAACTTGTATTCTTTTCTAAATACATTAATGTGTCAGCACAAATTAGGAATACATAAGTTTATTTTTTCTTCTTCAGCTACGGTATATGGCAATCCTGATGTTCTTCCAATTACCGAAGAAAATAAAACTCAGCGCCCTTTTTCTCCTTATGGAAATACCAAAAAAATTGCCGAAGAAATCTTAGATGATTTTACAAAATCAAACCCTAATTTTGCTGCGATTTCACTACGTTATTTTAATCCAATAGGTGCGCACGAATCCGGTAATATAGGCGAATTGCCAAATGGTACGCCAAATAACCTTATGCCATATATTACACAAACTGCTGCTGGAGTACGAAAAAAATTAATGGTTTTTGGTAATGATTACCCAACCAAAGATGGTACACCTATACGAGATTATATTCATGTGGTAGACTTGGCTAAAGCTCATGTAAAGGCCTTAGAAAGACTTCTAAATCAAGATCAAGAACAACCGCTCGAAATTTATAATCTAGGTACTGGAAATGGGTTCTCTGTTTTAGATGTTATTCAGTCTTTTGATCGAGTTTCAAATACAAAGCTCAATTATGAAATTACAGGTCGTCGTGATGGAGATGTGCCAAAATTATATGCAGCTACAAATTTAGCCCTTGAAAAGCTGGGTTGGAAAGCAGAGAAAGGTCTTGATGAGATGATCGATTCTTCTTGGCGCTGGGAGCAAAAGTATAGAAACAATAAAAATGATATATAATAATCTCCACATTTTAGGCACTTTTTAATGAAGTGTATTATATTTCTAATTGGAAAATAAATAGAACTAATTATAAAAAAAAACCAACAAAATAATTGATTATTATTTTTGATTGATTTAAGATTATTGTTAATTTCTAATTATTTTATGGTCCGAAAATAAAACCTTTCTTGAGAATTAAGAAAGTTGTTCAAGAAATTAAAAATGAAAATAGAAGCAGTTTTTTTAGCCTTTCCTTTAATGTTTTAAATATATTTGATAAAAATATAGCAATGAAAAATATCGCTTCTTCTTTTACTTTACCGAATGGATCTGTTTTAAAAAATAGAATTGCAAAATCTGCAATGAGTGAAAATTTTGGGACGCGACATCACGCACCAAGTAAGGGTTTAATAAACGCATATCGGGTTTGGGTAAAAGGGAATCCAGGGTTGCTCATCACAGGAAATGTGATGGTAGATTCTTTGGCATTGGGTGAAGCGCGGAATGTAGTTGTTGAAGACTATAAAGATTTTGAATTATTAAAAGAATGGGCTAAAGCAGCAGAAGGAACAGGTGTACATCTTTGGCCACAAATAAATCACCCAGGTAGGCAGGCCTTTGCGGCAATTAATAGAGAAACAGTAGGGCCTTCTGCGATACCACTAAATATGGGGAGTGCTTCTAAGATGTTTAAAGTACCAATAGCATTAAAAGAAGAAGAAATTTGGAACATCATAAAACGCTTTGGAAATACCGCTAGAATATTAAAAGAAGCTGGGTTTACAGGTTGTCAGATTCATGGAGCCCATGGGTATTTAGTCAGTCAGTTTTTGTCTCCCAATAGCAAT